>Ga0255770_10004763_pt1 | contig 11323 bp, 7 predicted proteins | sample 071ome_22_FD_179968 | JGI IMG/M metagenome (GOLD analysis project Ga0255770, IMG submission 179968) | Coastal salt marsh microbial communities from the Groves Creek Marsh, Skidaway Island, Georgia - 071404AT metaG (version 2) | ecosystem: Environmental > Aquatic > Marine > Intertidal zone > Salt... | reverse complement strand
TGCCAGAAAAAATGTAGTTGCCATTGAGGTCCTGAGTATTCGTCAGCTTTAGGAGCTCATCGCGCATAGCCCTGACCTCGGCACCGATTACCGCACGGTCTGCCGCTGCCAGGGTGTCGTTACCCGCTTGAACCGTCAGCTCGGTAATGCGCTGCATGATTTGCGTCATAGAGGTGAGCACGGTTTCTTCTGCAGTCAGTCGCGTTTCGGCGGCATCGATATTTTTCCCGTACACACCCTGGCGCTCCTTCGCACTCTCCAGCCGTGAGATAAGGTCGGCCTTGGAGGGATTTTCACTGGGATGCAACATTTGCTTCCCGGACCCTAGCTTGGCCTGAGACTCTGCCACCTTATTTTGCCGCGCCTGCATTTGTTCAGCGTTCACGCGATAGTACTGTGCAGTTGAGATTCTCATCGCTCAATCAACTCGCTTGAATCAAGGTTTCGAAAAGTCGCTGGGACATCTGAATGACCTGAGCGGCCGCCTGATAGGCCTGCTGGAAGCGAATCAAGTTGGCGGCTTCCTCATCGAGGTTTACCCCCACTGCCGACTCCCGACTCGCTTGCGCCTGATCGCGCACCACCAGCATTGCTTCTCTACCCAACTCAGCCATTTGCGCCCGCGCGCCCGCCCCAGTGACGAGATCGCGATAAGCCGCAGAAAAGGTCTGCCCGGAAATGAGTCTCGCCTTGCCCAGGTCGATCATTCGGAGCATATTTTCATTGCTGCCGAGCCCGTCGGTATTGGCCTCAATGGTGTACTGATCACCTGCCTTGGGCACGTTGTTAAACTGCACTCGAATACCTTGGTAATCGATATCCGCACCGGCTGTGTATAGTCGAGTAGCGACGACGGTATTCGTCTCGGTATCTGTGATGGTGTAGACGCTGTCGGTACTAAAGTCGACTCTAAAAGGGGCAGCGGGATAGTCCGCTGGCATCGATTCTGCTTTAGCGTCTGCTCTCAACGTGGCATCAACCGTGCCCGACCCAGTGACGAAAATCGCCAAGTCATCGGCGGCCGCGCCATCGATGAGAACACCCGTGTTAAGTGCCATCCGCCCGAGATCAGCGGGAGAGCCCGTGCCTGACAGCGTCAAGGCCATTTCAATCGGCTTGTTCAGGCCGGTATTGCGGTTGGCAAGATCATTGAAACCCAAATCGGTATCGGGTGACGCTACGGGATTACCCGCGTAGTCATTAGGGTAATAGTTGGTGATATCAGAGGTAACGGTAAAACCGTTGCCCACACCGGTCGTGTCGCGGAGCGTGATGCGATAACCACCCGTCTCCTCAGCAAGCAGTGCCGCAGTAATACCCGGGATGCCCGTGAGGTTGTCATTAATCGCGTCAACAATGCCCTGAGGGGTATCGCTCCCCGCTGCAACAGTTACAGTACTTGCAGTGCCATCGGCGCGTGTCACGGTAAGATCAAATGTCGCTCCGTTATTCAGCACTTGGGTGCCCGTGGAGAAGACGTTGGATACCACCTCTTCTCCAGTCGCGGAGATCTGATAGCTACCCTCATAGTTACCGGCGACCAGACCCAAGGAGGTGAGACCGGAGCCTCCACCTGCGAGTCCCAACACAATGTTTTCACCCTCGTGGCCGGCCGTATTGGTCAACGCGATCCCGGTATCACCGATCCACGCCGCCCTGACATTTGTCTGGCCAGACGCGGCATTGATTGCCTGAATGACTTCACCCACCGTCGCGTTCACGGCATAGTTAATGGTCACAGCGGCAACGCTGCCGCCAGCAATCGTGAGCGTTTTGGTCGGATCAATCTCTTGGGCGCGCAATTCATTGTAGGCACTGGCCACCACGTTATTGGCGCTCAGGCCTTTAAATTCTTCATTTAGAAAGGTCGCCATTTTTGCAGCTGAGAGCGTCTCGCCCGCGGCCAAAGAGAGCGCTCCGAGAGCAATGCTTTGATCTACATATCCGTTTGCATCGGCTGCTGCGTCGCCGGGATCGTAATATGTGTTGCTGAAGTTAATGGCACCCGATGCGACCAGCGTTTGCGCACCAGCCGTATTATTTGTGGTCGCAGATACCTTTTTCGACGCAATAAAAGCCGGCTCGGTAGTTGTTACCTGCGTCATCAACCCCGTCTCAGGGTCCACCGAAGGGTTGGTTACGGTTCTCGCCTTGTTCGAGGTGCCGAACTGAATAGTGGTATCCAGATAGGCAGCAGCACCGGTCTGATTAAGATAAGTAGTGGTATAGGACCCCTCTCCAAAGCCGCTGTCCAGAGACATCAGCGCATTGGCCTCTGCTTGCGTGAGCGATGCCGTACCCGCAACGTGTACACCCTCTCGGGTGAGTACCTGAATCTGCTGATCGGAGCCTGCCTGAATATCAAACAAGACTTGGGCACCTAGGGTGCCTTTGGCGAGCTGAACAGCGGGGCGCAGTCCATCCGCCTTTATAGTGACGTCCTGACGAGTCTGGGTCGCGCCTTCATTAGAAAGTGCATACCCATACTGAAACCCTGCTGGCTGCTCTTCTTGGGGAATAAGCGCAAGAGAGGCCTCCGCACCCGAGGTATTGCTTACGCCCGGTGTCTGCCGCATCGTGGCAGCAGCTGCCACCCGATTGATATCCTTGATCAGTACTTCGAAGGTGCGAGCCGGCCGATCCTCTGTGTAGAAAATGACAACATCGCCGTTTTCTGGCTCTCCCGCAAGGGTGATACTCATGCCCATAAAGGGCTGATCTTCGCCAGAGCCGATCGTCCCCAACCGCTCCCGCGTCAATAGATTGAGCACGTCCCAGCTTTCGCTGGCTTCACGATAAATAAACTCCAGTGCTTCGGTTGGTGCGATAGTCGGGTCCGTTACCTTGGCCCAGGCAGACACCGCGCCATTAGCGGTATCCAGGTTCGCAACAAAACTGGTAGAAGTCCGAAATAGGTCGCCACCAAAATCCCCCTCGGCATCGAGACCGCTGCGGTGTACTTGATTGGCTTCTTTTGCGAACGAGCTGGCCAAATGATCAAGACCCACTCGCACCGGCCGCAACACCTCCGAGCGAAACGCCATGGCACCACCGATGCTCCCGCCGGGCGCACCCGGCAACGGCCGCTTGGCGCCGTAAGGGTCAAGAATCAAACGCAGATCGGTACCACCCGTCTTATCACTCGAAAATGTGCCTATGTCTTTTGATGCAGTCGGGGTGACGATTTCAAAACCGCGACCAGACCCACCCAAATTCACGATGACCTGACCACTTGGCAGCTCAGTCACGCCAAGCTTCACCAGAGCCGACATATCTCGCAAAATGGCATCTCTCTGATCAAGCATGCTGGGCGGCTGATCAAGAACTGTCGCTTTTCGATTCAGCTGTTGGTTAACTTTTAGTAGCTGCGTCGAGAGCGCGTTTAATTCTTCCACGGATCGACGGAAGGCCACCTCCGATTCCTTGGCGATGGTATCGATCTGCAGCGCAATATCATTAAACCGTGCCGCAACGACCTCGCCAGAATTCAGAAACTCCGTGCGCAAAGGCGCTGATTTGGGATCAGTGCTGAGCTGCTCTGCTGAATTAAAAAAGGCATCCATTGCATTAGCGAGACTGACGCTCTCGGTACCCATAATGTCGACAATACGATTGGTATATTCGATAACAGGCTCGTTGACCTCGAGCTCACTGGTAGCATCTCGTAGCGCTCGCTCGATAAATTCATCATAGGCTCGCCCAACCGCCTCGGCTTGAGCACCCGAACCAAAGCTGAAGACGCCTTCCTCAACAGGAAAACTTTCTCCTATCAAGAGCTCCCTGCGGCTGTATCCCGGAGTGTTTACGTTGGCAATGTTGTTACTGGTAGTCGACAAGGCCTGCCGATAGGCATTCACTGCCCCGCTACCGATGGAGAGGATGTCAACCATCTCTCATTGCCCTCGGCTACTGCACAGAGGCAAGTGACTGATAGGCACTCACCCCCATACCTTTGCGTGCTGCCGCCAGGCCACCTGGATTTTCGAGCTGCTGAACCAACCAATTGGTGATACCGAAGCCCTCAGTTTTGGCCAAGGAAGTTGAAAGCTCCGCGTCGAACATTTCCTCATAGCTGTCTGCAGTGGAGGAGTCCCACAGTCCGCTTTTCAGCTCTTTGGTAGCGTCGCGCATAGACTTAAGCATCATCTGGATAAAAAATGCCTCGAACTGCTGGCCGACTTCTTTGGCAGCGGCCATCTCATCCTGTTGCGCCTTGGCTCTTAACTTGGCCAGGCCCTCGAAGTCGTTGTAACTGGCGACGACTGAGTCCATCAGATCACCACCAGCTCCGCTTTCAGGCTGCCAGCGCTCTTCAGCGCTTCCAAAATAGCAATGAGTGACGTGGTGGAGGCGCCGCTTTGTTTGATCGAATCGACGATATCCTTAAGGTCAACCTCTTCTGCGATCAGGCCCGTGCCACCTGGCCCCTCGCTCACCTCGACAGTGGAATTAGCGACATCCCTCGTCTCTGCACCTCTGCCTTCTGTGAAAGGCCCGGGCTGGGACACCTCATTTAACGTAGACACACTCACACTCACCGTGCCATGAGACACTGCTGCTGCGGAGATCTTCACCTGTTGATTAATCACGACGGTGCCGGTGCGCGAGTTGACAATGACTTTTGCCGAGGGAATGCCCGGCTCAACCTCGAGGTTCTCGATCATCCCTACGAAGCTCACTCGCTCAGAAAGACTCACCGGTGCGCGCACTGCGAGCGATACACCATCCAGCGCAAAAGCTGTACCGTCACCAAAAACCTCGTTGATTTTTTCTGTAATGGCCGCGGTAGTAGAGAAATCGTTGTGATTGACGTTAAAAACAAGGTGATCACTTTTGTCGAAGGAATTATCGACTTGTCGCTCCACAGTGGCGCCGTCAGGAATGCGTCCGGAGGTCGGGATACCGATCTGTATGCTGGTACCGTTTTGCTCCTCCATGACCCCGGTGACCGTGAGCGATCCCTGAGCCACGGCATAGGTTTGTCCATCGATCCCACGGAGCTCTGTCATCACCAGATTGCCGCCCCGTAAGCTCGTAGCAGTACCAAGCGCCGCAACATTCACGTCTACAAGTTGCCCCGGCTTTGCAAAGGGCGGCAAGGTGGCCGTAACCATTACCGCCGCCACGTTGTCTACTTGAATGGGTCGTCCGCGAGACTGTGCGAGATCGTAGTCGTCGTAGGGGTTGGTCGTAACGCCAAGACTCTCAAGAACGGCCTTAAGGCTCTGACCTGTAAAGGTAGGGTCCTTGCCGTCACCCGTACCGGCGAGGCCAACCACCAAACCGTAGCCCACCAGTTGGTTGCCACGCACACCGCCCACATTGGTGAGATCTTTAACACGATCTGCCTGAGCGGTATTTACCAAAAGGCTCATCATCAGAAACGCGGCCATAAGGAGAGATTGTGTTATCCGATCCATGCTGGGTGCTCCAATTACAGCGGCCAGTATTTAAATAACAGCTGGGTAATCCACCCGGGCTGCGTAGATTCGGCAAGGTTGCCGGTGCCGCGATACGAAATCTGAGCCTGCGCCATGCGAACAGATGAAATAGTGTTATCTGGCTGGATATCCCGGGTACGTACCACCCCGCGCACCTGAATGAACTCCGCACCCTCGGTAAGCGAGAGCTGTTTTCGCCCCTCGACGATTAAATTCCCGTTGGGCATAACCTCGGACACCATCGCGGTAATCACGCCTGAAAGCGCGTTAGCCTGAGCGGCTGTACCCACACCCTCTGAGCCAATTTCCGCCTGATTAAGATTGATATCGCCCCTGACATCGCCCCAAAACCCATTGGGTGAAAGCAGCGAATTTGTCCAGCTACTGCTTAGCGCATCATTACTGGCCTTACGCTCGGTTATCAGGGAGGAATTCCGGGAGGCCTGGGTGGCCTCATTCAAAACAATAGTGATGACATCGCCAACACGCCACTGTCGTTGCCCCTGAAACAGCGACATATGCATATTGTTTCCAAGAATCGAACCGGTGGGCAACGCATTCGCCTGCGGCTCAAGAGGTCGTATGGGCGCAAAGTCCATATTCTCCTCGAGCGGGGGCTTGGTTGCGCAGGCCGAAAAGCTACCAACGATCACCAGCATGCATAACAAACGGATCATGCGATCAACTCACTATAGGTTCTGGTTCAGGAAGCGAAGCATGCCGTCAGCCGCGGCGATCGCTTTAGAGTTAACCTCGTAGGCACGCTGCGTTTCTATCATGTTCACCATTTCTTCGACCACGTTCACATTCGAGGCCTCGAGAGAGCCCTGCGCCAACTCGCCAAACCCGGCAAGTCCAGGCGTGCCGGTTTCAACTGGCCCACTAGCAGTCGTCTCGCGATACAGGTTACGGCCCACGGGTTGCAGACCCGCTTCGTTGATAAAACGGGAGACTTGAATCGTGCCAATTTGGCTACTGCCACCACCGTTGGCTAGTTCAACACTCACCGTGCCGTCTCGGCCGATCGTTACCGCCGCCGCGTTGGTGGGAATATTGACTGCAGGCACGAGCTGCTGACCATTAGCTGTTACCAACTGGCCCTGGTCATTCAGCTTGAACGAGCCATCTCGGGTGTAAGCGAAGGTGCCATCAGCCTGCAAAATCTGAAACATGCCGCGTCCCAGAATCGCAATATCCAAGGCATTCTCAGTCGCCATCATATTGCCCTGCTCATGCAGTTTTTCCGTGGCAATAATGCGCGCGCCCGTGCCCATCATGAGACCTGTGGGTGCAATGGTTTGTGCATCGGCTGAAGCACCGGGCTGTCGGATATTTTGGTAAAGCAGATCTTCGAAAACTGCCCGGTCTTTCTTATAGCCGACAGTATTGACGTTCGCCAGATTGTTGGCGATGACCGTCATACGCCGCTGCTGTGCAGTCAGTCCTGTCTTAGCTACCCAAACTGAGGCGTCCATCTCTCTCTCCTCGCTATTACGCGTATCGCATCATGGAGGTTCCGGAATCATCCAGTTCCTTCATTTCACTTATCATTTTGATCTTGATCTCGAACGAACGAGACATATCCATAAACTGCACCAGAGACTCTGCAACGTTGATCGAGCTACCCTCCAACGCGCCGGGCTGAACCTCGGGCGCCGTGGGGCCACTGGCAAAGTCACCGCCCTGACCTTTGGCGGCCATGGGCTCGTAGAGGCCATCTTCACGACGCACCATCCGCGTTCCTTCTGCGTCGCGTAGCATGAGCACGCCAACCTGAGTCGGCGGTGAATCGGGTTGGGCCGGGTCTACCGCGGTCACGGTGCCGTCGGCTGTAATCGCCAGCTCAACACCCACTGGCGCCGTGATGGGCGCGCCGCCATCGTCTAAAACAACCCGACCATTAGCTGTGGAGATAAATCCCGCCTGATCCACGGTCAAGTCGCCGCGTCGGGTGAAAGCAACCTGCCCGTTAGAAGCCTGCACACCCAACAGCGCAGAGCCTTTCATATAGATGTCCAGCTTTCGACCCGTTGAAATTAACGGGCCTTGCTTGATCACAAGCTCATCATTGGATCGATTCATGGGCACGTAACGGGTCCCATAACCAGAGCCAACCACTTTCGAGCTCTGAGTCGCAAACTGGTAGGTTTGCTTGAACCCGATAGTGGAGGCGTTGGCCAGTGCGTTGGCATTCTTCATCTTCATGCTATTCAGCTGCTTCAAAGACGCCATCGCGGTATATATGAGTCGATCCATTGCTCATTAACCTCTAGTCATTAGCCACGCATGTTGATGATGGTCTGCGTCAGCGTAGAACTGGTCTCGATCGCTTTCGCATTGGCCTGGAAGTTTCGCTGGGCGGTAATCAAAGCCACCAGCTCCGCGGTCAAGTCCACGTTAGAGCGCTCGGTAGCACCCGCACGGATCGTTCCAAAGCCTGCGGCACCCGGCTCACCCAACTTTGCCTCACCAGACTGCGAAGTCGCGGTAAAACCGGAGTTGCCCACCTGACGCAGGCCCTTGGGCGTGGCGAAGTTGGCGAGAATGATCTTACCGAGCGACTTCTGCGATCCGTTGGAATAACTGGCTACTACCAGACCGTCCTCGCCAATGTTCACACCCACCAGATCCCCTTCCGGCGCACCGTTCTGGGATTGGTTAAGCACCGCGAATGGGCTGTTGTACTGCGTGCTGCCGGTGTAAGCGACGTTAATGTCATTACCAATAATGGTTGCAGACTTCAGTACCGACTCGGCCACCGGCGAAACCAACGTACCACTGGTATCGAAAGTCAGTTCGCCACGATCCAAGAAGATGGGGCTCCAGTTTGGAATATCGTTCTCGTCGAAGGTGCCCTTATCAGTCGTTTCCAACCACTCGCCGTTTCTATCCTGATAAACATAGAGGGGAGTAGTGCCCTGTGTGTCGGGCGACAAGCGAATGTATGACGAGTTGGTTCCGAAAGCTGGCTCAACGTCTTCCAAGCCAAAGTCAGCAGAGCCGGCAACCTGAAGAAATGAATCATCCGTAGCGGTCGAGCCAGTAAAGCGCAAAGAACTAGTCTCCGCATCAAACTCAACACGAACCCCTGACACCTGACGACCGAGTTTGTCAGCCATCAGGTTGATTTTGCTCTCCACTTCAGTAGTGAAGTCACCCACGGAGTACTGGCCCACATCGAGCAGAATCTGTGCCGAGATGTTATCGACAATCACCGTCAATGAGCGATTATCCTCCGACACCTCGAAGGGCTTGGAGGGGTCAATACCCATCTGGTTACCTTGAACAATCGCAGGCGTGGAGGCCTGGCCCCGGACAGCAGGCCGGTTGGCTACCGCAGAAAGCGCCTCAGCAACGCTAACCGTGTTCTCACTTTCTGGGGTGCCGGCCTCAACAGTTAAGCCGAACAGTCGCTCACCGACAGTGCTTGCTGTGGCCGCGGTACCAATGTCAAAGGTTGTGTTGTTTGCGGTGTTATAGGCTGCGTCCACCACAGTCGCCACGTTTCGAATAGCGATACTGGAACCATCTCCCGTAGTGCCAGACGAGAATACAAATGCGCCATCGAGAAAGTTCACCTCGACGCCGTAACGCTGATTACGCTGCTCCGCGATTAAATCGCCGGCCGGAACCATTGAGTCTGTCAGGAGAACTGCCGCGTCGCCATCGGCTGAGTTCAAAGCGGAGACGGTGGCAAGGACATCGTTACGAACGTCACCCGTTCCCAGCGCGAGATTGGTCGCCCCAAATAGTTCGCCCGCGATCGCAGCATCAGAGCTAAGATGAATTGTGTCATCACCTGTCTGCGTAATGCGCAATGCCTGTCTGGCAAAGTCATAATCTACCTGGATATCACCATAGGTTCGGCCACCGGTGCCGGCGGGAGCAGTACCACCATTGTAGCCTCCCGCAAAATACTTGTTCATGGCGAAGGCCAACTCCTCGGGCGAGATCATGGGCCCAGTAGCAGCACCGGATGGCACGATATCGCCTGCGGTAACTGCTGAAGCGATAACCGCTCCGACATCAACGGCAAGGTAATCCTCGTTTGCTTCACCCAAATCACGAGTAATATCCAGAGTGGCGCCTGTAGATATTCCGCTTGCATAGTAGGCTGTGAGATCAAACTTTTTACCGTCGCCAAATCGCTCCTGAATCACATTGGTAAGTTCTGTTGCTATCTCCTGACCAGATAGCTGATCGATGCCATCTTTACCGACTAAATGCTCCAGTCCAACGCTGATGAAATCGGAACCATCAACACTGATTTGTAAGAGATCCCTCAAATCAGCGCGCGTCACAGCCCCCCCATTTGAAAGATCCAGACCGTTCGATCCCCCCGCCAAGGAGAGGGCAGCGACATCGTCAGGGGAGCTTGCTTTCAGGTTCAGCGATGCCGGCGTCGACTTAATTGGATCTGACAGCATGTCGTAAGCGAACTTTCGGTAGACCGTTCCCTGAGTCACCAAATATTCTGAACTGTTAGAGGCAGTCTTCTGTAAAAACTCGAGCTCGGACTTGGTTTTGATCTCACCATACTTGTTGACAAAGTACCGATCACCGCCACTGTCAGAAGCCTGAATCAGTGCTGGGTCTACCGCCTCGCCATCGATATAAACATGGGTCTGCCACTTGTTAAGCGGATTATCAGAGGTCGCTGACTGAGTCTTGACGTAATAAACCGTGGCCAGATGCTGCGAACCCGAAGCGCCGTAAACCGTTAACGAAGTCGTTCTGTGGTAGGTCTCGGGCTTGTTCGGGCTGAAGGCAAGGGTAATCGGTTCTACGTTCGAAGGCAGGTTGAGGCCTAATTCCACCTCTGTACTGGCTCGGAACTCTGAAACCGTCTGCCGTGGAATGGCCAAGGCAGAGGGCGGTTGGCTAAAATCCGCTTTGTTGGTGGAGTCCACCGGCAGCGAGAGCAGCGCCTGGCCCGCCGAGTTCACCATCTGGTTCTGCTCGTTGAGCATGAACTGACCGTTACGGGTGTAAGTTCGGGAGCCGTCTGATGACTGCAACGGGAAGAAGCCGTCACCGGTAATCGCCAGATCGAGCGAGTTCGCGGAGAACTGAACGAATCCCTGACTGAATTCCTGCGCCACCTCTTTCAGGGCAACACCCTGACCCACTACCGCCGCAGCACGCTGCAAGGGTGAGGTAGCAAAAATGTCACCAAAACTGGCGGTGGAGCGCTTGAAGCCTGCCGTCGCCGAGTTCGCGATATTGTTGGACGTGACAGCCAGTTCGGTGGTTGCGGCGTTCAGTCCGGTAAGTGAAGTATAAAACGACATGTTTCAGCTCCTGCGAGATTATTCTGCGATTGTTTGAATTTCAGCCAGAGAGACCGTGTTCCCACCCAACAGCTGCAGATCAAGCTGCTGACCTGCTGGGTTCCAAGAAACGCTACTTACGGTCTCCAGAATCGATACCGGCGCAATCTGCATACGTCCATCGACGATTGCACTGGCAGTAATTTGATAAGTGTCCACGGGCAACTGATTGCCATCGGAATCCTGCCCGGACCAGGCGAAACGATGTTCACCGGGCTCTAGCTCTCCGACATTCTGTCGGAAGACGAGCTCGCCGTTATCGTTGTAGACGCTCATAGTGAGCATGTCGGCGCCATCTTTCAGGCTAACCAATGTCTCGGTGGGCTTGCTGCCACCGCCCTGACCAAAACCACCAGCGATAGCGACCCGCTTCCCGACTAACGCGGAACCTGTCAGCAGCGACTGTTCGCGCAGATTGCCGACCAACGTTTCAAGGGATGATTGCATGCCCTTGATTCCCTCCACTGAGGAAAATTGCGCCAACTGTGCAACAAAGGCCTCGTTTTCCATGGGATCCAGCGGGTTTTGATTTTTTAGCTGGGCGGTGAACAA
>Ga0255770_10004740_pt1 | contig 11345 bp, 10 predicted proteins | sample 071ome_22_FD_179968 | JGI IMG/M metagenome (GOLD analysis project Ga0255770, IMG submission 179968) | Coastal salt marsh microbial communities from the Groves Creek Marsh, Skidaway Island, Georgia - 071404AT metaG (version 2) | ecosystem: Environmental > Aquatic > Marine > Intertidal zone >... | reverse complement strand
ACTGATGACATTGCTCTCATCCTTCACACCTCCGGAACGACATCACGGCCTAAAATTGTGCCGTTACTTCAATCAAATGTTGTCGCATCTGCTCAAAACATCATGAAGTCTTTGGCGCTGACCGAAGATGACTGCTGTCTGAATGTAATGCCGCTATTTCACATTCACGGCCTAGTTGCTGCTGTTAGCGCATCTCTCGCCGCTGGCTCGTCAATAAGCTGTGCGCCAGGATTTGATGCATTAAAGTTTTATGGATGGCTCGAAGAGGTCGATCCGTCGTGGTACACTGCGGTGCCGACCATGCACCAAGCAATTCTAGCACGAGCTCCCCGCAACCAGGCTATTATTGAGAAGTCTCGCCTGCGTTTCTTGCGTTCTTCATCGTCATCGCTGCCAGGTCCAGTAATGATACAGCTTGCTGAAACTTTTGGTGCGCCAGTTGTAGAGGCTTACGGTATGACCGAGGCTGCCCACCAAATGTGCTGTAATCCAATTGAACTAGGTCGACAGAAACCAGGCGCTGTAGGGTTGCCAGCAGGGCCGGAGGTCCGCATTGCACACGAAACAGAAAATCGTTTGATTGATGGCCTTGGTGAAGTGAGCATTTCGGGGCCAAATGTAACGCCTGGTTACGAGGCAAACCCAGAAGCTAATGAAAAGAACTTTTTTGAGGCAGAAGGAAAGCGTTGGTTTCGTACAGGTGATCAGGGCATGTTCGACGGAGACGGTTATTTGAGCCTCACTGGCCGTTTGAAGGAAATCATCAACCGAGGTGGCGAGAAAATCAGTCCGTTGGAAGTAGACGGCATATTGTCGGATCATCCCAGCGTAGCCCAATGTGTTACATTTGCTATCCCGCACGACAAGTTGGGTGAGGAGGTTGGCGCAGCTGTCGTGTTGAAGGAGGGGCAAGTTGCCACCGATGCGGAGATCCGTGAGTTTTTAGCTGCAAGGTTAGCAGCCTTTAAGGTCCCGCGGACAGTTCTCATCTTGGATGAAATCCCAAAAGGAGCCACCGGTAAACTTCAACGTATCGGGTTGGCTGAAAAACTAGGTCTTGCGTAGAGGTATTTCTTTGAAAATTTGTATTTTTGGCGCAGGCGCAATTGGCGGTTATATGGCGGTGAAGTTAGCTCGTGTTGGAGCTAACGTCAGCCTTGTCGCGCGTGGTCCACATTTGAAAGCCATGCAACAGAACGGGCTAACTTTGATCGAAGAGAGCGGCAAAACAACAGTAGAGGTCAACGCGTCTGAAAACCCCGAGGAGCTAGGGGTCCAAGATTATGTTGTTGTAACGCTTAAAGCACATTCTGTGCCTCCAGTCGTATCTAAAATGGCCCCACTTATCGGGGATGGAACTACGGTTGTATCAGGCGTCAATGGTGTGCCGTGGTGGTACTTTCACAAGATTGGCGGGCCTCTTGAAGGTACGCGTCTTGTGTCCGTGGATCCCGGCGATGCCCAATGGAATGCGTTTGGGCCGGATAGGGTATTGGGTTGCGTTGTTTACCCGGCTGCTGAAGTTGTTGAGCCAGGTGTTATTAAACACATTGAGGGTAACCGATTTTCCCTAGGTGAACCTGACGGGTCCAAGTCAGAGCGCGCCATGGCATTATCGGCCGCTTTGTCCGAGGCAGGGTTAAAGGCTCCTGTGCGCCCAAAATTGCGAGACGAGATTTGGGTTAAGCTTTGGGGCAATCTGTCATTCAATCCCATTTCGGCGCTCACACATGCTACTTTGGATACATTGTGCACGGACGCCGGGACGAGAGAGGTTGCCCGAAACATGATGCTCGAGGCGCAACTAATCGCAGAAGCGCTTGGTGTAAAGTTTCCGATTGATGTTGATCGTCGCATTGATGGCGGCGCCGCAGTAGGCGCGCACAGAACCTCTATGTTGCAAGATCTAGATTTGGGCCGTCCGATGGAAATCGACGCCCTAGTATCCTCTGTGCAAGAACTAGGAAAGATTACGGGTATACCCACCCCAACCATCGATACGGTGTTGGCTCTGATCCGACTAAGAGCCCGAAGTGCTGGGCTTTACAGCTGACTTTTAAGTCGTACGCAGATCTTCTGCTAATTTCGATTGTTGGATGTTCAACAAGCAGCTGGATGCGATAAACTTTATTGTATTCTGGAAATCAATTTTGTTCCACAAATCTTGAACATTTGTAAGGGTTTACCACATATTTGGCCGTGGCTACGATGGGGGAGTGAATGGCGGACGTGTCCAGTATTTCGGATATCCTTAACCGTCTACGAACGGCTAAAGATCCTGTAAAGGCGATGCAGGCCGCTGTACTTGAGCATGGAGGAAATTGGCAGGTAGAACGAGAAGGTGTCTTGTACGAAATCCAATTCTTAGGTTTCGTAGGATTAGGCGTTTCCTGCCAAGCTGCTGTGAGCGCTTGGATACATGCAGCGGAAACTCAAATCACAGTGGACACCAACGAATAATAATTTTAGGTGTGAGGCTGAGGGCCTGTAGCTCAATTGGTTAGAGCAGAGCGCTCATAACGCTTTGGTTGCGGGTTCAAGTCCTGCCGGGCCTACCATAAAAAATTGCCCAATTTGGTGGGACTAAGATCCCAAAAAATCCAATGAAATTAATTTTTTGAAAAGTCCCACTTTTCCTTAAGTCAATGATTTAAAAACGTAATTATGCTCCGCCCCCGGGCACCACTTCAAAAAACCAGAAAAAATGCGTTGATCTGCCTTTTGTGCCTCAGATGTGTTGAGCCACATATTTGGGACGTGTTCGGTCAGGGCGTTTGTCAAGAAACCCTTGCGATAACGCAACGGGTTGCGGCTGTCCGGCGCTGTGCTGGACTTAAGCGGCCGACCCACATAAACTATCAAAAATTATTCGACTGCTAATATAAGAGCAGAAGGAGCAGTTATACGTGTCGATGAAGTTTGACATCCTCACCAATGTCGCGCGGTTGCGCTATACTTTGGAAAAAATGGAGGCGTCAGTGGGAATTCACCAACTCACTGAGGCTGAGAAATATGTGCTCAGTGCCGCGGCATTGGCCGCAAAAGCAGACGGCTCATTTTCGCTTCATGATTTAGAGGCGCAGGATTTGATCGCGGACATGCCTGTGAGCACAAAGTTTCGCACGCTGCGCTCCCTGATCGATAAGGGCAAGCTGAAGCGCGCAAGCGCAGGTCGTAAGTCCGATTATATTATCGTGGCTTAATCTTTTAAGTTCCCGAGTAAGGCTGTGCGTATGCGGCATGCACTTATGACCAATCTTTTGGCCTTGGTCATGTGTTCGATCTTTTACGCGGTTGCCTTTGAGGCCGTATTTGTTGTCTCGGATAAATTGCAGCAGTCCGTGATGGGACTAATGAATTGATCCTCATCGGTGACAATAATGATACCGTGAACGCGCAGGGCTTTGTCGATACGGGCAAGGATCAATCCATCGATGGGCGCAGCTTCAGCATCTATGAGGCGGGCACGGCGACCCTGTTTATTGATGATGAGATTGGCACGATCACATTGACCTAAGGGGGGTGGGCGGGAGCTTCCTCCCGCCCTCTTACCTTAAATATCCTCAGGGTCACGTCCAGGGGTCGAGCGATAGGCGGGCAAACGCCAGCCGAATTTTATCGTGCCGCCGCGAATGCCAAAGGCCATGACATATCCAACCGCCGCCGCAGCCCAAGGTTCAAAGCCCGCCTTATTCAGTGCAACATATATCGCCGCGCCAATCGCACAGGCGGCGATATAGATTTCGCGCCGCAGCAAAACCGAGGCTTCGCGCGCAAGGATGTCACGAATGATCCCGCCAAGCGTGCCTGTCAGCATGCCCATCACAATGCCGATTGTGGCGGATCCCGTCACCATCAGCCCTTTATGGGCCCCAAATACCCCATAGGCCGCCAATGCCACTGCATCGAGCCAGAGCAGAATTTTATAGCGCGACTCCACGAAAGGGGCTGTGATGTAAATGACACCTGCCGTGCCCGCACAGATCAAAAGGTAAATCGGATTGCTGATCCAAAACACGGGCACATCCAAGATCAAGTCGCGCGCTGTGCCGCCCCCGATCCCCGTGACAGCCGCTAGGAAGAGGAACCCGATAATGTCCAACTGTTTGCGCGATGCGGCCAAGGCGCCTGTGGCGGCGAATAGGGCCACGCCCACGTAATCAAGGGTTTCAATTGAGGTCATCTACGGCACGCTCCAGATATATTTTTTTGCGATCTTAACGGCTCTTGCCCCGCTTCTAAAGGAACTCGCTTTTTGGTTGGTGATGAGATCACTTTACTTTCTCAGTCAAGCGCATAAGTCAGGGATAACCCATTTCATCCAGTCTTATTATAGGCGGTCTGCTATGCCCTTTGAGAGTAAATTATTTTCACCCGTGACCCTGCGTGGCCTCACCTTGCGCAATCGTATCGTGCTCTCGCCGCTGTGTATGTATTCCGCAAAGGATGGTTTGGCCTCTGATTTTCACGCGTCCCACCTGTCCGCTTTTGCGCGCGGCGGGGTGGGACTGGTCTTTACCGAGGCAACTGCGGTCGAGCCGCGCGGACGGATCACGCCCAAATGTTTGGGGATTTGGAACGATGCGCAGGCGGAGGCGTTCAAACCCATCACGCGGTTCATCACTGAGATGGGCGCGGTGCCTGCAATCCAATTGGCCCATGCAGGGCGCAAAGCCAGTAGCGCCCCCCCATGGGGTGGCGGAAAGCCTGTTGCCCCCGATGACACAACATGGGGCGAGGGGGGGTGGCAAACGGTTGCGCCCTCTGGCCTGCCTGTAGCCGATGGGTGGCCAAGCCCCAAAGCGTTGAGTGTGGATGAGATCGCGGGGCTGATTGCGGCCTTTGCCGATGCCGCACAACGCGCGCTTGCCGCAGGGTTCAAGGTGATCGAAATTCACGGCGCGCATGGGTATTTGATCCATAGCTTTTTGTCGCCGGCCACCAATCAGCGCAATGATGCCTATGGTGGGGATCTTGAGGGGCGGATGCGCTTTGCCTTGGAGGTCAGCCGCGCGGTGCGCGCGGTTTGGCCTGAGGAACTTCCCCTGTTTTTCCGTATCTCTGCGGTGGATACAGGGGGGTGGTCGCTTGAGGATTCCGTCACGCTGGCCAAGGCGCTTAAGACGATTGGGGTTGATGTGATTGATTGCTCATCAGGTGGGATCGCGGGCGCGCCTGCCTTCCGCGCCAGTGATGATGGGCGGCCTTTACCTGCAGGCGGACAGCGACCTTTGGGATTTCAGGTGCCCTATGCCGAGGCGATGGAGCGCGAAGCAGGTATTGCTGCCATGGCGGTTGGACGGATCGTGGACGGGCAGCAGGCCGAGGATATCCTGCAAGAGGGGCGCGCCAGTTTCATCGCCTTGGGGCGGGAATTGATGCATGATCCGTTTTGGCCCCTTCACGCCGCCGAGGCCCTTGGCGAGGCGGATGCGTTTTCGTTCTGGCCCGAGCAATATCGCTGGGCCATCGTGCGCCGTGCCGAGCTTGGACAGTATCAGGCGAGGTGACCTCACGCCCTGCGGTCAAACAGGCCCGATGCCAACACCACGCCCGCAGCCACCAAGATCACACCGGTCAATTTAATCAGTGTAACAGTTTCGCCCAGGAACAGCGCACCCCCGATCAAGGCAAGAACTGGGGTCAAAGCGCCAAAAGCAGCGGTTTGCGCCGCCCCCAATTGGCGTACGGCGATAGAGTAAAGAACCAATGCCAAAACTGCGATCAAGATACCCTGAAGCACAGCCATGACGAGAAAATCGTGTAGGCTTACCCCCACAAAACTGACATTCCCTGAGAGGGCCAGAAATGGCGCCACGGCGAGGGTTCCCCAGAATAGCCCAATCACCAAACCATGCAGAGGCGTGAACCCGCTTTGTTTGAAATAGACTGCATAAATCGCCCACAGGAAAGAGCCAGACAAAAATAGGATATGTCCGCGCCATGCGCCATCTACGCTACTATGTATGACTTGCCAAAGTCCCACCATCAAAGCGCCGATAAAGATCACAATTAGGCCGATATAACGCGGCCTTGAAGGGCGCTCTCCCGTCATAAACACCATGACGATAGCCGTCCAAAACGGTAGCATTCCTGGTGCCAAGACCCCCGCATCGGAGGCTGGCGCAAAGAACAAGCCCATTGAGATTATGTAGGGGAAGAGCGCACTAGCCCCAAGCCCCAGCATGATTGCGCCTGTCACGCTTTGGCCGTACGGGACCACACCTAATTTCAGCATAAGTGGGATCGTGATCAAAAATCCTGTGCCAAGGCGTAGAAGCAAAACCTCCTCTACTGTAAAATTCGTGCTGACGGCAAACCGCGTGCCGACCAGAAACACGGCCCATATCGTGACAGTCGCCAAAGCGGCGAAAAGACCTTTGAGGGGAAGGGTCATTGGTGGGTGTCATCCATCATTGCAAAGGGGTTTTGCGCGCGGAAACTGCGCAGCCTGACCATCGCGCGGATTGTGGCCCAAATGCAAGGGGTGGGTTGCAAAGCGGCTATGCGCCAATCACCGCTTGACTTCTCATCTCAGATACACGAGGTGCGGGGCCTGCATCCGCGTGATCGCGTGAGAGAGTTGTGCCCGACAGACGGGCCGAGCGGGGCATCACCACTCAGTATCCCCACACGCAGGGTTCCTGATACAGCGATAGGGTGGCGGGAAGGCCAATGTCGCTGTGAACCCGAAACGGCTGCCTATCATTTGGCGGCCAAACGGCTTTGTGCGCGCTTTGCATAGGGCTTTGTGAAAAGGATATCTCTTTGTTTGATTTTGATATGCTGGGACTTGAGCCCACATTGAACGCGGCGTTGAAAGCCGCAAACTTGTCCGAACCCACCCCGATCCAGAACCAAGCCATTCCTTTGGCCTTGGAAGGGCACGATATTATGGGTCTGGCGCAAACAGGCACAGGCAAGACGCTGGCCTTCGGTTTGCCGCTGATCAACCATTTGTTGGGCAAGCAGGGCAAGCCTGAACCAAAAACCGTCAAGGCATTGGTGCTTGCGCCAACGCGTGAATTGGTGAACCAAATCGCAGACAGCCTCAAGCCTCTGACGGCAGGGTCCAAGTTGCGGGTTCATTCTGTGGTGGGGGGGCAATCGATCCCCAAGCAGATCAACCTTCTTGCGCGCGGCACTGATATTTTGGTGGCCACACCCGGTCGCTTGATTGACCTGCTCAATCGCCGCGCGGTTGATCTCAGCCAAACGCGCCATCTGGTTTTGGACGAGGCCGATCAAATGCTTGATCTGGGCTTTATCCATGCGCTGCGTCAAATCGTGCCGCATTTGGCAACCCCGCGTCAAACCATGCTGTTCTCGGCCACCATGCCTAAGCAGATGGAAGAATTGTCGAGCGCCTATTTGAACAACCCCCGCCGTGTTCAAGTTTCGCCTCCGGGAAAAGCGGCAGATAAGATCACGCAGTCGGTGCATTTTGTATCTAAGGGCGACAAACCCACCAAACTGCGCGAAATCCTGAGCCGCGATTTGGACGCGCTGACGCTTGTTTTTGCGCGCACAAAACATGGTGCGGAAAAGCTGATGAAAGGCTTGGTTGAGGATGGCTATAAGGCCGCATCGATCCACGGCAACAAAAGCCAAGGTCAGCGCGATCGTGCCATCAAACAATTCCGCGCGGGTGAGATCACCGTGTTGGTCGCAACCGATGTTGCGGCCCGTGGCATCGATATCCCAGGTGTGGCTTATGTGGTCAATTATGACTTGCCAGATGTGCCTGAGAATTACGTCCATCGTATTGGCCGCACGGCCCGCGCAGGGCGTGAGGGAGAGGCAATTGCCTTTTGCGCCGCTGATGAAATGGATTTGTTGCGCCAAGTGCAAAAGCTGATGAAACTCGAAATCCCCGTGGCCAGCGGCAGCGCGCCCAAGGGGGCCGAGCAAGGTGGCGGTCGCCCGCATCGCGGCGGTCCTCGCCGTGGCTTTAAGCCAAAGGCCAATGCAGGGCATGGCGCGGCGGATGGCAAACCGCGTCATCGCCGCCGTGGCAAACCCGCCCGCGGGCCACGCCAAAAAGCAGCATAATCTTTAGGAAAGGGGGCCATGCGCTCCCTTTTTTCTTTGCACCACCGTCCTTCGGGGTTTAGCAAAGGCACCACAGTGTTTCGTGGGAGGGGACAAGATGGTGGTGCGTGTGGCGGTCATTGGCGCAGGCGTGATGGGGGCGGATCATGCAAAGATCATCGCCCAAGATGTGCCGAATGCCTGTTTGCAACTTGTCTGCGACATGGATGGCGCGCGGGCGCGCGCCGTGGCTGATGCGACAAGTGCGGTTGATTGCACAGATGGCCCCGAAGCCGCGCTGTTGCGCGAAGATATTGATGCGGTGATTATCGCCTCGCCCGATTTTACCCATGCACCTTACACCAAGACGCTGATTGCACGCGGCAAGCGGGTTTTGTGTGAAAAGCCCCTAAGCCAAAAGATTGACGAATGTTTGGATGTGATGGCCGCCGAACAGGCGACAGGGGCGCCCCATATCATGGTTGGCTTCATGCGCCGCTATGATCGTGCCTATTTGGATATGCGCGAAGCCCTTGCCAAAGGTGTGTTGGGGCGGGCTTTGATGATGCATAACTTTCACCGCAACCTCGCCACGCCTTATCCCAGTTTCACGGGGGCCATGGCGATTACCAATTCCGCGCCGCATGAGTTTGACATCGCGCGGTATCTTTTGGGGGTGGAGGTGACCACGATCACCGCCCATCAGCCTAAGCGCAGCGATGATGTTGTGGCGCCCGTGGTGATGGTTCTGGAAACCGATGATGATCAATTGATCACAGTCGAGGTCAACAACAACGCCGCCTACGGATATGATGTGCGCGCAGAATTGGTCGGCGAGCTTGGCAGTATCTCAACCAACAAAGTGGCGCATTCCCGCCTTGATGCGCGACTGAGTTCGGCGATCCGCTATGACGAGGATTGGCGCGGACATTACCATGATGCCTATGTCGCCCAAAATCGAGATTTCATGGGATTTGTGCAAACGGGTATTTTGCCAGAAGCGGCTGCCAGCACATGGGATGGCTATGCCGCCGCCCTTGTTGCAGATACAGGCGTGCGTGCCTTGCACTCAGGCGTCAAAGAGCGGGTTGAAATGATCAAAAAACCCGCTTTTTACGCTTAGGCCCGTTCCATCAAATCGCGGGTCATGGCCGCGTGATTTGCCAAGAGTTTGCGCATATCCATGCTGACCAACTGCCCCTCTTCAACAATAACCTTGCCGTTGATGATGGTGTAATTGGTTTTACCCGAGCCGCAGAACAACAGACCTGCAAGGAGATCCCATTGCGCGCCTGCAAAATCGATGCCGCGTGTATCAAAGGCGGCAAGATCGGCGGCATAGCCCTTGGCAAGCACCCCAATATCATCGCGGCCTAGAACAGACGCGCCGCCACGGGTTGCCACCGCCAAAGCCTCGCGCGCGGTCATCGCATCGCCCCCTTTCATAACGCGCTGCAGCAGCATGGCTTGGCGCGCCTCATTGAGCATGTGGCCGCTGTCATTGGAGGCCGAGCCATCAACCCCAAGCCCCACCTTAACCCCTGCATCCAGACAGTGACGGACGGGTGCAATGCCACTGGCCAACCGCATATTCGAGCAGGGGCAATGCGCAATGCCTGTGCCTGTTCGTGCGAAGAGGTTGATCTCGCCCTCATCCAATTGAACGCAATGGGCGTGCCAAACATCGTGGCCTGTCCAACCAACCGCCTCGATATATTCACCGGGGCGCATCCCAAAGGTCGCAAGGCTATAGTCGATATCCTCGACATTCTCGGCCAGATGCGTGTGCATCCCGACCCCGTAGCTGCGCGCCATCGTGGCGGTTTCGCGCATCAAATCCATGCTGACGGAGAAAGGCGAACACGGGGCCAAAGCCACCCGCCGCATCGCATAGCGGCTGGCGTCATGATGGGTTTCGATCAGGCGTTGGCAATCGGCCAGAATGGCGGGTTCGGCTTCGGTCAGACGATCTGGGGGAAGCCCCCCTTTGCTTTCGCCAATGCTCATCGAGCCGCGTGTGCCGTGGAAGCGTAAACCGATATCTTCGGCAGCGGCAAAGCTATCTTCAAGCCGTGCGCCATTGGGATAGAGATACAGATGGTCGGAGGAGGTTGTGCAGCCCGTCATCGCCAATTCCGCCATGGCCAAGGCCCCTGACCAATAAATATGATCTGGCCCAATATTGCACCAGATGGGATAAAGGGTCTGCAACCAACCAAAAAGCGGTGCGTTTTGCGCTGCAGGCACGGCGCGGGTGAGGTTTTGGAACATATGGTGATGGGTGTTCACCATCCCGGGGATCACCACATGACCGCGCATATCAATCACGCGATCTGCGCTTTGTGGCAAATCCGCGGTTTTTCCAACCGCCTCGATCACCCCGCCGCGTGCGAACAGCGCGCCATCGGTTATCTCATCGCCATAGGGCGCATCTGGGCGCGCCTCCATCGTGCACAGAAGATCTGCGTGTTTGATCAAAAGCGTCTCTTGCGCCATGGGTGCCGTCCTGTTGGTTATCCTGCAAGTCTGCATCATATACGGGCATTTGCGTGCAAGTTAAGCGTTTTGGCTGCGGGCGGCGCGACAAAATTCTTGCCAAACGCGAAAACCCTCGCTTTCATTGTTGTTAACACAGCCGCTCAGGTCTCTACGCCGCATCGACGCCTGAGGATGTGACGGCACATGACGGGGTAAAGCGGCAGGTTAAATTCTCGATGGAGGTTTCGTTTCTTCTGAATGGAGAGGCCGTGCAGGTCTCGACCCATCCCACTGCGACATTGCTCGATTGGCTGCGCGAAGCGCGGGGTCTGACCGGCACAAAGGAAGGGTGCAACGAGGGCGATTGTGGGGCTTGCAGCGTGGTGGTTCAGGATATTGACGGGGTTCGCGCCGTTAATGCCTGCATTCTGTTTTTGCACCAGATTGATGGCAAAGCCATTCGCACCGTTGAGGGTATTGGTTCTGACACGCTGCACCCTGTCCAAGAGGCCATGATTACGCATCACGGGTCGCAATGCGGCTTTTGCACGCCCGGCTTTATTGCTTCGATGGTCGCAGGCCATGCCAATGGGCGCCGTGATCACGACACGGTTTTGGCGGGCAATTTGTGCCGTTGCACGGGCTATGCCCCGATCATCCGCGCGGCACAAGCGGCTGAAGATGGCGCGCAACCCGCATGGCTTGCGCGTGATGCAGCATGGGTGGCCACAGCACAAAAAAGCATCCATGCCCCGCAAAACAGCGATGAATTGGCAACGCTTTATGCTGCAAAACCTGACGCGTTATTGATTGCGGGGGCTACCGATATCGGCCTT
>Ga0255770_10004734_pt1 | contig 11356 bp, 19 predicted proteins | sample 071ome_22_FD_179968 | JGI IMG/M metagenome (GOLD analysis project Ga0255770, IMG submission 179968) | Coastal salt marsh microbial communities from the Groves Creek Marsh, Skidaway Island, Georgia - 071404AT metaG (version 2) | ecosystem: Environmental > Aquatic > Marine > Intertidal zone >... | reverse complement strand
TAAAATTATATTTGCACCCGCTTGCACGCAAGCAAGGTCGGTACCTTAGCTCAGTTGGTAGAGCAACGGACTGAAAATCCGTGTGTCCCTGGTTCGATTCCTGGAGGTACCACAAAAAAACCCTCTAACTCATTGATTTAGAGGGTTTTATATTTTATACACCTTCATTGTATACACTTTTGTATACACTTTCAAGGTTTTATTACTCAACTTTCAAATATTTTAAAACACTTTTCCAATTTGGAAAATCCTCACTTCCAAAATGAATCCACTCACCGGTGAATTCTGACGCCCCATTGAATTTTCTATCATCAATTAAATAATCTCCAATCATAAAATGTTTGTGATGACAAAGAATTAACCTTTTTCGAATTAATTTTTCATCAAAATATTTAGCTATCCAAAGTCTTTTATGTGTCCATGCGTCTGGATTATCCCACGGTGCAGTAGAAAGAAAATAAACATCAAACTCTGAATGATTTAAGAGTTTATTTACAGAGTTAATTGATCCCTCTATTGGATCTAAGTTCTCATAAACACCAGGTAACTTATCTGGTCTTCCTTTGTAAGGGGTAACACCTCCTAAAGGATGTTCCTTTTTCCCCTTATCGAAATCAGCAATTACACCATCTAGGTCTATGTAAACTCTTTTCATTTCTATTCTAAGTGGTATTGGTAAAACTCTATTTAACTTCTTTGCTTAATTCTTAAAGTACTTTAAAAGTCAAGGAATCTTCTCCCCCATATTCACTGATACTAAATTTATATTCAAATCCTATCTCCTTCATGTCAAAATATCCCTCTAAAACCTTTTCTGACAGATGATTCGTTATTTGTTGAAAAATTCCTTCTCCAGATAACCATAACTCTGTGGTGTTAATTCCATCATAGTATGATTCCAAGGATTCACCATCGGTTTCAGTTGAAGGAAGAATTATACATTTTATCTCTTTATTTTCATGAATGAATGTAACGGTTAACCTTCGGTCTCCTTTACGAAAACCATTATCTACATAATCCTTCTCTATTGGACTTGATAATTTTACTGTTATCATAATTTTCTAATCTTTAAAGTACTCGATTAAATTACATAGATCTCATTATTAATTCCAAACAATATAATTCTTCGCTACCTTCACCAAATGAAGGTTAAAGTATCCTCACTAAAACACCATCCCAAGAATAAAGAAATTTATACCTTATCCTCCATTAAAGAACTTATGGAAAGTATTTCAAAGGTTGGATTATTACAACCTTTGATTATTGATTCTCATAATCAAATCATAAGCGGAAATAGAAGATTTGAATCGATAAAACGATTAGGATGGATAAAAGTTGAGGTTCAGGTTAAAGATGGAGAGGAAGAACTACTCCTTATCCACTACAATAAACAGAGAATAAAGAGTTTTAAGGAACTTATAAATGAATACCTAATACTTGATAGGTATTACAGAAAAGGACAAGGTACAAGAATGGATTTAACTTCTGTTAAATCTAACAGAAGTTCTTCTCGTGATATAGTTTCAAAAGAAATGGGAATCTCTTCTTCTCAGTTACAGAGATTGATTTTTATTCACAAACATCATCCAGAACATATAAAACTATTGGATAGAGGAATACTTACTGTAAACCAATCCTATCTTCAAATACAACGAGAACTTAAGGAAAAGATAGTAGAAAAAGTAAACCAAACAATAAATCAAAAACAACCAAGAACTCATCGTGGAGGTTTTATCAGAAATCATCCCATAATATGAGTGAGTTAAAAGACGGTGAAGTTCAAACTATCTTTACCTCTCCCCCTTATTGGAATAAACGAAAGTATTCTGAGGAAGAAGGATTAGGAAATGAGAAAACCTCTGAGGAGTTTGTAATTAATCTTTCTGAACATCTTAGAGATTGTAAAAGAGTATTAAATGATAGAGGTAGTTTCTTTCTAAACTTAGGAGACACATTCCATAATGGAAACCTTCAAAATGTACCTCATAGAGTAGTACTTAATCTTCAAGAACAAGGATGGATACTTAGAAATACAATTATATGGTCTAAAACGAATCCAAAACCCTCATCATCAAAATCTAATCTTACCCCATCTTATGAGTTTATCTTTCATCTGACCAAATCAATGGACTATGATTACTACCCAACACTTACCAAACTCTCTGATAAAACCAAACCTTCTCTTCCACCTCGACACAGAAGTGTAAATGGTAAATACTCAAATTCTATATCCCCATACCTACCTAACATAAAAGGTAAGAATATGGGAGATTATTGGAATCAGGATATTGTAAGAACATCGGTAGCAAATCAAAAGTTAAATATTCAAGGAGAACACCCCGCTCCTTTCCTTGAGGAAATCATAACCCTACCTATTCTTCAAACATCCAAAGAGTTTGAATTAGTACTAGACCCTTTTATGGGTAGTGGAACTGTTGGGAGGGTATGTGATGAAGTTAACAGGAATTTCGTGGGTTATGATTTAAAAAAATATTGAACCTATAAAGGTTAAATATGTAAAATCATAACTCATTATTTGCAGGAGGAAGATTACCTGAACTCTTAAGATACTTAGTTAATATTTCTTTTTCTAATAGTTCTGGAGTATAAACTTCTCTATAATCATCCAAAACATAAAAACAATGTATTTTTAGTTCAGAGTAAGGTATTGTTTCTTCATATGAACCTTCTTCATACTTTATTTTAGATTGTTCATTTGCACTACTTCCTTTTGGACCATATCTAAATGTAAATCTATTCTTTCCATCATTTAATGACTCACAAAACCTATAAGGTGTGTATCTATAATCTCTCTTATCAAAGGACCCTGAATTAAATACTACTTGTTCTTTATCTACTCTTTTATACTTTCCGGTCATTCCAACATAAATCAAGTTGTCAAAAGAATTTTCATCGTTTTTCCATATCACATAAACTCCACTCTTCTTAGGCCATTTGATCTTTTCCTTTTTGCAAATTATTTCAGAAAAACTGAATTTAAATTTAAATCGTTCAACTAGAGAATTATAGTAGTACTCAAATTGGTTTTTATTTTTGGTGATCGACTCTTCAATGATTTTTTTGATTTCATCTCTTGAGAGATCTATTTGATCTTCTAAATAATTTAATGACTCCTCCATATTGTAACTATAACAATATTGTTCATAAACATATCCTATGATTGTCTCTACATAACTCATAGAGGGACTTTAAATCTAATTAAGTTTTTCTAGGTTATTTCCTTGTAAAAAGAAAAAATGAATTCATCGTTAATAGTTAAAGAAGATTTAGACATAATTATACCATTTTTAGTTTTCTACAAACAGACCAAAAGAGAAACGTTCAATCAAGTTCAAGTCATCTGAAGAGTCATATTCTGGATATAAATTATTACTTTCTATAAAATAATTTACATCATTATATCTCAAGACTTCAAAAACCCAAATTGAATTGTCTTTCAGTGATTTTAATTTTTCAAAACTTTTGAGATTTATAAATCCTTCAATCTCTTCTTCAATAAACATGTTTTGAAATTGAAATTCATCTATTACATCAATTAAATCACCTTCTTTAAAGGTTATTAATTCTATCAAATCAGAAAGGATTTTGAAATGAGGATGAACTTTAGTTAATTGAATTTTGATTTCAGTAAAACTAAAGTCTTCAATACTTCTAAAATTCCCAGTAAGAGTTACCCAGGATTCTTTGTCGTTTATTGATAAATGTTGTAGAACTCCATGTTCCCAATTAATGGGATTATCTAATCTGACAAAATCCTCTTCAAACCCCCAAAAACCTCTGTCAAGTTCTCCTGATTTTAGAACTCTTTTTGTGTCTATTAATCCGAAAAAAACTTTAACCAATTTTGCCATATCATTCTCTAGTCTAATTTCTTGAAAGATCTTATCCTTTCGATATATTCATAATTTACTTGACAACTTGGTTTTAATCCATGACCAACTTCTTCATCTTTTTTATCCCAAAGCGGAATCCCATTTAACCAATTGGAAGAAGAATAACCAGATGAATTAAAATACATTTTAGTTCCTTTTTTAAAGGTTTTTGGTATGTGAGGGTGGTTTAATTTATTAACCTCACTCATTATTTTAAATTCTTTTGGAAAAGAATAGTAAACCTCAATAGAATCTTCATTAATATCAATCCATAAATTGTAATACCACCTCAGGATAAACACAAGGGTTTCTTTATCTTTTTTGTCATGATTAATAATTAGGTTTTCTCCCTCTTTTATCTGATCAAAATACTTTTTGGAAAGACTATTGAATTCATCAATTGATATATAAATTCTTTCCCTTCTAGATGAGATTTTTCTTTTTAATCCTTCCTTTGAATCCTTTAAAAATCTATTGAAATTCACGTTTATAAGTTAAGTATTAATATCTATCATTTTCTATAAGGAGAAAAAATTGACCTCGATATGAAAACCACCCCCTTAGGGGATTAGAGAAAAGAACTTTTCTCTGAAATCCAGAATGATAAGGTTAGTTCGTTTAAAATTTCGGTAACATATACATTATATTCCATAAACATTTAACTTTAAAAAAACAAATCCAAATGAAAAAATATACTAACCCTCCCAAAAGATCTGAATTTGAATTCTTTAGTGACTTTTCAAATTTTCAAATTGTTGCACTTTGTAAATTAGAATTACTTCGAAGTGATAATAAATTTAGAAGAAATGATGGACCTAATCCTCAACAATTATTAAATGATTTTATTAATAATTGGAAAGAAAAAGAATTTACAGAATTCTCATTTCGAGAAAGAGGAAGTTTTTCAGTAGATCTTCAAAAGATAATCCCATTTAAATGGAAGTCATTTGGGGATATGGCTGATAAAGATCATCTTCCAATTTTTGAAGATAAATTAACAGATGAGGAAAAAAGAAATCTTGATGAATTATTAAATGATTTAGAAAGAAAATGGTCAAAAGATTACCGAGAATTTAAATCAATATCAATCTTGACTGACGAAGAAATGATTGTTAGATGGAATGACGACCTTGAGAAGTATGAAGAAATAAAGTAGATACTTCTAATGAGTAACCTTATCAGAAATAATCAATCAATCCATAAAATACCTGGATGGATGATTTCTATCAAAACAAAAAATCTAAAAGTTTACACCGAATTGATTTATACAAAAGAATCGCGAGAGGATACAATTCTAAAAGTGATAGAAGATTTTCATCAATCACATCCTTTCCAAAAAATCATTAAGGTATCTTCAATACAACTATAATCAAACATCATAAAATTCTATTCCATGGAAAATTTCAACTTATACAATCTTGATTTAAAATACCCAGGTGAAAACTATGCATCTTTTTCAGGTTACATTCTTTCATCAAATGAAATAACTCCTAGTCAATTAAATAGTATTGTTAAATTTTTATCTATCAATAGTCAATCTCAAGAAATAAAGAGTTTTGATTCTGAGGGTGAAAGTTTGGAAGATTATTGTTCAGAATTCAACTTTTTTGACCTTGAGGATCTCAAAGATTCCTGTGTAGTAATATTAGATTTAAATGTTATTGAAGAGGGTGACACAGACGCTGATCTTACTGAAGTTTTTCTTTCAGACGAGAATGGATACCTATTAATATTTAAACCAAACGGAGAAACCTCCATCAAAATAATTTAAAATGAAAGTAGATACTATTACAGTTACAATATTCAATGACTCTGATGATTTATTGATGGATGATCAATTTGAAGTTATTCTTTTCCCAGATTCTGGTAATGATATATATCCTGAAGGGATTGAGTTAAATGATGAAATCTTAGATAAAATTAATCAAATAAGATCTATTTGTTTCTAGATTAAAATGGATTATCTAATTGCGATCATTACATTTTCAAGTAACGTGAAACTCAAATAATCTTTTGTTACGTGAAATTTATACCTAATCTTTTCCCCTAATAAAGGACCTACACAGTTATCTCCAATAATATAAAAAGTCATATCATCTAGATTAATATCACTTATAAGTAAATGATAAAATCTTAGGAACCTTCCTACGGTTTTAGATTCACCTAAGTCATTATCACTATCAACTTTTTCATATGTCTCGGTTATCTGAAATTTTCTTCTTTGGTACTTTAACTCTTTTCCAAATTTTTTAAGGTGTCTTTGAGACTGCTTTTCATTAACTGGTAACCATACAAATTTTCCCATTAAGGTTATATTATGATCTTGAAAAAACAAATCCTTAATATTTCTAAGAATCTTTTGTAAATCAGGTTCTTGATTATTCATAAAAAACTATTGATTGAATTAACGTCTTTACCCTCCTATAATAAAAGTGAAAAAAAATCAAACCCTAATATCTGAATAAATTAATGTATTTTTCTTAAACAACTTAAAATCAAATTTTTACAAACCCTTAACTCTTATGAAAACAAGTCTTAAATTTCTTGAACTTACAAAAAATGAAGATTCAAATTATGATGGCTACTTCAAAGTTGTCTATACAGGAATCTTGAATCTAAATGATATAGATATTCAATTTTTATATTCAGAAGAAGAAGGAATGGGGGTTGAACTGAAAATCAAAGAAAATGATGAATATGAAATAGTTAATCGGGAGGATAAATTTGAATATTTATTTATTGAAGAACTATTTAGTCAATCACCTATTGATTTTGATGATATTACAATAGGGGAAGAGATTGAATTGAATTTTGATTACTACGAAGATGACGGGATAATTGAATTCTAAATTGAAATAAAAAAATTATGATTTACTCTAAAAAATTTAATTCAATTGATATTTTAATTTTATTACAATTACTCATATCCTTTTGGTTTTTCATAGAACCATTAAGATTAGACAGAAAGGATGGGCTTTTGTCGTTTTAAAACAACATCCAAATTAGAGTGAATGAATGATCATAACTCATCAAAAAATGCCTTACATAAATTTGATAGAAGCAGGAGGTTTATCTACTGATTTCAAGATGTTTAGGACTAAAAAATAATTATTATCATTTCTTATCACCGAATCGTTTTTTGATCTACTTTCGCCCGATTTTAAACACGATCATTAGTTTTCAAAAAGTATGAAAAAAACAATTTTAGTTTTAGCTGTGGCCCTAGTAGTTATGGCTTGTTCTGGTAAGTCAAATACAGCGGCTACCGAGTCAGTTGAGGAGACTCAGGAGGTTCAAGTTGAGGTAATGGAATCTACCACCAATGAAGAAGTTGAGGTAGAAGTTACTGAAGAAACTACTTCTGAAGAGACTACTGAAGAAACAACCACAGAAGAAGGCGTTAACTAATTAGTTAATCAGACCAAAAATGTAAAAGCTCGCCTTAAAAGGCGGGCTTTTTTATTTAGAGACGAAGGCTTAAAACATTCTTCACACCAACTGATCAAAATAATTGACCTACTTTTAGCCTCTAACCTTAACCAATGAAAGATTGTCCTGAATGTAAATCGCCTTATGGGTATCCGATGGGAGAACTATTTGCGTGTCCTGAATGTGGGCACGAATGGAATCCAGACGAAATTGACGAAAATTCACTTATTAAAGATTCGAACGGGAACGTTTTAAGTGACGGTGATACTATCATCGTAATCAAAGATCTTCCTGTTAAAGGCGCTCCGAAACCCATAAAAGCTGGGACGAAGGTGAAAAATATCCGACTCACTGATGGAGATCACAATATCGACTGCAAAGTCGATGGGTTCGGTTCTATGGCATTAAAGTCAGAATTCGTTCGAAAAGCCTAATACACTTAGGTAATTCTTGAATTCATCATCCTAAACCACAAAGGAGTTATCAAGGAAAGCACCATGCAGGTAGTATATCCAAAGGGCAATTGTGGGCTAGATTCAATACTTTCTAATACCTGATACTTTTTTGAAGCACGATGATGGTGATCACTATGACGTGTCAGTTCATAAAGCACCATTCTGCCAATAACATGGTTTGAATTCCATGAATGCGCAGGGGTTACGCGCTCATATCGATCATTCACTTTTTTACGAACGAGTCCATAATGTTCAATATAATTAATAGTCTCTAGTAAGAGTACGGCAACCAAGGCAATAAACACCCCGAAAATTAAACCTTGAACTCCCAACAAAACATACAACAAGGCTAAATATCCCGACTCAACGCAAAAGAAAAACAATAGTTCGTTATCAAGAGACCAAAAACCTTTGCCATTCTTCTCTAACAGCCTTTTCTGAATATGATAGGCAGATCTTACTTGACCAATGATTGAAGTAAACCAAAAGTGATATACTGATTGATTTTTTCTAGCCGTAGCAGGATCTTCAGGAGTACCTATGTTTCGATGATGCCCTAAATTATGTTCAATAAAGAAGTGCATGTAAAGTGACGGCAGTAACAACAGCTTCGCTAAAAACGGTTCAGCCTTAGTTTGCCTATGACCTAATTCATGAGCCACATTAATACCGTTGGTGCCCGCTACGATTCCGATAGAAAACACAAGCCCGACCCATTCGTATCTCGACAAATCTTGGGTGGTGAGAACGATTAATCCGTAAACCAGGATCCCAAAGAGAATGGGCAAGTTTAAGTACAACATCAAATCAAAAAGGACATTCTTTAATCGACTCGTTTTGTCTTCTTCAGAATAACTACTCTCAGAGGAAGAGAAGACTAACTCAAGTAATGGAATGAAGCCAAAAGCATATACGACGGTTAAAAAGCTAAATAACCCTTGCAGTTTCAAAGCAATAAGACAACTTACTGGTATCGTATAGGCCAACAAGTACTTGATGTCTTTCATGACTTTAAAACCCTTCGTTCAAGAAAAGATTCTGAATTTCTTGTGGCAATAATACCTTATCAAGGAGATGGAGAATTCCATTGGAAGTATTGATATCTGAAGTAAGCACTCGTGCCTCTGATGCGGTTGCATCGATAACCTTAACACCACCGCCTAAAGTGAATACAAGTTCTTCACCCTGAAGGGTGGTCAAGGTCTGTCCTTCTTGAATACTTGCAGCAACAATCAACTCTTCAGTCAAGTGATAAAGCAGAACACGCGAAAGCAATTCTCTCTCTGCATCCGTATCAAAATCGTCTAAAGATTCGTATCCATCCCATGAATCAAACAACGCATCAAAGGCATCATTGGTTGGAGCAAAAAGAGTAAATGGCCCATTATTTTGAAGAACCTCTGAAAGATTTACCGATGGGCTTTCATCTGCTTTAGAAATTGCAGCATAAAAAGAGGTTAAGATCTCTGCCTCCTCAGCGGTTTCGAAAAGACTAGGAACCTGGCCTGATGTCAAAGGGGCATCGATATCCTCTGAGCAAGAAATCAGAAAGAGTGCTGAAATCGCAAGAAAAGAACCAAAGAATTGTTTCATAGCTTTTTGTTTTGAAATTACAACTCGCAACAGACAACTGCAAATTAGATGCCTGCCTCAGCCAACAGTACTAGTAATGCATACTGTACGGCCTCGTATCCTTTTTCGTCAAACCACCATTCGTCGAGAGAATGTGCCTTTCCGCCAGTACCTCCACGTCCGATAGTGATTGCAGGGATCCCCAAAGAAATCGGAATGTTCGAATCTGTTGACCCTCTAGTAAGTTCTGCTGCTACACCAAACAATTCGGTAGCTGCGATAGCTCTTTGAATAAGGGGTAACCCTGGATCTAGAGCGCCCGACGGACGATTACCAATCTTTTCTAGACTAGCAGTTAGCGCTTCTCCTCTTCTTCGAATTGAATTTTGCTCTTCTAAAGCCTGTTGCATAGACTGATCTAACAATTGTTCCATTTCATCTAAGCGATAAGGCTCAACCGACCTTATATCGATAAACATGGAAGAAGAAAACGGCACCGAATTGATCGAAGTTCCGCCCTCAATAACCCCCACATTATAACTCGTCTTTGGACCCTCACTAGTGTAAGCATCGGCTAATCCGACAAAATGATGTATAGCTGATCCTAATGCATGGTGCGGATTTGCAAGACCAAAAGCTCCCCATGAGTGACCACCTGGACCTTCAAAAGTAAGTTTGTAACGGTAAGAACCTAAAGCCTTAGTATTTACTCGTCCGATAGATCCTCCATCGATGGCAATCCAAGAATCTATTTTAGGGCCTCTTTCGCTGAATAGTTCTTTCACTCCTCTGAGATCTCCTAAACCTTCTTCACCAACCGAAGCAACTAGTAACACATCTGATTCAGGCTTTATTTCGAGTTCGTTGATCACCTCAGCAACTGTAATTAAAATTGCCAAACCTCTCGTGTCATCACCGATGCCAGGAGCATACAGCGTATCATTACTCACTCGTACTGACACATTGGTGTCTTCAGGAAAAACAGTATCTAGGTGAGCATTTAAGGCTACGGTTTTAGCTCTTTTAGAACCTTTAATTAGACCAATTACATTTCCCACAGCATCTGTCCAGATTGAATCAACCCCAACCTGTTGCAAACGATCAGCAAACGAGGCAGCCCGCTGTTGCTCCATAAATGGCGGAGCAGCAATTTCTGTCAACTCAATATGATGTCTTAAGGTCTCTTCTTCAAGGGCTTTAATTCGGTCAAAGGCCTTAATAATCATTGACTTTTTAGACAATTTCTGAATTTCTTTTGAATAGATTTTTTCAGCATGCACACCTTGTTGGGCCATTGAAATTGAACCTACCAGCACTAAGGTTATAAACCACAATTTGGATTGAATTTTCATCTTTTTAGCAATTGGATTAGATCTCGATTTTTGATAATAATGGAAAGTATAAGTGTGGCAATGGAAAGTTTAACCGCTGCGATAACTAAAGAAAATTGTCCTTGAAACACTCCTACATGTTTCGCATATATACCATAGAGTGCCCAGATAATGGGTAACAGATATACCGTGCTGGTTTGTTTAAAATACATCACTAAAGCGATTAGGACAATTACAGAAAGTATAATGAGCATCCAGTGCTCCTCGCTAATACCCAGAGCATTCCAATTAGAAGCTACCAGTAAAGCGGTGAAATTGGCCACCGTCGCAACGGTAATCCACCCTAGATAGACCTCGAAAACAGCATTAAAAAATCGTACTTCTTTCGATGATCTAGAAGACGATCTAAGCTCAGCGGTGATATAGATAAGGCTAACTAACAATACGAGCATCAGTATAAGTGAGGTGACCACCTGTAAATGGTGCCAAGCAAAAATCCAAGCCATATTCGCCAAGCTATTCATAGCAAACCAAGGAAATAATTTGCCGACTAGTTCCGTATCAGAGGTCGTTAAAATTCTAATCAAGAATGCGAGCAGTCCCGAATAAATCAATCCCCAGATGCTAAATGCAAAACCAGCAGGAGTGAACAAATTCGGATAAAGATCAGAAACCG
>Ga0255770_10004733_pt1 | contig 11357 bp, 12 predicted proteins | sample 071ome_22_FD_179968 | JGI IMG/M metagenome (GOLD analysis project Ga0255770, IMG submission 179968) | Coastal salt marsh microbial communities from the Groves Creek Marsh, Skidaway Island, Georgia - 071404AT metaG (version 2) | ecosystem: Environmental > Aquatic > Marine > Intertidal zone >... | reverse complement strand
AGTCTTAGATCATTTAGATGTTACCTCACCAATTCTTTTGGGTCACAGTGATGGTGCATCAATCGCACTGATCTTTTCGGGGAGTGGGCACACCGCCAATGGATTAATACTAATGGCTCCTCACGTTTTTGTTGAAACGTTAACAGTACGTAGTATTGAGGAGGCGAAAAAAACTTTCGAAAATACCGATCTGCGTTCTCGGCTCTCAAAATATCATGGAGATGTGGACTCGGCTTTTTGGGGTTGGAATGATATTTGGTTATCCAAAGAATTTCTAAAATGGAATATTGAGGATTACGTCACGAAAATTCACTCCCCGATATTGGTGGTGCAAAGTTCTGACGATCCATATGGGACGCTCGCTCAGGTTGATGCAATAGAAAAATTATCTTCTGGGAAGACTACTCGGGCAATATTAGAAGATTGTGGACACTCTCCCCATGTTGATCAAAAGCAAAAAACGATTGATGCAATAGAAAGATTTGTTTTATCACTTACGTAAAGAGAGTTTGATGGGAAAAAAAAGAGTAGCTGTAGTGACGGGTTCTACTTCGGGAATCGGGCTCGGGATAGCATGGCAATTGGCTCGAGATGGATACGATATTGTTCTAAATGGGCTCGGTGATAAAGGTGATATTGAGAATTTAAGATCAGATATCGAAAAGGAGACCAAAGTCGCGGTAACGTTTGAGGATGCAGATCTTGCGAATCCCAAAGAAATTGAATCAATGATTACACGTGTACTCAAAGTTCACGGCGGCGTAGATATCCTTGTTAATAACGCTGGCATCCAGTTTGTATCTGCGGTAGAAGATTTTCCGACTGAGCAGTGGAACCGAGTCATTGATATAAATCTGAATGCGGCCTTTCATACTACTAGGCTGGTTACCCCATCTATGAAGAAAAATGGGTTCGGCCGAATCGTCAATATAGCGTCTGCACACGGATTAGTAGCATCCCCGTTCAAGTCGGCCTATGTCGCGGCGAAACATGGAATTGTTGGATTCACCAAATCAGTTGCGCTTGAGTTAGCTGAGTTTGGAGTTACTTGCAATGCGATTTGCCCGGGCTGGGTAGAAACGCCTCTAGTTCAAACTCAGGTCGACGCATTAGCTACCGAGAAAAAAATGTCAAAGGAAGCAGTCATAAAAAATTTTATGCTTGAACGTCAGCCAACTAGGAAATTTGTTCAGATTGAAGAAATTGCCTCACTAACAAGTTTTCTGGTATCCGAGTCCGCGAGATCAATTACTGGATCCTCGTATTCGATTGATGGTGGATGGACTGCCCACTAAGCTTATTATGTTGTAAGCAAATGCCTCGAAAAATCGTTTTGGAGCCAAATGGCCCAGCAGTCGTAGATGGTGGGGTTCTCGTAACCGCTGATCGAGAGATCGCACTTGAAGAGGGGGTCGACTGTTTGCTATGCCGATGCGGTGGCACAAAGAACGCACCGTTTTGTGATGGTTCTCACAAGGGCAACAGATTTGACTCTGTCATCGAAGGTCCAGTGGATTACCAAGTTCGAACTCCAAAACCTATTGTGGACGATCAAACTCTAATCGTGGAAATTATTGAGGATGGCCCAATCTATGTTAGAGGTGATCTTGAGGTGGTATGTGGAGAACGGGTGGTTTGGCGAGGGGCGCATGCTAAATTATGTAGGTGCGGTAGAACAGCGAAACCAGGGTTTTGCGACGGCTCCCATAAAAGATAAATGTTAAAGAAGAGAGTTATAAAACCTTGAAAAGGTAAACCAAATGAAATATTCAGAAATTTTTACCGATGCAAATGACCAGACCCATTTCAGGGATGTGAACTTTGATTTTGAGTTAGTAGATGTTGCGCCACCGGCAGCCCCGATGAATGTTTCGGAGTTTCTGCCGGCCAAAGATGTTGCTGTTATTACCCTGCCACCAGGTTGGGCCGGGGGGTGGCACCCTGCCCCCAGTGTTGGTCAAGTCTTCGTGGTCAGTGGGCAATTACAAATTGAAGTAGGCGATGGTGAGGTAAGGTCTTTCGGGCCCGGCTCCGTATGGTTACATCGAGATCTCACGGGTCGAGGACACGATACCCGTGTCGTCGGCGATGAGGACGCCGTTATCGTAATGGTTCGTTTAGCTTAGATTCGATCGAATACTTTACGAACGCGATCCCAGGTATAGGGGGTTCTTAGCCGCTCGGGGGGGATAGGCACTAGGCCTGCGTCTCGATCTTCGGCCAGGACGAATCTAAAAACATAGTCAGGGGCAGCTCCCATTCGGATATCGCTCGCAACTAACTTCCCATCAATTTTTCGGAGCTCTAAAAATCCGTGAGAGAACCACCGCAAACGATTCAAGCTTTCGCTTTGCGTTAATACGTCGTAGAAGTGATTGCCAGAAGGAAACGACGCAAACTTAATCCCGTTATCACTGTTTAAGAAAGAGTAGTAGCCCTCGAGGTATTGATCCCCATCCATCACTACTACTCTCCAAGCCAACGTATTGAACGGAGTCGGCACTGAAAAGAAAACAGGTGATTGTATGTCCAAGGAGCTGATCTCTCGGCGCGCTTCATAATCAACAATCGATTTCGCATACCAGGACCATAAAAGATAAATAGAACTGATGATTAGGCCACATGCAACGACTGTATTGCCGCTCTGTCCTCTCGGTTTTAGTAGTACGTAGATTGTGGAGATAAATAACGGAATCGAGTACAACGGGTCGATGATAAAAATTGTCGACCACATCAACGGTGGCGCAACGATCGGCCAAAAAAGTTGTGTCCCATAAATGGTATGGGCATCTAGAATTGGATGCGTCACGAGGCTGAGAGCGATTACGAGAAACCATCTAAGGCGTTGAGTCCTGACCCCATCAAATATCTGACACGCAAGCAACCACAAAAAAAATGCGGCCGGTACTAAAACCAAAAGAGAGTGGGAAAATCCTCGATGCCTCGTAAAATTATCTACCGGATCTTGGTATGAAATTAGTACATCGAGGTCCGGGAGCGTACCCAATATCCCACCGACAATTGCAGCTGAGCGTCTATGTTGTTTTGGAGCACATGCTGCGCCAACAGTGGCCCCTAGAGCTAATTGCGTTAACGAGTCCAAAAGCTTAAAAAATTACAAAATGAACCCGATAATCTAAACTGAAAATATCTTCCCAGGGTTCATAATGTTATGGGGATCAAGCGCTTTTTTTATCTCCCGCATAACCGATACTCCCTCGCCGTGTTCTGCGGTTAGGAACTTCATCTTCCCAAGACCGATGCCGTGCTCGCCTGTGCAAGTGCCATCGAGCGCAAGCGCTCTCATAACGAGACGATCATTTAAGCGCTCTGCTTCTTCCATTTCCTTCTTGTCGTCACGATTGATTAAGAAACCAAGGTGAAAATTTCCATCCCCGACATGACCAACAAGCGGAGCGATGAGAAAGCTTTCTTTCAAGTCTTTCTTTGTTTCAATGATACATTCAGCTAACTTTGAAATCGGCACACAAACATCGGTTGCCCAAATTTCCGCACCTGGCCTGAGCGATTTTGTGGCGTAGGTCACATCATGTCTCGCTGCCCAGAGCTTGTTTCGTTCTTCCGCTTTTGTGGTCCATTTAAACTCCCCACCGGAGTTTTCTTCCGCAATGGCTTGTACCAGTTCAGCTTGCTCTTGCACCCCGGTTTCACTCCCGTGGAACTCGAGAAAGAGTGTGTCCTTGACGGGGTAGTCCAGCTTGGAGAATTGGTTGACCGCATTCATTTGCACGTCGTCGAGAAGCTCAATTCGTGCGACTGGAATTCCTAATTGTATGGTTTGAATAACAGTGTCGATCGCCCCCTCAAGGGAGTCAAACGAACAAACCGCTGATGCCATAGACTCAGGTACGCCATACAGTCTTAGTGTGACCTCAGTGATAATTCCAAGCGTTCCCTCAGACCCAACAAAGATACGCGTTAAATCGTAGCCAGCTGCTGATTTCCTTGCGCGTCGAGATGTTCGTATGATTCGACCGTCCGCAAGTACGACCGTGAGAGCTAGGACGTTCTCCCGCATTGTCCCATATCGAACCGCATTGGTACCTGATGCGCGAGTCGCTGCCATACCCCCTAGTGAAGCATCTGCGCCAGGATCAATTGGAAAAAAAAGCCCTAAATCTTTTATGTGCTCATTAAGTTGTTTTCGGGTGACTCGGGCTTGAACCGTGCAATCGAGATCTTCTTGGCTCACCCTGAGCACTTGATCCATGTTCATCAGATCGACAACGACGCCACCTCTGTGAGGGATGACATTCCCCTCGAGGCAAGTACCGGTCCCATACGCGATCACGGGAATATTGTGCCGAGCGCATACCTTTACGATTTCTGACACTTCTTCATTTGTCTTGGGGAATACCACGGCGTCTGGTCTATGGGGGTGGTGCCACGACTCGTCTTTACCATGTGTGTCTCTTACATTGGGGTTGGTTGAAACCCTGTCACCCAAAAGTGCAACCAGTTCATCCACAGCCGTTTGAATTTTTTCTGCAACTTGGGTCATTCTTGATCCCTACTTAGTAAATAAATTGAAGTGTGTTCACGACTAGTTTATACAAGTTCAACTAAGTCGTTAGCGTTTGCTCGTATCTTTCCAAATCGAGTCCTACAATTACGTTTCCTCGCCGATCAATAATAACCGGACGTTTGATCGCTGAGGGATTTTCCACAAGTAGGTTGATAACCTTTTTCGTGTCGAGATTGTTTTTCTTCGATGGATCAATTTTTCGCCAAGTTGTGCCCCGCGTGTTAAGTAATATTTCCCAGCCAACCTTTTCGCACCAGGTCTTCAGGTCTTCCGACTTTGGATTTTGTTTTTTGTAGTCGATGAACTCGTATTCAACATCATTCTCATTGAGCCAATTGAATGCTTTCTTCATCGTGTCACAGTTTTTTATTCCATAGATTTTGATCATAGGGAGTATTTTTTGACTGCTGCTTCGTTCCATTCAATTCCATTCCCTGGTCTAGATGGGGTGATTGCAAATCCATCCTTGATCTCCAGCGGATCCTTCATTACCGCAGCACCCCAATCCATGTACTCGAGCCAATGCCGAGTGGGTGATACCGATAACAAGTGGCAACTAATTTCGGGAAACAAATGACTAGATAGATCAACGGCATTGACTTCAGCAAGTGCGGCAGCCTTCATCCAGCCGGTAACTCCGCCGATACGTTGGACATCTGGCATATAAAAATCGCCAGCTCCAGCCTGAAGCGCTTTTTGCATCTCCAGGCTATTCAGTAGATTTTCTCCGATTTGCAAAGGCGTGCGTACTCTGCTCCGTATCTTTGCACACCCCTCGTAATCATCGTGTCGGATTGGGTCTTCAATCCAATACAAACCTTCCTCGTCGAGGATTTCTCCTCGATAAATTGATTCATTCACTGTGAGCGACTGGTTGAAATCGGCCATGAGTTTAATGTCATCTCCAATTGTTTCTTTGACAGCGCGCACCGCTGCAAGATCAGCCTTGAAGTCTGGTCGGCCGATTCTCATTTTCACTCCAGTGAATCCGCCATCTTGAAGTAGCTCTCTCGCGATCTTCGGTAGCGTCTCTGGAGTTTCGTTCGTCCAGAGACCACAACTGTTGTAAGCGGGAATCGGAGTGGGTTTTCCACCTAACATTGTGGCAAGGGGGAGGCCGTTTGCTTTTGAAGCGACGTCCCAAGCTGCCATATCAATCCCGGCGATTACTTGTCCGAGGATTCCATGTGCGTCATAAATTGTGAAGTGCTTCCGAAGTTTTCGATCAATATCGAAAGGGGAGACCTCGTCACCTTCAACTAATTGTGCTACCGCGCTGAAGCATTCTACGGTGGGCTTCAGCATGGTCTGCGAGAAGGCGAACAGATAGGCGTGTCCAATGATCCCCTGATTTGTCTCGAGATCAATTAATACCAGAGCGGCCTTGTCGATTGCGCCGCTCGCGGGTCTTGGTGGATATTTAATTGGGCTTGCAACTGCTCTCGCGGTCAACCCGGTAATCTTTATCGTCATGTTCTGTTCCTAATGATTTAAAACCAAAAATTGTTATTCGATTAAATTTGCGCTTCTGGCGGTCTTCCATTCTCGTATAGTTTCAATGCTGCGTAGACAAAGTTATTTGCTGGAGTAGCAATTCCGAGCTCTTTGCCTAAATTTTTAATGTTGCCCGCGAGCCACGGTAGCTCTAATCGGTAGCCTCTCCTAAGATCTCCACACATCGATGCAACCATCGTTTCCGGATAGCCATCGATAATATCCATTTGTTTTTCAATTACCCCGTCTCCGAACGCGATACCCTTGCCCGCAGCAATCTCTAAAACCTCTTGGAGCACGGATTGCAAGAGCGCGCGTGTGTCAGGGTCCCTGCGGATAGGCCCTATGGGCATTCGACATAACGCAGTCATTGATGACATTGTCACTAACCGAATGTATTTTTCCCAAATTGCTACATTAATGTCTGATTTAAGGTCAGCATCGATCTTGGATTTTTTGCACGCCTCATACAACGCCTCAGTTCGGGCTGAATTTGATCCATCCAATTCACCGAAGTACAACGCAGCCATCGTTCCGTTATGACGAATTACTCCTGGTTCCTCAATTAGCGCCGCAATATTCGCAACACCTCCGATGACTCGCTCACGTCCAAATTTTCTGATCATGAGTTCTTCGGCAAGCACTCCGTTTTGAAAAGAGACTAAACCTGTGTTTGGACCCAAGAGGGGCAATGCAGCGTCGATCGCATCCTCCGTCGACCAAAGTTTTACCGCGATCATCACTAAATCTACTGGGCCTATCTCTTTGGTATTTTCAAAGTAGTTTCCATTCTTTAAACGGATATCACCCAAAGAGGAACGGATTTCTAGTCCTTTATTTTTCATCGCAGCTAAGTGCTCTCCACGAGCAATGAAAGAGACGTCATAGCCCCCCTCGTGCAATCGAGCGCCAAAATATCCGCCGACGCCACCCGTTCCGATCACTGCAACTCTCATATTTTTTGCCTCATTCGCATTTTTATACTAATTAAAAAAGTTATTTGAATGAGTACAATTATAGTTTGTGTAAAAAAGATTGATCTAATATGAATAACTTATCCAACGCTCGTCATATGGATCTGGCGCGATTGGCGAAAAGACTCGACAACATTGAGCCGTTCTATGTCGTCCAGGTGATCACTCGGGCGATTGAATTAGAGGCGCAGGGGAAGAGCATTATCAATCTGGCGGTGGGAGAACCGGACTTTCCCACACCCCAACCGATAGTAGATGCGGCGGTTGCGGCCTTGAAAAGTGACAGGATGAGGTACTCACCATCGCTGGGCTCAGATGCATTGCGCCAGGCGTTATCCAATTGGTACCAGTCGAGGTACGCGGTAGACGTGCCTGCCGAACGTATCGCAGTTACTAGTGGGGCGTCCGGTGCGTTGTTACTGACGATGGGGATGGTGATCTCGGAGGGGGATGAGGTTCTGATGCCGGATCCGAGCTATCCGTGTAATCGACATTTCGTGTCGACAATGGGAGGTAGTGCGAGGTTGATTCCCGTCGGAGCTGAAACGGATTATCAATTAACGTCTCTTTTAGTTGAGCAACATTGGACCGAACGAACCGTTGGGGTCATGGTAGCGAGCCCATCAAATCCGACTGGTACTCTCATGGATCATGATGAGCTGCAAAAAATTGTTGAATTCGTAAGAGGAAGAGGCGGAGTCGTTATTGTTGATGAAATTTATCATGGTTTGAGTTATGACGGACAAGTGCGAACGGCGTTAGATATTTCGGATGACGTTTTTGTTATAAACAGTTTTTCAAAGTACTTTGCGATGACCGGTTGGCGCTTGGGTTGGGCCGTTATGCCCGAGGGCTACGTAGAGCACTTTGAGAAATTGGCGCAAAACCTCTATATCTCGAACTCAGATGTTGCGCAACGTGCGGCGCTTTCGGCATTTGATTTAGAGACAATAGAGGAAGCCGAAAAGAATCGTTCACGGTACAAGGAGCAGAGAGACTTTTTGCTGCCAGCCTTGAGAGACTTGGGTTTTAAAATTCCCGTCGAGCCTAGTGGTGCGTTTTATATCTACGCGGATTGTACGAATTTCACGAATGATAGTTATTCGTTCTCTCACGATGTTCTAGAAAAAGCTGGGGTTGCAATAGCTCCAGGCCTTGATTTTGGAGATCATCGCGCTAACGAGCATGTGAGATTTTCTTACCCTAAACCGATTCCGGTCCTACAAGAGGGAATTCGCAGGCTTAAAGAATTTACGAGTAAGTAGTTTGGAACGTTTTTAAAAGTAATTTTTAATCGAATAATCGGGAAGTGTATGGCTGATTTTATGGTGGGTATGACCCGTTCGACTGTTAAGGCGAACGGAATTCGTTTTAATGTGTGGGTTGGCGGTAGTGGCCCAGCGCTTGTTCTTTTGCATGGATATCCGCAGACGGGACAGATGTGGCACAAGATGACGCCCGAGCTGATGCAAAAATTCACAGTGATTGTTCCAGATTTGCGAGGGTACGGTGATTCGGAAAAGCCCAAGATGGGGTTCGATAAGAAAACAATGGCCCGGGATATTGTGCTTCTCGCTGAAGCATTGGGGCATAAAGAGTTTTATCTTATGGGTCACGACCGGGGCGCGAGAGTTGCTCATAGATTGACCCTGGATTACCCGGATGTGGTTCGAAAGCTCGTAGTACTAGATATTGTGCCAACGCATACCTTATTCAGTCGCACGGGCCGTGAACTTGCGGCTGCGTATTGGCATTGGTTTTACTTTCAGGCTCCCGATCTGCCTGAGATTATGATTCAGAATAGCGCAGAACCATTTTTACAGACAATGTTCCGATCTTTGAGCTGGTGTCCTGAGGCGATAGACGATGAGTTGTTTCTTGAGTACCTGAGGGCGTTTCTATTGCCAGGGACCATTCGATGCACCTTGGAGGACTACCGGCAAGCCGCTACGGTTGATTTTGACGATGACGAGAAAGACCTGGGAACTAAAATATCATGCCCGGTCTATAGTATTTGGGGTCAGTTTGGCAAGATGGATTCGATGTTTGATGTCTTGGAAACATGGCGCGAAAAGGCAACTGACGTGAGAGGCAAAGCGCTTCCTTGCGGTCATTTTATTCCAGAAGAGGTTCCCGATTTGTTGCTGGATGAGGTTTTACCGTTCTTCCACAAGTAATCGAAAATCTCCATTTCAGAGTTTCGGGGGTTCAATGAAGTTTTTACACATCATCTTTTTATGTTCGTTCTTGTGTGTCTCATTAGCGAGTGCGCAAGTAGAGAAGGGCGAGCGTAAGCAGGAAGAGACTTTCACCGACCTTGAGTCTGGGAAAGGGATGCTTGACCCTGAAAACCTGAGTAGCTTAGTTCAGCGTGGAGATGTGCGGGCGATGAATAATGTCGGTTTGCTCTGGGCTAAGGGATTCGACGGAAAGCAAAGCTTTGAGGAAGCGGTGAAGTGGTGGAACGCGGCTGCGCTCCGTGGTTATGCGGTCGCAATGAACAATCTCGGTATGGCCTACGCAAATGGTCATGGAGTCGAGAAAGATATCAAGCAGGCATTTGATTGGTGGTTGCAGTCTGCGATGGCCGGAAACGCTTGGGCAATGAACTCGGTAGGCGATTGTTATGAAACGGGTGAAGGAGTCGTGAAAGACTATGTGCTTGCCATGTCTTGGTACCAAACCGCCGCTGATGCTGGCGATCCTCTAGCTCACTTTAATGTCGGTGCGCTATACCAATCAGGGCGTGGCGTTACCACAAGTTCTGTTGAGGCTTTTAGTTGGTTTGAGAGGGGGGCATTTTTAGGCGATCCTTTTTCAATGCAGGCTCTGGCGAGGATTTATCGTGATGGAGACGGGCAGCCTTCTGATCTCGTGGAGGCGCTAGCTTGGTATGAGGTTTCACTCAAGCGGTTTAAGGTGCATGACGAAGGTGATATTCGGATCAGTAAAGCTGAGTCTACAGAGTTGTCTGCTCAACTGTCTCAAGACGATCGCAAGCGTGCTGCTGAGCGAGCAGATTTTCTCACCAATTTGACCAAGCCGGCTCAGGATCAGCAAGCATTGGAAGAGGGCGAGTCTCGGATTTAAGATCGTGGTGAAGTCAAAGACAGTCTTAGTGGTATGTGCTTGGCTCGCGTTTATTTTTTCGGGTTTTTGTTTTGCTGGTGCTGAAGATGGAGGGGCATCTGGCGCGCTAAATTCCGGGGGATATAAGAATTACCCTGAGGGCGAAAAAACATCCGTCAGTCTATTCCTTGGCAAACCAGATCGAATACCAATGAATGCTCTTTTGGTGGATTTACTCGATGCGATCAACTTTATCTCGAAATACAAGATCCCCAACTTCCTGCCTAACGTACAGTTTGTCCCTAGTGAGGTGGTTGAGGCTTACGCCTGTGGAAAACCTTGCAAAGCCTTGGCTGTTTATCGAGCTGGAGAGGGAGTCTATATCAACGAAGAAATGAACCCCGAAACAAATGTGTTTGCGCGCTCAGTGTTGCTTCATGAGTTGGTTCATTTTGTTCAGGATGTAAATCGTGAACTTGCATCGGTTCGTGATTGCGAACGATGGTACAGGAGAGAGCAAGAGGCCTACGCAATACAAAAACGTTTCCTTGAGATGATTGGTAGTCAAATCAGGGTAGCCTACTCAGCAGGGGATGCGTGTCCGGGTGAGTGAGCGATAGGATTTCTCGGCCCATCGTTTTCATCAAAATATTAGCAATGTTTATTTTTATTATCGGTGAATCTCCTAGATAATATCGGCTGGGATTGCCGTACCCGGCGATCATTTGTTTTTATTTCAGTCAAAAACTAGGAATTTTATTGATGCAGCGTAACGATCTTGCTCCCTTTACCTTACACGTACCCGACTCTGTTCTCGAGGATCTCAATCGACGTTTGGATTCAGTTAGATGGCCTGACGAAATACCGGGAAATCAGTGGAAATATGGAACAGATCTCGAATACCTAAAACGTTTGATTCATTACTGGCGTCACGATTACAAGTGGCGAGAGCATGAAAAGGTGATCAACAGTTTTAAGCAGTACAAAGTAAAGGTAGCTGGGATTGATCTACATTTTATTTTAGAAGAGGGAAAGACTGATAAATCTGAGCCTCTTCTGCTATCGCATGGGTGGCCAGGATCTGTTTACGAGTTTCATAAAATCCTGCCGATGCTAACTGACCCCGAGGCGCATGGTGGAAGCCAGAATGATGCGTTCACGGTGATTGCTCCATCGCTTCCTGGGTATACCTTTTCATTTGAGCCAGGACAAGCGAGATTTTCTCTTGAGCAAATAGCGGATGCATTTTATGAACTCATGACCAAGGTACTGGG
>Ga0255770_10004724_pt1 | contig 11368 bp, 20 predicted proteins | sample 071ome_22_FD_179968 | JGI IMG/M metagenome (GOLD analysis project Ga0255770, IMG submission 179968) | Coastal salt marsh microbial communities from the Groves Creek Marsh, Skidaway Island, Georgia - 071404AT metaG (version 2) | ecosystem: Environmental > Aquatic > Marine > Intertidal zone >... | reverse complement strand
CTGATATCAAACAGTCCACTGATCTTTATATCAACGAATGGTCTGATGAAGATCAAGAATGGGATGATATTAAAAATGTATTTCATGATTGTCTACTACACTACTTCCCCAAGTATATTGAATTCATTAATGACTACGGCAATGAAGGTATCTCACCATTCGTGAATACAAACATCATGGATACAGGTTATCAGATTCAACAAACAAAACCAGGAGAGTTCTACCATTGGCATAGTGATAATAACATCGTAGAATACTTCATTAACCATCATGATGTCCATCGTCATTTAACTTACATATGGTATTTGAATACAATACCAGAGGATGATGATGGTTATACTGAATTCGTTGATGGAACAAGAGTACAACCAGAGGTAGGTAAGTTATTATTCTTCCCTGCTACCTGGACATACTATCATCGTGGAGTTGCTCCTAAAACTCAAACCAAGTACATAACAACAGGATGGATGTGTAATTACAGATGAACATGATTAACAACGGAAATGGTAAGGTCATGGCAGATCGTATGTCATATGATGATCTCTATAATGAATTACAAGATGATAGAGATTACATGATTCGAACGATCGTTGAGACTAGAATAGATGAGTTCTTGAAGACTCAGGATATCATGGAACTTCTCATGGAACTTTATGAGTTGAATGACATTTATTATGAACCAGAGTTTTATCTTCAAGATGAAAAGGTATTGTATGATATTTACTACAATCATATATTGGATCAGTTTGAATCTAAAACCAATGAAGAGATCGTAGAGTTTTTTCGTATTGAAGAACCTTATGTGTTTGGTATTGCGGATGCTTTACAAGCATTATTTGATCAATCACCTGATTTTTCCGCATGATTTAAATGTCATTTTAAATGTAGTTGAGTTTTCCACATGTCTGTGGAAAAGGTGTGGAAAACCTTCGAAATGGAGGATCTTATAGTCATCTAAGCCCGCAGTGTACCGATTTGTCAAGCGGTTGTATAAAATCTTCACAGACATGTCAGAAGGTCCTCACAGTCGCCCCCTTGACAAACCCCTATAATGCCCTTATAATAACTCTGTGAGGGTTCAAAGGGACCAACCCCTATGAGATCCTCCGAAACCCCCTTAGAAGGCATTCTAAGTGCCTCTGAGGGACTTGACAACCACACAGGGCATCTGCTATGATGATTCTGTTGATTTCTGAGAATCTTATGAATTCTGAAAATCTTATAGAATGACAGAAATCTTGAAAACTGAGAATTTATAAGAATCTCAGAAATCTTAAAAACCCCAAAAGTTTAAGATTTAAGTTTTCCACAGTTTTTATAATTCTGTGGAAAACTTATACTTAACAGTTAAGGGACTATGGTGAAATTGGTAAACACAACAGACTTAAAATCTGTCGGATTTAATCCTTGTCGGTTCAAGTCCGACTAGTCCTATAGACAGTTATAATAAATAACTGTCGAATTCATAAACTATTCAACAAACAAATGTCTTCGACCAAATTTGAATACTATTTTGAGACCAGTGATGGAGACTCACAAGAAGGTTATATTGTAGCAAATAACCACCAGAATGCTATCAAAAAGGTTAAAAAAGAAAATAAAAAAGTAAAGATCGTTTACCTTGATGTCCAACCTGCTTGATCAAATGGAAGAAGAACTCTATCACATTCTCTACGATGATGATGTTCTTGACATTGTAGAGAGTATTGAGTATGATGATTACGAACTTAACACTGAAGACTATGACTACGAGTGACAATTATGTTGTCTGTGAAGGGTTTGCCTACTGGGAAAAGGATGGCAACTATTACACCACAACTGTCAAGGATGGTGTCATCAACTGGGCAGAATCTACTCGGATTGATATTAAATCCCCTGGTGGATATGATGTCATCCATGTACATCAACTGTATGACTGCTTACATGATATCAAAGCAGCACAGCGTAAAATGCTCAACGAAACTCGTAAAGTTGCCGTCTGAAACTATGCATGAAAGCACACTCGATCTCTTCTGTGGACATCATAGTTCCCCAGATGAAGATGATTCAATCGCCCAAGCATATGCTGAAACAATTGAACAGCGTGCTGCTGAACTTGAGGTGACCTGTGATTACTACATGATGGAGTTTATGTAAACAGACCCTGTGACAGTTCTCGAAGTGGCACAGGAGACCACACAGGGGGCACTGAAGGGGTTATATTACATGAGTCGTCAGGAAATTTGATTTGTATCCCTGCGCTCTTGCTATGAATTCCTTCAACTTCTACCTGGAATCCCTGCCTCAGTTCATTACTCAAAACGATGCTGATTGGGGCATGGTTTATGATTGGATGGAGGACATGTGTGGTCCTCTGAAAGATTATCATTGGGAAGAAGTTGCCCAAGTGTATAAGGAATTCATGAACGACACTCGTTACTGAGGACAGTTCAGAAACTGGCACAGGGGTCACCCCAGACCCCCTCGCCACCCCTTATAATTCATTCAGTTCATTCAACGAACCTCATGCGTAAGATCGAACAGCAAATGAATGCCGCTATCAGCGAGCAGCGTGATTGGCGCAATTCTAACACCATGGTCACCACTGTTAACGGTGTGTCTCATGTGTTCCTTCATGGCAACAAGATTGCCGAGGTTGGTGATAACTTCATCGTGTTGATGGATGGAGGTTGGCAATCCAACACCACCAAGTCTCGCCTGAATGCTATTCTTAGCACTCACGGTTGCCCTGGTGAGCGTATCTTCCAGAAGAACTTCAACTGGTTTGTGAATCAGCATGGCGGCGCAATTCCTTTCTTTTCTGGAATGCGTCTGAACTGAAGAATCTTACAGAATATCAGAAATCTTAATAATCTCATTTTATTAGGATTTCTGATAATTTAAGAAATTTCAAACTTTTAAAAACTTTCAAACTTAAGGAATTTTAATGTCTAAGCAACTGATGATTTCCATGCTTCGCCAAGGTAACAACGGTGAAGAAATCCTTAATATTCTTAATACTTTCATTGAAGAAAGTGTTACTGAAGAATATAAAGAACCCACCATTAATCCTATTGAATTCTGATAATAATTGTCAAGGGGTACTGTGACACTTTGAGAACTGTCCACAACCCCTTGACTTCACCCTCAGAATAGATTACATTACCATTGTTCAATCAATTCAACACAATGAACAGCACTTTTTACTGGCGCTTCGTTGACACTCTGGTGTTCAACATTGCCACCATTGCTGCTATCGTTGTTGGCATAGTTTCATTCACTTATCGCAACACTCGTGAATGGTATGCTGACGGTGGCAAACAAGTTATGATCAACAATGCCTGTAAGTTTATGGCATTTGTTAATCGTACTGCTGAGAAGATTTATTATACTTTGGAGGACGCAGATACTGCCGCGGCCTAATCTAAACTCATTCACCACTAACTGACACCTACCGTCATGGATCGTAAAGAACTTCAGGATGCCCTCATTCAGCAGATGCTGGATGACATGGATCTCAAGACACTTATGTGCCTTTGTTATGATTTTCTCAGCGAGGGTTATGATAAGTATAGTGATGAAGAATTGACTGCTGAGTGTAAAGAATACTATCCTGAATTGCTGGAGGGTTAATTATACTAACTGTAGCGGTTCTCAATTTACATTCTTTATTGAGAATCGCGGCCGCCCGTGGACAGTTGGCAAGGTGGCACACTACTGGTCGCGATCGGTCCCGACCCATGCCTATAATGACTTCAGTTCAAAGGAAACGCAATTGACCTTCGCCGTTCAACCCGCCTACTGGGACAACTTCGATCAGCACGGGTGCTGGTGGGCAGAGTCGATCAACCACGCCTACCGCATCGCTCAGTTCTGGGGTGAACCCTGTATGATCTGGATGTGCCCTGAGAAGGGAGAACCCGTCCGCTGGTGTCGTGCTGATGCGAACACCAACGCCATCGCTGATCTGGTGTTCGGGGTCAATCGCTGAGGTGTCCACCGATCGCCCCAAAGCGTCCCCACCCGTGCCTATAATGTCATCATGATCAAAACCACTTCCAACCCCTACATCGCTCAGATCTACGCCAAGGGTCGGGACTATGTGCCCACCCCTGCTAAGATGCCTGAGTTTCCTAAGACGATCCACGGTCGCACCTTTGAGACCGAAGCAGAGTATCGCGAGGCAATCGCTGAAATGCTCAACGGCATGTGACAGTCTCCGAACTGTCCACCAGGGGCAGCAACCTGCCCCACCCCATGCTTATAATGACTTCAGTTCACACAAACACCATGACCGTGACCCTTACCGCTTCCTACCGTGACACGCTCGCTGCTGACACTGTTAGCAAGATCGATGAGTTGCTGGATGAGACTTATGATCTAGACGCCATGCTGGTGTTCATCGATGAGTACAATGAGCGTATGTTCGTTGATAACTACGAGGAGTATGTTCGCTGTGGTGAAGCGATCGGATATGATGCCGTTGATGCTTATGCTGAAGAGAACGGCATTGATAACATCGACGGATGCGATGAGCGTTACCGTGGTGTATACGAAAGCACTGCTGATTTCGCTGAGCAATACTATAGCGATCTCTACGATGTTCCTGCTGCTCTGGTGATAGATTGGGAGGCAACCTACGATAGCACCCTCCGCTACGATTTCACCGCTTGTGAGTCAGGATACCGTGAGGTCCACATGTTCAGCGACTACTAGGACACCTGAGGGGGTGGCACACGCTGCCCCCATTGCCCCCACCGCTGCCCTTATACTAACCTCAGTTCAAACGACACACGATGATCCCTGTCTCCCTCACCGCCGATGGCATCTCCCGCTCGGTGTGGACCATGAAAGTGAACCCGTTCACTGGTAAGGTGCGCGTCCGCTGGTTCAAGTCCCCCCTGACTGAGTATCAGTACAAGTGTTCTAAGCGGGCGATCGTTGCCCTGCTGATCGCTGGTGACCGCTCCTATGGTCAGTGGGTGAACTGGCACTGCTACGCCGCCTAGGCGCCATTGCCCCCTGTAGACTAACCTCAGTTCAAACAAAGCACATGACCCGTTCCCGCCTGATCGCTTCCCTGATCGCCATGTTCGAAGCAGAGCATGGCAGCACCCCTCAGTGGATGATCGATCTCCACCACCGTAGCACCGATGAGGAACTGATCGCCCGTCAACAGAACTGGCGCCAGAACTATCCCCACCACCACCAGCGCCACGGTCTCTATGTGATGTGAGGGCATCGCCCCCCTGCTCAATCGATCATCCTACCATGCCCAACCTGATTCGCCTCGCCCTCGTCACTGGCATCTGCCTCATGTTCGCCAACACCCTAGGATCGGTGCTCTCCCTTGCCCAGACCCTAGACCGTGTGACAGCAGAGAAGGTGGCACAGATCGCCGCGCTGAGGGACTGATCCGCCCTATACTGACTTCAGTTCAAACAAAGCACATGACCAAGACCATCGACCTCGCCGCCATCATGGCAGACTACACCCGACAGCACAACGCCATGATGGCACGGTCTGCCGCCAACCGTAAGGCGTTCGCTGAGGGTCGCCCGTTCCCCTTCCCCGCTGCTGAGGGTCAGTCGGGCACCTGGCACATCAGCGACCGCGACTGAGCGGCATCGCCTGTAGACTAACCACAGTTCAAACGACACACATGAGCGACCGCAACCCCACCTGCTTCCGCCTTGCCTCTGACATCGCCACCCGTCAGCAGGGGTGGGTCAGCAGCAACACCCTACAGGGCACAGCACACAGCGCCTACATGATCGCAGGCGTCTACGCCGAGCACTTCCATGAGGAAGCAATCGCCGCCATCCCCGTCTTTGAGTGACCCATGGCACGAGATCAGGTCACCCCGCTGATGAGGGTTCACGAGTTCACCCTGAGGCGCGAGTCTGGCAAGCATCGCATCTGGCAACACGCCAGCGGTGCTCTGGTCACCACCAGCAAGACCGCCAGCGACCACCGCGCCCTGAAGAACATTGAGCGGGACATCCGCCGCTCGCTGGCAGCAGTCTAGGACAGTCCGCCCGCCCCTTAGGGGGTTGGGGGGCGGGGCGCCCTAATGGAAAAAAGCAAACTACCCTAACCTACAAAGGTTCCCAAACGCCCATGAGAATCTCTGTTTAAATAAAAAAATTTTCCGAAAAATTTCTAGGACCAGTAAGTTCTCATAAGGTAATCATATTGGAATTCAGCATTTTTTGTATGTTCCAACCAGTTTTTCTGACGCTTCTGAGTTTTTTCAACGATATCCGATACAATGTATTCTAATTGTTTCATAGAAGGACCATTCCCATAATAAGATCCTTTGACAACATCAATCTCTTTGATGGGATTAAAGTTATTGCCGACCATAATGCAATGAGTACCTGAGTTAGCATCATAGTCTTTACTAAAATATTTTCTAGTAAGTAATTCAGATGTATAGAAGTCTGGATTACTTTGAGTAAATGGCATGGAAGCATTTTCAGGAATAATGTAACCATTATAATCTCTATTTCTGATATCTCTCCAATACTGTGTGTCATCTCTTTGAGTGAGCGCATAATGAATAGATACAAACTTACAGAGACCGTCGAAGTCTGCACGGCAAATTGTATTATAATTGCTAACATCGATTTGATTGTAACCATCATCAGTAAGAACTTCTGCGAGGCGCATAACAAATACACAGGTAGTAAACAACCCAGTAGATTCAAGTGGTTCAATAAAACCAGCAGATAATCCAATGGATACGCAATTCTTAATCCATGTTTTTTTATGAATTCCAATTTTCATTGGAATATCTCTAAATTCCAGAGAGTCAACATCACGATTAGGATCATGTATGGTCATTCTATCTGACCTCAAATAATCTTTAAACTCTTGAAGCGCAGCTTCTGGGGTTGTGTACTTATCCGAATAAACATAACCAGTACCAAGTCTATCTTTAGTAGGAGTATTCCACACCCAACCATTACCGAGAGCAGTGCAATTTGTGAAAGTTTGCATTTCAATTCTTTTATTGGTATATGGAATACGAACAGCCCATGCACGATTGTTTGGAATCATATGATCATAACTAATCCATTCTGCATCAAGTTTCTTCATAAGAAGAGCTTTGAAACCAGTACAGTCTATGAATAAATCAGCGGTAATAACTTGACCATCAGAGAGTACTAAACTTTCAATACCATCATCATTTGTATTGATTGAATCTACTGTACCAGCAATATGTTTTACACCTCTAGGAATACAAACATTATCTCTTAAATAATTTGCAAATTTAACTGCATCAAAGTGGAATGCATATGCTCTGTTAAAATTATAATTACCGAATTCCTTATTCTGATTATGATGAATTCTAGAATTCTCAATCAATGACATCTGAGGGAAATAAGTTCGGCAATAATCTTGCACTGGTGTTTCTGGATACAGTAATTTTTTATATTGCCAAGCATTTAGACCGAATTCTTTAAAAATTGCTTCATTAACATCAGGTGCTCCAAATGGATAATGATATCCACCATCACCTATTTTATGAAAATCTACAAATTTAATGCTAAATTTATAAGTAGCATCACAGTATTTAAAAAGTTCAGATTTATCAACACCCACAGAATGTAACCAGAAAGTAAAATGTTCTAGTGTGCTTTCTCCGACACCAATCCTAGGAACATCAGGACTTTCAATAACTGTAATATTTTTATTGGGGAAAAATCTATTGAGAGTCACCGCAGTTGACCAACCAGCTGATCCACCACCAACAATAATAATATTATCCGAACGGTTCATGAAATTCACTTATAATCTAGTATTATACTATATATTTTTCAAAAATGCTATATAAATGAGAATTCTTTATAGTATATGGAAAATATTCATTTGGACTTATCAGATCATGAAGTAGATGTCATTCTAAATGCCTTAGAGATCGCTGTAGAGAATGCCGATGAGTATGAGAGTGGTGAGTATGAGGAAGTTTTATTTGAAGTACAGAGAAAGCTTGACGAAGAGTATGACATTGAGGTAGAATAGTATTTTCTGAGATATACGATGGCATACACAGTTTACACGAGAAGCGGTTGTCCTTATTGTGACAATGTAAAGAAAGTACTCACAGGTATTGGAGAGAGTTATACCGAGTACAAGTTAGACACAGATTTCAACCGAGATCAATTTGTCAGTCAGTTCGGGTACGGGGCAACATTTCCCAGGGTGGTGAAAGATGGACAGATTCTCGGAGGGTGTTCTGAGACTGTTGTATATCTTCGAAATCAGGGACTGGTATGAGAGTCGGTGTAACAGTCGGGGAGAACGATGAAGTTCTCTTCGATGACTATAATGATGCGATGGATTACATTGAGGACATTATACCAGAGATTGAATCGTTAAATATAAGTACAGACGATATCAGGATTGAGTATTATGACTAAGAAATGGTATGTAAGAGAAAAGAATTCCTCACGATATATTTCTGGTGAGTGGATTTTTTATAAGCATGATAATATTTGGACAGATAACCTTACAGACGCGAAAGCCTGGAGGACGAAGAAGGAGGCAACAGCGTTTAGCTCTGATATATTAAAGCGTGGAGAAGTGTATGGCGAATGAGGAGTATTTTGACTTCGAGGAAGTCTTGGAGCGCATAAATAATCTGGAAATCGTTGTAGCAAAACTTTGTAATCCAGAGTTAAGTTACAAGCGTCCAGGGAGTGAAGAATACGAAAAACTCACCGAGACATTAGATTATCTTCATCATAAGGTATCCGAACTAGAAAGCAAATGTCCTACACCATAGTTTATAGTGATTATAATGGTCTCCCTGGTGCTGATGGGAATTATGATTTTGCGTCTGGTGGACAATTACCAATTCTACCAGATGTAGATCTTTATAATAGTTTTGATTTTGAGATCAAAGCAACTGCTGTGAATGCCAACACACCACCAACGCAGAAGAGTGGTGCTGGTGCTTACAGTAATGCGAGTAATTATAGAACCAGTGGTGTTCGTAATGGTACAAGTACCAGAGCACCATCTGGTGCTACTGCTGGAGTACATATTGTTCGTGCTCCTATTGCGATGCGTTGGATCGATAATTTAGGTCCTGATGGAGATGGCATCGCACAGAACGAAAAGGGTGATTGGTTTAATCGTGAAGTATTAGGTAAAGCAGATGGAATGGGTGGTGGAGTTCAATTCATCGAGAATCCAAATCCTGGTGGAACGACAACATTATCCTTTATTACATCAACAGCAGACTATGAAGATGCTGAGTCAATTGTAGTTCCAGCATGTAATAGTTTGAGTATTTCTGGTTCTTATAATAATTCTGTATTTTGTTACAATGAATTTGGTTATACTAATGATTATGAAGGTGGATTATATGAAGTAACTAGTTTATTTGAACTTCCAGAAGAATTTGATAATTTATATAAATTTATTCCCGACCAGAGAGAAACTACCACGCTTACATTTACAATCGAAGTAGATTGGCAAGTTATTGTTAACTGGGGAGTTTATAGTGCCTACTTCACAGGAGATCAGCAGGCATCGATGTTATCCAGAATGGGATATAATGCTACTGGTGAGACAGGAACTGATACGCATACTGTAACTCATGTGATTAATAATACAAACGATTGGGAAAAGATTTTCAACGAGATATTGACGAGACAAAGAACACTCGATGAGCAGCATGAGCGTTATGGTCAGACATTCCCTGATACCGAGATTGAAATCACGGCACCAGAACCAATCGTGTAGGAGGATTAATTATGTTAGCATCAGGAAGAGTTAGCGATAAATGGTCTAAGCGTTGTAATACTCCTCTACAGGGTGTAGGATCGCCTACAGTGTTCGTGAATGGTTTGGCGCAGGGTAGACTTGGAGATAAGACAATTCCTTATCAGGAGATCGTTCCCTGCCCTACTTGCTGTACCACACATTCAGCGCCAGTAATTACTGGTTCTCCTAAAGTATTTGTGAATGGATTAGCAGCACTCAGACTGAGTGATCTGGCATTGGGTATTAGTGGAACATTCCCTCTGTTTCAAGGAGCACCTACAGTATTTCTGTCATGAATAATAATCAAGAACCATTTTCTAATCGAGTAAAATATGTTCCGAAAGGGCGTAGAGGTAGATTTGAGAAAAATCAAATTTATCCTGTAGAATATTATAGTGTTACTGAAACTGATATTGCTGCTGCCAATTCTGGTGCGGGTGGTGCTTCTACTAGTAGTTTAGCGGATCCAAACAATGCCCCTGGTGGTGGAGGAGGTGGTGGAACAAGTCTTGCTGATCTCGTTCCACTGATTATTGAAGTTGAACCTCAGGGTGATAATTTTGTATTGACTGATTTTGAACCATCTACTAATACTTTCGTTTTAACAACAACTGCTGGGGCAAGAAACGCAAACGCGGCATTATTACAATATCAGTGGCAAAAGAGTGATTCTGGAATAGATGGTCCGTGGAATGATATTCCAGGTGAAACCAACCAATCATTTACTGTACCTACTGGTCTTACTATTGCTAATGATCAGGATGATATGTATCGTTGTGTCGTATCACATCCTGTTTGTGTAAACTCTCCCCAGTACAGTTCTTCTCATACAATTAATCTTCGTAGAGTAATTAGTATCATAAGTCAACCATCTGCCTCGCCAGGATTGGATCCTGGAGATGTGGATAGTTTTTCTGTATCTGCCACAATAACATCTGGAGCAATTGGTTATCAGTGGCAAAAGAAAGAATTTGATGGCACTGATTTTGTAGATATCCCTGGTGCTACCAGTGCCTCTTACACAACAGGAGAGTTATTTGCTGGATTAGATAACGGTGATCAGTACCGTTGTGTACTTACCAATGAATTTGCGGATACTGTAATATCAGATCCAGCAGAGATTGCTGTTTCTGGTTCTGATGTAAAAATTGTACCAGCAGTGAATGGAATTACATTTTGGTCATTTAAAGATAATGGATCTTTAATATTAGATCCTTCTGCATCTAGTACATACACCCTCACAAATATTTCTACAGATAAAACAAGACTTGCTGCTATCATGTGGGGACAAGGAACTTGTGCTGCTCAGGGGGGATATACAGAAGGTGGTATTCCTACACAATTTCAGGACACTTACACTATTAAACTGAATGCTGGTGGTGGTAGTGCTGGATATTCTGATGGTGGTAGATATGCTGAAGCAGGTGGTGGTTATGCTGGTCTTTTTAATGGAACTACAGCTAGTCAATCAAATGCTTTGTTAATTGCTGGTGGTGCTGGTGGATCCAGTTTAAACACTAATACTTGTGGTGGTTCACAGCAGTCAGTAAGTTATCCTGTTACAACATCATACATTGGAACTTGCTATACATATACTTCAAACAATGGTAGT
>Ga0255770_10004717_pt1 | contig 11373 bp, 15 predicted proteins | sample 071ome_22_FD_179968 | JGI IMG/M metagenome (GOLD analysis project Ga0255770, IMG submission 179968) | Coastal salt marsh microbial communities from the Groves Creek Marsh, Skidaway Island, Georgia - 071404AT metaG (version 2) | ecosystem: Environmental > Aquatic > Marine > Intertidal zone >... | reverse complement strand
ATTATTAAGCCCTTTTGTAATCCTTTTTTCGAACAAATGTTCGAGTACAGTATCCTTATATGGATTTACATACAGAGCTTGCAGATTTATTAGCAGTACCTAGCTTTTATAAGGACGCTAATTGTAAAGGCAGTAATCAAGATGATTTTTTCCCGGAGCGAGGAAGTTCAACGGTTATTGCTAAGAAAATTTGTAATGAATGCAAAGTTAAAGTCGAATGCTTGGAATACGCAGTTAAAAGAAAAGAGCGTTTTGGTATCTGGGGAGGAAAATCAGAGCGAGAACGCAGAGCTATTCGTAGAGAAAGGCGTAAAAATGCAAAATCTAAATAACTATATATTCCTAGATTTTGAAACAACAGGCAAAGATTTAATCGGAAGATACTATTTTGACCCCGATGTATCTAAACAAGACGCAGTTCAAATAGCTTTAGTATGGTTTGAGGACGGAGAATACAAATGTGCGCATAGTTATATCAAACCACCAGATGCGTATTTCAACTTAAAATGGTCTCATGCTTCTCCAAATCCAGAATTTTGCAAGAATGCACCTAAATTAAAAGATTTATATCCAATATTAGTAGGCTTAATAGGAAAAAAGACAATAGTTGCACATAATGCGTCATTTGATAAGAAAGTTATGGAAGACACTCTAGATTTATATAACAAGCCTTATTTACCAAATGAATGGTTATGTACTAAAGATTTAGCAAAACAGTACTTTGTTAACGGAACTAAGTGTTTTGATAGTTGTAAATCTAATTGTTCAGGTTTTACCTTATCTCACATACATCACGAATTTGGATTTGGTGATTATAAAGAACACGATGCAATTGAAGATACATTTGCTGTTGCAAAGATTTTTGAAGTTTTAAACAGAGGAACAGAAAACCAAAAAAAATCAGATTGGATTTTTGTATAAATTCAAAATTGTGTAATAATTATTTTACATAAGTGACCTCCTTTGTTGGTTATGTACTGAAAGAGATAAGTCCGTCCTGTGAGGCGGACTCTCTTTTTAAAATACCACTCCCCTATGATATAGTTACAAGTACGATGATTAAAGACTATATTTTTCCAAGCAAGAACAGATTTAAAATAGTAGGGGAAACTGAAGAACACTTCTTAGTTGAATATTATAAAACTAATCAGTTAGTTGAAGAATTTTATATTCCAAAGCAAGACGACCCAGATACTATTCGAATTGGATTGATGTATTGGTATAGTCAAAGATTTTTAATCAAAGCACCTTCAAATACCACTTTCTCAAGTAGTAAGAGCTAAAGTTAAATTGTCGGCATCCACACCGACCTCCTCCCATCATCGGCTCTTCTTCGGAAGAGCTGTACCTAAAATCACACTCTGTTAAAATATTTATATGAAACAGTACAGACCATTACCTGATAGTTTAACTATTAAACAATCCGAAATAGAAGGATTAGGTTTATTTTCCACAGTTAGTATTGAAAAAGGTGTTAACGCTGGCATAACTCATGTGATAGACCCAATAACAATGGAACTTTATAGAACACCACTTGGTGGTTTTATCAATCATAGTGAAGAACCTAATGCAAAAATTGTAGAAGTAAAAAGAGTTAGGTATTTATATTTTTTAAGAGACATAGAACCAAATGAAGAAATAACAGTTAAATACACAATGTATAATCCAACGAAAGTTAAAAATGGCTAGAGTTGAATGGGATTCAGAAAACGAAACATACGAAGAATTTAAAAAACGACGTTCTAAATCATTTGGCGTATCTGGTATGGGACAAAAGAAAAGAGAAGGAACAGGAAAAATAAATAAATCTGCACTTCGTGAAAAAGCTTTGAAACGTGCTAACTATAGATGTGAGTGGCCTGAGTGCGATACAACACAGTGGCTAGAGATGGCACACATTACTGGAATTGGTATGGGAGGCAAGAATAGAGACATCTCTAATAATGAAGGTAATGTGGCTATCTTTTGTAAATACCACCATGATATTTTTGACGGCAAAACCATAACTGGAGCAAAAAGAGAATACACTAAATTTGTAAGAGCTTATTTGAAAAGATATGTCTAAAAAAATATTATTTAAAACAGAAATAGAAGGCTTAGAAACAATAGCACCAGTTAAACCTTCATCTTTTTATTTTCCTAAATGGTTTAAAGATATGCCTGAGCATTTAGATAAAGACCCAGGAGAACCCTACGACCCTATACATAGAAATTTATTTGGAAAAGTAGGAGATATAGGAAAAAAGTTTTATGTTTCAACTATGAAAAGATGTCCTGCAATTATTGATTTTGTATCAGAAGGTTTTATTATTCCAATGTGGGCAGACACATTAATACAAAGAGATGATATTACTTTAGAACATGATAATAAAAATTTTCCTGCAAGAATTTCTTCTCATCAATCTGAACAGCTAATAGGTATGCCTTTAGGAGAAGGAGATTTTAAAGACGCTTTAAAGTTTGAAAGTCCTTGGTTTATTTATACACCACCTGGATATTCAGCTTTATTTATTGCTCCTTTTTATCAATACGAAAAAAGATTTACAATATTACCAGGATTAGTAGAAACAGATGGATGGCATCAAATAAACTTTCCTACAATAATTCATGAAAAAGAATTTATTATAAGTCAAGGAACACCATTAGTTCAAGTAATACCTTTTAAAAGAAGTAAATTTAGTCTTGTGATGGATTTAATAAATGATAAAGATAAACGACTAATTCAAGCAGGTAATAATATAATTAGTTCTAGGTTTATTAATGGATATAGAAAAGCCGTGGAGAAGTTAAGAAATGCCTAGATACGATTATAAATGTTTACATTGTGAACATGTTTATGAAATAGAACATAAAATTACAGAAGACCCAGAAATTTTGTGTCCTAAAGATTCTTTTATTTGTAGAAGACAAATTTCAACAAATGTCGCATTTGAGACCCCTATGGATGTAGAATTTACACAAGACCCTTCAACATTAAGTGAAAAAAGTTTTGCTCAGGTTGAAAAGGCAAAAAAGACAAAATACCGATGGTAGGAGAGTATGGATTACGAACACATTTCAGAAGAAGATAAAATTACAATTATCACAAATCAATTAAAACAAATGGAAGGACAACACTTTAGTTTATCTTTAGTAGAACCTTCTAGACTTCAAGAAGAACAACAGCATATGGTTTGGAGACAACAAATTATGCAATTAGAAAAAAGTATTGAACTTCTTCGAAAAAATAAGTCTAAGTTAGAGAATGGCTAAATATGTACCAAAACTTCCAGGATTACATACTGCGCAACAAAATGTTGCAGATAGTGAAGCAAGGTGGAAAATTCTTTGTGCTGGTCGTAGGTTTGGTAAAACTAGACTCGGCGTACAATTATGCATCGAAACTGCCTTGGCCGGTGGTAGAGCTTGGTGGGTTGCTCCTACTTTTGCTATTGCTCGTGTTGGCTGGAGGGCGTTAGAAAGTGCAGCGTTATCCTTTCCAAAAGAAATTGAACCGAAAATCTCTATCGCAAACATGGAAGTTCAATTCCCAAACGGTGGATTTATTGCTTGCAAGTCTGCTGACAACCCGCAAAGACTAAGAGGTGAAGGTTTAGACTTTATCGTTATCGATGAAGCAGCTTTCGTAAAACCTGAAGTTTGGCAAGAAGTTCTTAGACCTACATTAACTGAAAGAAAAGGTGGAGCATTATTTATCAGTACACCTCTTGGTATTGGTAATTGGTTTTATGACTTATGGCAACAAGCAGAAGGAAGAGATGATTGGGACAGGTTTCATTTTTCCACATTAGACAATCCTTCCATTGACCCAGAAGAAGTTGAATCAGCTAAAGAAGAAGTTGGTTCCATTGTTTTTGCACAAGAGTACATGGCAGAGTTTATTGAAGCAGGTCAAGGTTTATTCAAACAAGAATGGTTTACTTACTTTGATGTAATGCCTGATGGTAATTACATAGGTGGTGGAGCAAACTTAAACCCTAGAGACATGAGACATTTTGGGACATTAGATGTAGCAGTAACAACTGAAGATAGAAGTGATTACACAGTTATTGTTAGTTGTGCAGAAGCTAATGGTAAAATTTATGTTGAAGATGTAGTAAGAAGAAAAATGGAATCTCCTGATATTATTCCAGAAGCTAAAAGAATAGCTAGTAGAAATAACTGGTCTCATATCTGTATAGAAAATCAAGGTTTATCAAAACCCTTTATTCAAGAAGCAGGAAGGTCTGGTCTTCGTGTTAGAGAAATTAGAGCTGAAAAGGATAAAATAACCAAAAGTTTACCCCTATCGGCTAGGATGGAGTCAGGTGACATCTTATTTAGGAAAGATGCTCCGTGGTTAGCAGATTTAGAAAGAGAACTGCTAACGTTTCCTGTCGGTAAAAATGACGACATGGTAGACGCACTGGGATTAGCTGCCTCAACTTTGCAGCAAAGAAGAAGTTGGGAAGCTTTTTAATACTGGGAATATATTTTGGAAGAGAAGAGCAGATTACAAAAGGCTTTAGATTTTATAGTGCCTGGAAGACGTACTGGAGAAATTAAAGCTCAATCAAATTACAATCAATTATTCGGAAACGACGCATCCATATATGGATACAATACCTCATCAGGTTTTTGGGAATCAGATAAATTAAAAGAAATTGGAGATGGTTCTGGTAATTCAGCTGTAACTGCATGTTTAAATGTTCTTGCAACTTCTTTTGCTGAACCACAACTACAAATTGTTAAAAGAGACCAAACTTTTGGTGATAGAGAAGTAAATCATGGTCACCCATTAGCAGAGCTATTTAGAAGACCTAATCCTTTTATGTCTCACAACTTGATGTCTCATTACATTGTTTTAGCTTTAAATACAAATGGAGATGCTTTTCTCTACAAAAACAGAAATTCAAAAGGACAGGTTGTAGAACTTGTTCCACTTATGCCACACCTAGTAGAAGTAAGAGGTAATGAAAATAAACTAATAACACATTACGAATACTACACATATGGAAAAGGTGAGTTTGTAAAATTAGATGTTGAAGACATGGTACATATCCGACAAGGAATTGACCCTAACGACCATAGAAGAGGTCACGCACCACTTAAATCAGTACTAAGAGAAATCTTAGGTGACGAATCAGCTGGACAGTTCACAACTGCTCTATTGAACAATATGGCTGTACCTGGTGTTGTTTTAACTCCTAGGTCTGATGGGTATGGTGGTCCTACAAAAGAAGAAGCTGAATCAATATCTGCAATGTACAAAGAAAAATTTGGTGGTGCTAATAGAGGAGCACCTATGGTTTTATCTGGTGCAATGAATGTTGAAGTTGTATCTTTTACACCTGACCAAATGAAGTTAGCAGAACTTAGAAGAATCCCAGAAGAAAGAGTATCTGCAGTTTTAGGTGTCCCCGCAATACTCGCCGGCCTCGGGGCTGGATTGAATTCGGCGACCTACAACAATACGAAAGAACTAAAAGAATTTTTTACAGAGCAAAAGTTAGTACCAATGTGGAGAACAGTTGCTAATGAGCTAACACATCAATTATTACTACCTGACTTCCAAGATAAAAACTTAATGTGTGATTATGACATACAGTCTGTAAGAGCCTTACAGACAGATGTAGATAATTTATACAAGAGAGTCAATATGGGTGTTAATGGTGGATGGATAACCATTGGAGAAGCTAGACAAGTTGTAGGTCTTGATGTAGATGAATCTCACGATGTATATTTAAGACCATTGAATATGATTCAAGTTGATACTGATGGCAATGCTATTTTAAACGATATGCCTGAAGCTAATAGACAACAGGCAAGAGCTGAACAAGAGGGTCAACCTTTACAAGCAGCTGGCTTATCTGAATTACCTGAAGTAAAAGATATTTTAAATTTAACAGCAGTTCCAGCTGAATCCCCAAGAGCAGACAGAATACAACAAAATGAAGAACCTCGTAATGAAGAAAAGTATATTGCTAAGATGCCTAATGGTGCATACTGTGTAATAAGTCATGACACAGGAAAAGTTATTAAATGTTTTGATACAGAAAAAGAAGCAGAAGCTTATTTAGGAAAGAAGCCTAAAAAATCTGCACACCCAGATAGAAATACTTCTAGCAATATGTTTATGTATGACACTATTGAAGCTGCTGAAAGAAGAGCAGAAGAAATGGGATGTTCTGGATATCATGAGCATGATGTAAGAGGAACAACTTACTACATGCCTTGTGCTACACATGAGCAGTTGGAAAGGTCAAAAAAATCTTATCTAATTGATATAATGGAAGAACTTAAAGTTAGCTTAGAAGAAGCAGAAGTTATTATGGAATCACAATTTAGTATAGAACCAGAGAACGTAAAAGAAAAACCAAAGAAAGATAGAACAAATTTTCCTAGTCCAGGTGACGACAAAGCTGTAAGTATTTCCAATTCTAAATATAAACAATTTCCATATGGGTACGCTAAAGACCTAAAAGAAAATTGGCCAGAGATTTGGAGACGTGGTGGTAACGGAGGTAATCCTCCAACTTCTTTTACAGGTAACGACGCTTTTAGAAATTGGACTAAATACCAATCTGGTGACAGAAGTGAATCAGTTCTTAACTGGGTTCGTAGAAGAGAACGCTATATGGGAAGACATCAAGGTAACACAAGACTTGCTGGAACAGTAGCAAATATTAAATGGGGTGGCGTTTCTAATATCGGAGTATCTGCTATGAAGAAAGTCATTAATGACCAAAAGAAAATTGTAAGACAAAGAAGAAAAGCTGCTGAACAAATGGCAGATGATATTTTTGAAAAAGAACTTACTGAAACTAAAGCAGTTTCTTCAAGAGTTAGAAAATCTTTAGTACAAAAAGTAAAAGACCACAATGCTAAAAATCCAAAATATAAAGCAAATCTTAGAACATTAACATCTGTATTTAATAGAGGTGTAGGTGCATATAAAACAAACCCATCATCAGTTAGACCAAATGTAACAAGTTCAGACCAGTGGGGATTAGCTAGAGTTAATGGTTTCTTACACGCTTTAAGAACTGGTAAATTTAAGAGAAAAGCTTACGACACAGATTTATTACCTTCAAATCATCCACTAAGTTCAAAGAAATAAAAAAGCTTTAAATAACACACTTTTTAATAGGCTATGTAATAATTCTTAATATAGCGTACCTTATTACTGTTAACAGGAGAATAGGTAATGTCTGAAAAAGAAGTTAAGAATATTGACCTCGAACTCAAAGCTGAGACTGAGGGAAAAGTTTCTGCTGTTTTTTCTGTATTTAATTCACTTGACTCTGATGGAGACGTAGTTCTTCCAGGGTCTATCAAATCAGGTTTCAAATCTGGTTCTGTACCAATGGTGTGGGCTCATAAATGGGACATGCCAATCGGTAAAGGTTCAATTAAAAGTGATGGAGATAAAGCCACATTTGAAGGCGAGTTCTTTATGGATACAGAATCCGGCAAAGAAGCTTATAAGATAGTTAAAAATATGGCTGACATGCAACAATGGTCATTCGGCTATAGAGTCAACGACGCTGAACGAGGAAAGTTTGGTGAAGGTGACGAAGAGAAAGACGCTAGGTATTTAAAAGACCTAACTGTTTTTGAAGTTTCACCAGTTCTTGTTGGAGCTAATCAAGATACATACACAATGGCTATCAAATCCAATGAAGAATTGTTAAAAGAGATTCTTGGTGAAGAGAAAGGTGTTATGACAACTGAGTCAATGAATCAACCTGACCCTAACGAAGAACAAGAAGAAGAGAAATCTGTAACTGTTGAAGAGTTATTAGAAAATCCTGCAACTTATTTGAAGGAACTTTACAAACTCAAAGAAGCAGTTCTAGAGACTCAAGAAGAGATTTCAGAAGATGCTCCTAAAGCATTTTCGGAACAAGTCAAAGATGTGCTTGCTGCATTAAACGACTTGATGGTACGAGCTACCGCCATAGCGATGTTGCGTGCCAAAGATGGAAGGAAATTAGGCGAAAAAGCCACCGAAGCACTACGTGCAGTTCAAGAAGACTTGCAAGATGCATGGGTCGAATTAGACGCATTCATTGATAATGTAAGTGAAAACACTGTAGTGGTTGAGGAAAGCGACGACGTAGAGGAAGAACTACCAGTTGAAGAACCAGAAGATGAAATAACAGAGGAACCTGTTATTGAAGAAGTCGAGGTTGAGTCCGACCCAGAGACTGAACCAGTTCTTGCTGAAGATAACACTGAATCCGTCGACGAAGAGGCTGAAGCTTTATGGTTAGAGGCCCAGCAAAATATTGCTGAGTCATTGGATGCTGAATTAGAAGTAGAAGAATAATATCATAGGAGATATATAAACCATGAGTGAAGTAGCAAAGCTCAAAGAGCAAATTGCAAAATCTCGTGAAGAACTTAAAGCTGCTTTTGATAACCAAGAAGACGGCAAGTACAGTGCTGAAGCCAAAGAGAAAATCAAAGGCCTCAACACAGAACTAGCTGGACTTGTTGATGATTTAAAAGTTGAAGAAGCTAAAGTTCAAAACGAGAAAGCTTTAGAGGTTGATAATGAGCCTGTAAATTCTATACCTAATGCAATGCCTGAGCAAAAAGGTCCACAAACAATTGGGGAACAATTTGCTAATACAGATGCTTATAAAGCATATGTAGAAAAAGGTGTTAAAGGTGTAGATTCTCAAGCAGAATTTAAAACCACATTAAACACAACTGGTTATCCACCAGAGAGCTTAAGAGCTCCTGGAATCCTAGAGACCGCTCTTCGTAATCCAGATAGCGTTATTGGATTGTTTGACCAAATTCAAACATCACAAAATGCTTATGTTTACTTAGAAGAGACAACATTCGACAACCAAGCAGGTTCTATTGCAGAATCAGGAGACATCTCCGCTACACTAGAATCAGCACTTGCATTTACAGAAAGGACAGAATCCATCAGAAAGATGGCTACTTTCTTGCCTGTAACTGACGAGTTGTTAGCTGATGTTGCTGGTATCCAAGGATATGTCAACTCACGTTTATCAACAATGATGAAGTTGAATATGGACAACCAACTTATCAATGGTGATGGTACAGCTCCTAATTTAACTGGTGTATTAAACAAGAGTGGAATCAATACATTTGATTACGCTTTACCATACGCTGGAGAATTAGGAAAGCTTGGACAAATCTATCAAGCAATTACAGAAATCAGAAAAGACGCTTTCGTTGAACCTGATGCAATTGTAATGCACCCATCAGACTGGTATCAAATCGTTACATCAGTAACTGACGTTGACACAAGCGGTTCTAAGAACCCATTGTTCGTCGTTGCTGGCGGATTCGGTGCTGATGCTGCTCCAAGAATTTGGGGTCTAAGGGTAGTTCCTTCAACAGTTATTGCTGAAGGCACAATGCTTGTAGGTAAGTTCGGCGGTGGCGACGCAGCTCAAGTAATTATGAGAGAAGGCGTTGACCTAGCTGTTTCCGACAGCCACAGCGATTTCTTCGCAAAGAACCAATTGGCAATTAGATTAACTATGCGTCTTGGTTTTGCGATTTATCGCCCAACAGCATTCTGTACTATTACTAACGTATAGTACTGACGGTTTATAAGGGCGGATTTGTATTCGCCCTTTTAACCATAAGAGGAGAAATAAAATGAATTCCAATTTAACACCATTTGGATATGTAGAAAGAAGTAAAGAATTTTTTGAAAAATCTGAAAAAATATTACAAAATTTTAAAACTAGAGCAAATATTGAAATTGCTATGGAAGAAGAGGAGTAATGCCTAGAGGCAGACCAAAATCATACAAGATGGGTGGACGTGTTCGTCCTAAAAAGATGAAGCGTGGTGGCCGAGTTCGTAGACCTAGGAGAAGACGATAATGGGTTATAACAAACCAAAAAAACGCAGTACAAGTAAAAAACCAAAAAAAACTAGAAGATAGGTTAGGATAGCATTATGTATACAATATTAGATACCAACGTTTATAAATTACCTGACGGAAAAATTTGGAAAGGTGTTCCAGCAGATTTACCATCATCTCAAGCTGATTTGATTGCTAAAGCTGGTAAAGAGTATCCAACTGAATGGCTTAAAGAGCAAGGTGCTCTTAATAAACCTAAAAAAGCAGCTCCAGCTAAAAAAGTAGAAGCTGAAAAGGTTGAAGAAGAAGTCGAAGTTAAAGCTCAAAAACCTGCTGAAAATAAAGCCGTCAAAGCTAAAGTAGAAGACAAGTAACTCAGGAGGTCTAACTTATGGCTTTCTGTACAGCTGCAGATGCAGAAGCATTTGCTCTTATAGACTTTTCATCAGATTTAGAAAATCATCTAACTAATGAATTAATTCCTTTAGTCGAAGATGCTATTAGAGAATATGTAGGTTATACAGTAGATTACGGTACTTATACTGATACATTTTCAGGTAACCAAACCAGAGAATATTTCTTAGACGAAAGACCTGTAAACTCTGTTACTTCAGTAGTAGAAGACGGAACAACACTTACTTACGGCAATCAAGAAGATTTTTTATGGTATTCAAACGGAAGAATAAGAAGGATAGGTTCTCGTTGGTCTTTTGCTTATCCTGATAATGTCAGTGTTACATATACAGCTGGATATGACACAGGCGGTGGCGTAGGTCCTGCTCTACCTAATAACTTTAGAGTTGTAACTGCTAGAGCTTCAGCTAGATTATTAGAATCTGCATTAGTTTTATCTGCTCAACAAGAACCTGATGAAATTGTTGCACAAAAACCTTCAGCTAATCAAGTGTCTAACTTTATTGCTACAGACTCTGAATCTGTAGGAGACTATCAAATTAATTATGTAGGTAACTTAGCTATGAACTCTGTATCTGTTTTATCTGGTGCAGATTTAGCAATGTTAGGTAAATATAAGAAAACATTTTTCATTTAATACTATAATGTAGGTATTATGCCTGCAAGAAAAGCACCATCACCGGAAGAAGCTAAAAAATTATTTTTATCTAATCCTAATAAAAAACTATCTTATTGGGCTGATGAATGGGGAATAACAATAGAAAGAGTACGTCAAATTAAACTTGAATCAGGTGTTGGTTCAAAGTTTGATATAAATTATGATGTCGCTAAACAAATAGCTAATAAGATAGCTAGTGGTGAATACACATTAACCCAAATGGAACTTTATGATGAGTTTCCTATAGGAAGAGAAGCTTTTATGACTTGGATTAGAAAGTCAGAAGATATAGAAAGCTTAGTTTTAAACGCACAAAAAATTGCTAAAAAAAATAAATTAAATCCTAATGATAAAGAGTGCAAGAAATGTAACTCTATTAAAAGTGTTGATAATTTTACAAAAAGTCAAAGATACATAGACGGTAGATTACCTTGGTGTGAAAGTTGCGTAAGTGAACGTCTTG
>Ga0255770_10004708_pt1 | contig 11386 bp, 17 predicted proteins | sample 071ome_22_FD_179968 | JGI IMG/M metagenome (GOLD analysis project Ga0255770, IMG submission 179968) | Coastal salt marsh microbial communities from the Groves Creek Marsh, Skidaway Island, Georgia - 071404AT metaG (version 2) | ecosystem: Environmental > Aquatic > Marine > Intertidal zone >... | reverse complement strand
TCACGAATGTTTGCGCGACGAATAGAAGATGAAGTTTCCATTTTTTTAGTATATTAATTTACTTGAATTTTATTACAACTTAGGTCTAATTCACACTCTAAAATATGGTGCGCCTGAAAATTTTGTAATGATTCGTACGGACCCCAAAGTTCGATAACTTTGCGTTCCTTATCGTACCACATGTACGATAAATCGAGGTACCGCGTGAGCCAATAAAACTTTTTACCGTTCTTACCAATAAATTTGAACATTTCGTCTTCGTCATACATCGACACGTCCATTTGACTGTAGTGCGCTACTGGTGGGTTGTAAGGAGCCATTTTCTTTCTTACACTTACTTAGAATCTCCTGTTTAAGTCTGATATGTTTTTGTGTGTACTGTCCTTTTTTAGCTTTCTTATCACTCTTCGTCACGCGCTTCTTAAAGAGATCTTTCATTATACTACTTCTTTTTACTATTTTCTTTAAATAATCTTTTCTTAGTATTTGATTTAACTGGTGTGTTAGCTGGTGTACTACCTGGTGTGTTAAATGGATGTAATTTGTTTTCTTCTAACAAAATAGCTTTTTTTAATTGTTCATTTTTTTTTAACAATTCTTCATAAATTTTTTTACCCTGATTATACAACTTGTCTTGTTTAATAGGGTCTTTCTCTTTAATTAATTTTTTTCTAATATTAATATACTTCTTTTCAGTATTTACAACACTACGAGAAAGTCCAACTATATTACTAGAACTCATACCGTTTATATATACCAATAATATAAATCTATGATATTTATATTATAAGGGACTTTTTTACTTTTTTTTAAATAATGTTCTCTTAGTTTTTGGTTTTTCTTTCACATTAGTATTATTACTTTTATTTTTTTGTTTAATGGGTGTTCTTCCATCTATCCACGCTTGGAAATTAAAAAATTTTACCGGTGAGTTGAGTCTTTTCTTTCCAGCCTCTCTAATTGTGTTCACAGCTTTTTTAGATGATGTAGCACCCATTGTTACTTTGATAAATACTAATATTTTATTTTAAATCTTTAAGATTATTAACCGTTTTATTAATATTATTACTTAATTTTCTAAGTTTTTTTGCATCATAGTTTTTAAATTCATAGTTAATTGCATCTTTAACTAGCTTTGCGTAACTTAATTTATTTATTACTAATTCAAGTTTTTTTTCTATAATACTAATCCATGTGATTAATCTTTTACGTTCCGCTTTTAAATGCATAATATTTAATTCACCCCTATAAAATGTAACACTTTTTTCACTATTTTTATATAATTTAATCATGTCTTCAATCGCACCTTTAAGGTTTTTTAATATTTCGAGTTTTTTTTCGTTTCTTTCAACGACATCTTCACCGTTTTTAATTTTTTTGTTAAGTGCCGGTCTTTGTCTATTTATGTTCTTTATTAATGTATTAATTGTATTATTAGACATTATCTTAAATTACCCTGGTATTTTTATTTTTTACCGCACATGCCACAGTATCCTTCACTCTTCTTCTTTGGTTCATACATAAACGTATAAAGTATGACGAGCGCAAAAACCGATACCGGAAGTATATAGTTTGTATTCTTTTTCATTTTTACTATTAACTAACATTAAATTTCTTCGTCGAGACTAACATCTGACCCCGAATCATCATCCTCGTCGCTTGGTAAAACGTACTCGGTATCGGATTCGTCGACCTGTTCGTACCCACCTGTTAGTAACTTTTCGTAAAGACCCGTATCCTCCAAACACGTCGTATCGTAAAATCCAGAAATAGAGTCTTTAGGTATAATTTCCAATTCGTTATCGAAATCCCAAATACCGTCACCTATGTAATCAAGTAAAGAAACCTCGTATTCGGTTCCCAAATCTTTTATAATCTTTGCAATACACATCATACCGTCTTCGAATTCAACGTCGACGATTTGTTTTTCCATTTTTTATTTATCTATTTGGTTAAAGTTTAATTTCTTAAAGTATATTAAATACATGCAGATCTATGATATTCTTAAAAATAGAAAAATCGGTGATAAAGATGCTGTTATGTTCGACATAGATGATACTCTTATTTTTACGAACGGTAGGGCAAATACTCAAATGATCAAACTTTTAAAGTATGCAAAAAGTTTAGGGTACAAAATAGTTATAATAACCGCAAGACCGCTTCTCCCAATGACTGCATCTTTCACCAAAAACCAACTCAAACTTTATGGTATACCGTACGATCTACTTTACATTGCACCAGCACAACATAAAGGTAACGTCAAAGTTAAAACGGGTCTTAAGTATATCTTATCTGTAGGTGATATGGAAACTGATCTTACACACAGTATGTATTCCATAAAAATTACGATTTCCACCTAGAGTTACAGTTATGACACGTTATGAATACCGTCATTGGTTCATCTGCACTCCGTGTTTGCATTTCGTAATACGTCGTCTTGTACGATTTACATCTATTACACCTAAAAAGCCCCTTATAGTCAGGGTCATTTATAATGTTTGACGCATGTTGTTTTAACATCTCTTTATCCGCTATTTTATCAGTCATTTTAGAGTGAGGTCCACCTGGCCATAAACCCTGTGGAGATAAGTTTACGAGTTGGGACGTTTTAAGTTCACCTTTCAAAACTCTATCCTTAAGATTGGGTGAATTTTTCAAATTAAACATAATACTCAAAAACTTTTGTTTATACCTTCTAACATGTTCACGATTATTAGACGCGGGTGTATCTCCTCTCTCCAAACTATAATTATAAGTCCAGTTAGACGTACACTTTTCCAGGTTTTGAACTATAGCGTGTTCTATAGGTAGACCTAAAATTTCGGCGTACTTTTCCTTTGCATACTCTCTCGATAACATCTTAGTTTAATTATTACTTACTTTTATTATTTTTAATTTAATACCGACTTAGGTGTTCCATTTTTGGTTTTTTACATTCAGGAAAAGATTCAGGGGAACACGTATTAAATGGATCAGACGTTCTCTTAAACTCTATATCGTTACGCGTCTCTTTCCAATGTGTATCCAAAACGAGGTTAGTGTAGAGTTCCGTTTCCCTGAGGAAAATGTAAACTATGAAAAGGGCTGCCATTATAGATATGAATCTGGTGTTCTTCATTTATTAAAAAGCAACTTTTTTATTTGTGAGTATACAATAAGATGACACTCGCTGTTTTAATAAACGAAAAGAGAAATGATATGCACGAAATAGACATAGACATATCACCAGAAAAAAACGAAATATACAGAATACTCAGGGGTAAGGCGAGTTTTCTCGGACAATGGTCAGAAGAACAAGTTGTAATACTAAAGTGTGATAAAAAAGATTCACCGTTTGATTTGAAATTAAATACGAACAGGTTACCTCGACCATTTACTAACATGTTCGTGTTTGGAAGAATACTACTCATACGAATGGACGATAACGCCGATCCACAAAATTTTACGCTAAGAGAGTACCAAAGACTCGTAAGTAAAACTCACCCGAGAACACGTTCGTCTTCGACTTTAATCGGAAGACCCTTGAGTAGGAATGTAAGCTACTCCTCTGAAGACAGCCTGTGAATACTTCATACACAATTGAAAATGTGATTCAGCCCATTGCATAGGATTTGTCATTTTTATACCAAACGGGTTCTCGTTTACAACTTTCATGAAATCTTCGCTACCGTATTTTTCTTGGTTTGATGCTCTACTCATAGATTCATCGACCTTTTTTAACCACAAAACATGTTCTTCATTTTTAGGGTCAAACTTTTTTACAAACGACATTATATAATTAATTCTCACACATTCTTTAACCTGTAATTTAACCTTTCTTTGTATCTCGTCTGATCAGCAATACCGTCAATCTCCTGACCACGCACGCTTATTCTTAACAAGTCGTCTTTGTATTCAAAGTCGTAACAGTAAAAATAAGATACACCAGTTGCCAAAGACATGAAATCGAGGTCGCTCTTTGTTTTTTCTTCGATGTGTACGTATTTACTTATCTCCTGAGGTGTTCGTTTTTTTGCATTTTTATTAGGGTCAATCATTGCAACCGGATTTGATAAATTCATAACGGGCCATACACCGAATGACGAACGGTATCTACATATGTACCTCACACAGTTACGAGCGACGCGTGCTTCGCTAAAACAGAGTATACGTGGGCGTCCGTGTGGGTCTGTCATGGTTGTGTACCCACCGCGAGTTACATTTATAAAGTGAAATTCCATTTATTATATTAAAACAAAAAACCTTAAGTAATTATATAAATGAACTTCCCCAAAACACCAGGTCAATGTGAGTATTTAAGAGTTATACAGTCTCCTAAACCAATTATAATTGCTACCGGGCCAGCTGGATCAGGTAAAACCATGTTCGCCTGTCAGTTAGCGGCTGAACAACTCAGGGATAAAAATGTAAAACGTTTAATACTCACGCGACCTATTGTTGCGGCGGATGAAGATATGGGGTATTTACCTGGTGAAATGGAAAGGAAAATGGAACCTTGGACACGACCTATGATGGACGTTTTTGAAAATTATTTAACACGTAATCAACTCGAACAACACGTTCGTATAGAACCGCTTGGTTTTATGCGTGGTAGAACGTTTAACGATGCGTTTATAATTGCAGATGAAATGCAAAACAGTACACCAAACCAAATGAAAATGTTACTTACACGTCTCGGTGATAATTCAAAAATGATCGTTACTGGCGATCTTAAACAAAGTGATCTGGGTCCGAGAAACGGTTTAGCCGATTTAGTTAAACGCATAAAAGACCTTGAACTCGAATATATCGAACATGTCATCATGAACGATGAAGACATCTTGCGACACCCCGCAGTTGCTGAAATTCTTAAGTTGTATTAATGTTTTTTCATTTCACTTATCCTATTTTTAACGTCTGAAACTTTTTGTTTATACTGAGACAGTTCCTCATTATAAATATCATACCATTCTTTCATCTGCTTGAGTATATTTTTGTTACGATAATACCACGATATTACATCTTTACTTACCTTATCACATACCGAATATTCTTCCATTATATACTTATTATCGTCTTTAGACATGGATATATTATGAAATTCTAATATGTTTTCGAGTTGCGCCATGTTATTAACATTATCAGCATTAAGCGCATCGATATACTCTAAATCGGATTCGAACATATATTTATTAGGATATTATTTTTTATAAGTAGTTACAACTTCTCTATATCTATTATAACCGTCCATAGGTATAAAACTTTCGTCTTCGATAATATTTTTAACATTTTCATACCCAATATATTCTTTTTTCATATCAATAGTTAAATCGTGAACATTTCTATCTTGATAAACAGTAGATGGTCCAAAAACAACATTAAAACCCTTCTTCTGTAATATATAGGAACCAAAAATGTCATCCATTCTACCAACTTTATCAAACATATAATAATGTTCAAGTGCATTTTTAGATAAAATTGTATTTTGACTATTAAAAGGTGTTAAATTTGTTGTAGTATACCACGAATTATTAAATTTGCATTCTGGTGAATAAATCATTCTACATATTGCATCTATATCAGGATCACCATCCCATAAATTAGCTTGAACATCAAACTTTTCAAAAAACTTTTTAGTTTGTGTTACTTCATTTTTTTTATGAACATGTTGAAGTGGAAACCCCCTGTGCCACAGATGATTATAATTTGTTACACTCAATGGATCAAAAAAATTAAACTTTGTGGAAAATACATCAATTTCTTGTGGTTTGAAAAATTCACCCCAATTATCATATGGTATGTTATCATCATCAACAGTTGCAATATAGTCGTAACCATTTTTCAATGCATACAAGAAACCCATGTTTCTTCTTTGAATAGATTTCCATCCTATTATATCAGAAAGTGTTTTATCCAATTTCTCTTGATCTTCTGGATGTAAATAATTATAATTTTTATACTCTTCATGAGGAGTTTTAGTATCTCCAACAATCAAAAAATCCCAATCGTTTAGTTTTGCAAATTTTTTTGTTGCTTCGGTTGGTTTATTTATAGTAGTAGTTATTATAATTTTCCGCGACATATATTAAAGAAATAACGCAAATCTTTAATATATGATTTCTGTTATTTTATGTGGTAGAAACGATAATTACGGAGGTCATTTAATAGAAAGATTTTCATATAGTATAAACGCTTTCCTAGAAGTTTTTGACGAAGTAATTTATGTAGATTGGAATACTGATACAGATAAAAAAATATTAATAGATGAAATTGAAATAAAAGATAAGAGTAAATTAAAAGTTATCGAAATAAGACCATGTAAAGTTAAAGAATTGTTAAACGATGATAAAAATAACCAAAAAATGTGCGAAGTTTTAGCAAGAAATATAGGAATAAGAAGATCTTCTGGTGATATAATAGTAAGTAGTAATATTGATATACTCCCACAAAAAAGAGATTATTTAGAATTATTAACTAAAAAGTTAAAAATAGGTGATATGATAACTTTATCCAGAAATAATATAGAACTCGATGACATAAAAAAATATTTTAAACCAAATAACATTGATTTAGAATCTTTACCAATTATTTTTGGAATAGAACCCATTTCAAAAACAATAATGAGTCCTTACGTTTCAATTAATAAAGAAATTATAGAAAAATATCCCACAAATTATATTTATCAACTGGCCAGTGTAGTAGGTGGTTGTGGCGATTTTCAAATAGCTCATAAAGAAACGTGGTATAAAATAAGAGGTTTTGAAGAAAATATGACTAAACGTCTATATAATGATACATATACACAATATAAAGTTATAATGTCAGGTGGTAACGTTACTGGTTGCAACTTTCCACCTATATATCATTTAAATCACGAGAGAGACGAAAGAGTACATCTACTTAATGTTTTGAAAACGGATAAAAAAACAAATAATTCTGAAAATTGGGGATTTATAAATGATAAAAGTATACAATTTAAAGAATAAATAATTTTTTAAACAAAATGTTTGGTAAAATTCACGGGAGGTTTTTTTTACAACAATATCTTGGTATAACAAGTGATGATACACCATATACCTTTACACTTTCTGTTCTTATTGAAACATATCCACTTTGGGAAAGTTTTGTAATTAACGCAAGAAAAGAAGTTAAACATGTTAAATTATTTACCATGTTCGAAACAAACGATGTACACCCGGAAATTATAGAAAAAATGAAACTTTTTGATGAAGTTATAGTACCTTATGATTATCTTAAAGATATATTATTAAAACACGGAGTTAAATGCAAGGCATTAAATTATTGGACATCTTCACTTATTCGTTCGAAACCTAAAGTAATACATAAAATACGAGATCCTTCAAAACTTATATTTTTGTATAATGGAACAAATGATATTCGTAAAAACGTCACAACACTTACGAGAGTTTTTGCAAAAGTACTTGAAAATACAGAACATATGCTCGTTGTTAAAACAAATAAACCTGATAATTTAACAATAACTAAGAATATTCGCGTTATAACAGAACATATTTCTGATGAACAATTAGCTTCACTTTTCAATTTATGTGATTATTGTGTAACGTTTACAAGAGGTGAAGGTGTAGGTTTATTACATCTCGAAGCTAAATATTTTAATAAACCTATAATTAGTCATGATCAAGGTGTATTTAAGCAACTCGGTGTAGATATAATACCATTACCATCTAAAGAGGTTGATATAGATTATACATATGTACCAGACTATCTTAAGAAAGTATTTTATGGTAAATGGTGGGAAATAAACTATAATGAATCTATTAAAATTATAAATAACATATTAAAGAAATAATTAAATTTATACATATGCAAACGTATAATAACATAGCTTTACTCAGTAATGTTGGTAAAATGAAAATACATAAAATGGATATTCCGACACCAAAAGAAGGCGAATTACTTATACGTATAACAGATGCTGGTATATGTGGTTCAGATTTGCATTATTTTAGAAATGGTGGTCTCGGGAGTTTTAAAACAGAACTTCCAATGTATATGGGACACGAACCTTCTGGTATAGTCGTAAATCCGAATAACATACCTGGTTTTTCTATAGGTGATCGCGTTGCGATTGAACCAGGGTGTCCATGTCTAGATTCAAAATGGTCTTTACGTGGAAAACACAATCTTTGTGATAAAGGTACATTTATGGGTACAAATAAAACGCCCGGTTGTTTTGCAAATTTTGTATGTGTAAATAAAATACAAGTATTCAAAGTTCCAGATTCAGTGGATTTGTCACTTGCATGTGTATGTGAACCATTAGCAGTTGCTCTTCACACATATAAATTGTGTAGTACAAAAATTACAGATTTGATAGATGGTAATGTTGTAATATACGGAGCCGGATCTATAGGTTTATGTCATTTAATCATACTTAAATCACAAGGTATAAAAAATATTTTTATCGTCGATGATATAAAATTCCGTCGGGATATTGCTATATCATTAGGTGCTAAACATGCATTTTTATGGAAAGATTCTGTAAATAAAATAAAAGAATTAACAAATAACCAAGGATGTGAACTTGTTATTGATTGTGCAGGTACATTAGAAAGTTTTAATTCGTGTGTAAGTATAAGTTCTATAAATGGCACCGTTGCATTAGTTGGTATACCAGAAGTCGATTTTTTAAATTTTAACCCTCATAAAGCACGCACAAAAGAAATTTCAATTATAAACGTAAGAAGATCTAATCAGTGTTTAGAAACGTGTTTAAAATTATTAGACGAAAATAAATATATCGCAGAAAGTTGTAAAAAAATAATAACACACAAAATTCCATTAAAAAATATACAAGAAGCATTTGAAATTGCATCAGAATACAAAGATTGTATTAAAATTGTAATAAAACCAGAAATATTAACAATTGATATAAAAAAAATAGGTTTTCTCGGAATAAGCAAATACGGTTTAGAGTATTTAAAACATCTTGTTAATGATGAAAATTTTGAAGTAGTTTATGCAACATCCAAAGTCAAAAAGAGAGGACATTCAGATTTATTAGAAAATGAATTACAAAATATATGTAATGATAACAATATACCATTTTTGGGTAATATTAATGTAAATAATCATGTTGATAAGTTATCTTCATATAATGCAGATGTAGTAATTTTAGGAGGGTACGACGGTATAATAAAAGACGATTTTTTATGTAAAGGTTCAAAATACGGTGTTATAAATACACATTTTGGTTTAATTCCTAAAAATAGAGGATGTAATCCTTCAATGTGGGGAATTTTAGAAAATCAAACCCAAGGTTTTACAACGTATTTTTGTAATAATAAAATAGATTCACCCGAACCTAACTCTATAATAGATATATTTGAAATTAATACAGAAGAAGAACGTAATACATCTGAAGAAGTTTATAATATATTATGTGAAAACGCTATTAATCGTTTTCCTTTAGTATTAAACGCATTAAAAACGGGTAATTATGATATGTCTAAAATAAATTTATTAAAAGAAGTAAATAAATATAAAAATTCTAAATATCATACCAAGGGGCAACCTAATGAATCATATATTTCGTGGTTTTGGAGATGTATTTTTATTCAGAGATTTTCAGATTCTCAAGTTTTTAATCCTTATCCAACTATAAGAACAAATGTAGATGAAAATGAAATATGGTTTAAAGTTGAAAAAGTGGTAACATTAGATGATATGGATATTATTGACGTAGAATTATTTAATAATTCAAAAATTGGTCAAGTTATTTATCAAAATAAAAATAAAATTATTACACGTGCTATAGATGGATTTGTACATTGCATTTTAGAAAAGAGTGATTGTATTTTATTAAACAAAATATTAGAATCTAAAGGTGATAAAGGTATTCACGGTATACCTAAATTATTTTCTAAATTGCAATTACCCGTTGAAAAAATAAATAAAAATATACCAATATTTGATTTAAAATTTGATGATGATATGGTAAATACTTTTTGTGAAAAAAGTAGAGATATTCTTACTTCCGGGAGACCATTAAGTAACAGTAAATATGTTCATGAATTTGAAGAAAAATTTAGCAAACTTATAAACGCTCCTTATACTATAGCAGTAAATTCAGGTACTATAGCATTAGAAATAGCATTGAGATCAATAAATGTATCTAAAAAAATTGTAATAACACCAAGTAATACATTTTTTGCAACACAAAATGCTGTGAAAAATTCTGGTGGAATTGTAAAGTTTGTAGATATAGAAGATGAATATCTTCAAATATGTCCAATTGAATTGGAAAAAATTCTTTCTAATCATAAAAAAGATGAAATATCAGCTGTAATAATAGTGCATATTGGTGGTATAATATCACCTAACTTTGCAATAATAAGAAATATATGTAAAAAATACAATGTCAGGCTTATTGAAGACGCTGCACATGCACATCTTTCACACTCACATGGAGAATATGCTGGTAGTATAGGAGACATCGCAGCATTTTCATTTTTTCCTACAAAAGTCATGACAGCCGGAGAAGCTGGTATGATAACAACTCATTCAAAAGAATTATACGATATTATGTGTAGTATAAAAGAATTTGGTAAACAGATACATAATGGTAACCCATCTAGACTTGTTCAAATCAGAGAGGATGGAGGAGTAAATGGTAAAATATCAGAACTTACAGGTTTACTTGGTTCACTTGAATGTGAACGCGTATATAATAGAATAAAAAAACGTAATGTTCTTATTGATATATACTCGGAAAAACTTGATAAAAAATGGTTTAAAGTAGTAAAACAAAGTGATGGTTTATGTTCATACTATAAATGTATAGTTATATTGTTAAATTCAGCCAAAGAAAAAAGAGAAGAGCTACGAGAATTTGTTAAGAAAAAGAATATTAATTTTACAGGTGAAGTATATTTTAAAGGTGTTCACGAAATGCCTGCATATTCTAATGGAAAATATAATCTTCCGGTAACAGAATATATGTGTAAAAACCATGTATGTCCACCATTGTATCCAGAATTAACAATAGAAGATATCGAATATATTTGCAATGTTATGAACAGTTTTTTAGAAAAAAATATTGAAAAATAACACAGTTACATGGCTAAAAATCCGTATACTTTATCATTTACAATTACGACATTATATTAAAGATTATAATATCTTTCTTTAATATAATGAAACTATCTTACGCTATTTGTGTATGTAACGAATCCCGTGATTTATTTTCACTTGTATCTTTCTTACTAAAAGTAAAGGATGAAGAAGATGAAATTAATATTTTAATAGATACAGCACATGTTACCGACAACGTTAAAAGTGTTATAAAGTATTTTGGTGATAAAATAGTTACATGTGAAAGAGATTTTGATGGTAACTTCGCGGAACATAGAAACTTTCATTTAAC
>Ga0255770_10004679_pt1 | contig 11434 bp, 6 predicted proteins | sample 071ome_22_FD_179968 | JGI IMG/M metagenome (GOLD analysis project Ga0255770, IMG submission 179968) | Coastal salt marsh microbial communities from the Groves Creek Marsh, Skidaway Island, Georgia - 071404AT metaG (version 2) | ecosystem: Environmental > Aquatic > Marine > Intertidal zone > Salt... | reverse complement strand
ATGCTGTCAACCACACGCTGGAGACGCTTCTCAGTCTGCTTACCATAGTTGGTGAAGACAGGCACAGTCACAAAACCAGTGCGCTTGCGATAGAACTGACACTGACCAGCAGGGATTTTACCAGCAGCAATGTCAGCAGCATCACGCTTGTCAAGACGGATCACACGTCCGATAGTCTGTGCCATCTCAATCACAGGCAGGTTGCGAAGGAGAATAGTATGGGTGAGACCAGGCACGTTGATACCTTCAGACAGGATGCTGTAGTGGAACATGATAAACTTACGGCTGGGATCTTTACCCCAGGCATCAAGAGTGTCAAAGAACTCTTGACGACCGACCTTAGTTTTGTTCACATAAGCACCGTGCTTGCTGGTGATGTGGAGCACATCATAACCACGATCAGCAAACTCCTGCATCACATTAGTGCCAGTAAGCAACGCCCACAACACACGAGTGTTAGGAGCAGCAACCAGGATTTTCTGAGCAGCATCATCGTCAAGTTTGGCAACGATGTCAGTCAGCACCTGGCGGTCATTCTCAGCAGCGAGCAGAGACTTGTTACGCTCAATATCAACAACGTGAGGCATGATGGTAGGAGGGATGATGCTACCATTGCTGATCAACTCAGGAGCAGGCACATTGATCAACTCACTACCATACACATCAGTGTTGTTCATGCTGATAGCACCACCACGATACTTAGGAGTGGCAGTCAAATAGTATGCTTGCTTAGCAGTCAGCGAAGCAGCAGCAACTTCTTTGAAGAAGTCACGACGCACAGAGTTGTGCGCCTCATCATAATAGATGGTGTCAACATCAATACCTGCCTCGTTGATACGACGCAGAGAGTTGTAGGTAGTGAAGATCAGTTGGTGAGTGTTAGCAGCAGCACACACAGCAGCATGACACTGGATCTCTTGGATCTTGGTGGTGCTGGTGCAGTCAACCTCACCGCTGTGAACATGCATCACAGCAACATCAACCTTACCATTGAGTTCAGCAAAGAACTCTTCATACAACTGGACAGACAGCAGGATGCGAGGAGAGACCACTACGATCGTCTGAGGGCGGTCTGCCGCTTGCAGGCGACGCAGAGTGTCAAGGATCATCACAAGGGTCTTACCGCCGCCCGTAGGGCAGGTCAGGCGACCACGGTCAGCAGACAGCAGAGCATCGAGCATCCGCTGCTGGTGGGGGCGAAGGGTCAGGGTCATGCGGTGCGTCGTTGATGTGAATAGTATAGGGCATGAGAAAGGGGTCCGAAGACCCCCTGTGACAGTTTATTGATCGTCTACGCGATCCACAGATGCGATGTCGCAGACAGGAACCTCATGCTCACCGCCAATACGATACCAATGCATCATATAACCATGGTATTCTGGGTGTGCTTGGTATTCAGCAGTGTATTCAAACTCACCCAAGTATTTTACTTCGCTTTCGGGAATATTGTGATCACGGAGCATCGCTTGCAGTTGCAGATGCGTCAATTCATATTGTGTGGGGACTTTCATGCTGTTTCACAAGTGTCTCACCACCATAGCACGGGTGTCAACCCCGTGTCAACCCTAGGATGCTGGTGGATTTACGTTCTCAAATACAATGTTAGCATTTTGATCAAAGACTAACACTCTAAAATAGAAATCTGGATCGCTGCAATATGCTTGTGGTGGAAACCATTCAGATGCATTTAAAACTGCAACTTCTTCGCTACTATATTCAATGGCACAGTCTCTTTCTGCTCCCATGATAGAAATAATATCATCAGGAACATAGTCAGCATAGAAATCTAGACATGCTTGCTTCTTAGCGTCATCAAATCCAGAAAATTTCTTGTTTTCAAAATGCAATAGGCAGACATTGTTCATTGCACAATGACTACCTGCTAATTCAAATGAAGATAGACTTTCGATTGTGGTAATCATGCTACATCCTCTCCGTTATCAATTCTAGAAATAAGATCATCAAGTGATCGTTTGATACTATCTAGGTTTTGATGTTGATTACTCCATGGTGTTCCTTCAACTCCAAGTGCAACAGGATTTTCCCTCATAGCACGGATCATTGCATCAGTATACATTCTATCAGTAATATCTCTAACCATGAGATATCTCACCATCTTATCCTTAAACTGAGTATAGAAGAAGTGAGCAGGTAATGTCCACTGATCTTCAGTGTCAAGATAAACTGCATCGGGGTTGTTTACCTTATATACATTGACAAATGCATCAGGTGACATTGGGAACTTGATAGTTTTTACGTCAGTAACGTCTGCAAATAGTGCAGGAAGATCTCTCAGTTTCTGGCGATAAGTTGTGTATAGTGCTTTGACTTCATCTGATAGTGGACTATCAGAAAGCATTGCAAAATCAGTTTCTTGAAGTAAGAAGTTGCGAGCAAGACGAACAGTAAACCATGTTTCAGATCTAACCTCACCATACATGCGTCCCATTTCTTCTTGGAACTCTTCATTCTGTAGTTGCTCAATGTTGAGGAAAGTTTCTTTTAAAAACTCATAGAAAGATCTAGCAGCCTCTATATCAGACTGCTCCATCTCATAATCTTTCCATTCATATTCACCAGTCTTGAAATTTTTGATGAATTTGCGTCTCTGCACATGGTAGGTATTGTTATCATACCAAGTAAATTCAACTAGACGATCCTTTTCAGTATCCCAAAGAGGATACAACTTAGGACGAACAGTATCGGTCCAATAAGTATCAGGAACAGTCTTCATGATGCCCCTGTAAACAATGGCACGATCCATCAAGTTCAATTGAATGACCAAATTTGGTACATTACTATCTGCTACAATACCCATGAGAGGCGAATATACTATGTGCTCCTTCTATTTAGAATGCTTTAATTAGATACTTGACTAGGAAGTATGGTTCGATCAAAGGGATAACTTGATCTGGATCTAGAACAGCAGTTGGAATAATTGGAGTTGCAGATGACAGTGTTAATGTCAAATCATTAGCAAAAATACCAGATGTATATGTAGATCCTGCTGCACCGCCAACAGAATATGTTTGCTTATCTCCAGAGGTTGGCATTTTACCTTCAGAAGCAACAAACACTAGTTCAGTTGTTTGATCATTTTCATATGTAATTTCGAGAATACCATAGTGGTCAGAATTTGTGCTCTGATCTGTTCCCTGTGCTCTGGTTTGTCTGATAGAAAATCTAGTTGTTTCAGTTTTAGCAGCTTCTGGAAGATCGATACTATAAGTATACCAATTTGTTGGATTACCTCCAGTGCCTGTTCCATCATAGTCAGAATTGAGTTCTGCTGTAGTTGGAAGTGGAACAAGTTGACCAATAAATCCAGAACTTGGGAAATTTAAACTTTCATCAGTATTATAATATAAGAAAAGTTCGTCACCACCATTTTCTGGAGTTTCTCCACCGTTCTTATCGTTACCTCTCGCTGCTTTAACTGTAAGTCTCTTAATATCAGAAGCATCAACAGTATCTAAAGTAACAAATCTGGTTGATTGGGTGCCACCAAATTTCAAATATGTTGTTGGTTCATCGCTGCTAACAAGAGTTAATCCTTCCAACTCACCAGTAACTTCACTAAATCCAACGGTAGCATAGTTATTGACACCAACGCCATTTAAGATACGAACTCGTGGTGCTTCCGTGTATCCACTACCAGAATTTGTTAGAGTAATGCTAGAAATTTTATTTCCAGAAACCTGAACTGTTGCAGCAGCACCAGATCCACCGCCACCACCTTCAAATACAATTGTTGGAACTTGTGTTGTTGGTAGTTTGAAACCATTAGTTGAGTTAGTTCCAACACCAGATGAATAGAAGTTCACGCCATTATCTTGGTCACCAGATCCAGCAATGAATACATCACCAATGGAAATACTCTCTGTTCCACCTTCATAACCAGTAATGACTTGCCAACTAATCTTCGCATAACCATCAGAACCAGAAGAAGAACTAGTGCCTCCATTACTGACACCAGCACCACCTTCACCAACAGTAATAGAAACCGAAGATTGTCCCTCAAATGCAGTTGCAGGAATTTGTGATACTAAAAGACCACCTGATCCTCCGCCTCCTCCACCAGAAGTCCAATAACCTCTATCTTCCTTGAGTGTGACAGTAACATATCCATCGCCAGTGTTAGTGTTTCCCTGTGAAACAACACTAGAGAAATAATCAGATCTTACAGCAGAAACACCACGGAAACCACCATATCCTTCTTCGTGACCACCTGATCCACCACCACCAGAACCAGCAGAACCACCAGCATTATCGCCAGCACGACCACATCCGCCGCCTCCGCCGCCTCCGCCGCCGCCTGTGCAACCATAACCACCACCAGTAGCACCGCCACCAGTAAATAGAGTTTGCGTAGTTTCGATTACAGTATCACCTGGGTTGGGGTTGTTTCTACCATTCTGACCACAAGATCCCTCACCAAATCCACCTCCACCACCACCGCCACCAGCGCCAGCGATAATAACATTACCAGACTGCAATCTGACCAAAGTAGCAGCACCTCCGCCACCACCATCATTGCTACCATATCCATCACCTGCTCTTCCACCTTTGCCAGAGTGTGTAGCATTTGCTTGACCATTATATGCTCTACCAGATTGTCCTGGTTGAATTTTAAATATTGTTCCTGATGTAGGATTGCCGTAGTTTGCTTTAAAATATCTACCAGCACCACCTTCACCAGCAGCGCCACAACCATTGCCTCCAAAGTTACCACAGTCTCTACCACCACCACCTGCTAACTCAAATGTAAGCGAAATGATACCATAATTGCTACTAGTTGGATTTGCAGTAAATGATTGATCAGATCCACCAGCATATGTAAAATTATACACAACATCAGTAGTTTGTGTTACTGGTCTAGATCTTCCTTTAGTTCCATTTACTCCAGTAACATTTTGTCCAGCAGTTCCTTCTGCATTAGCAGGAACGACACTAGTGTCTTCTAGATTAACATTCCAGTATGGTCCATCGCCACCATCTCCACCATCACCACCACTTCCAGTTCCATTTTGTGTAGTAACTACATCACCAGAGAATGTGCCTGTGATCGATTGTGTTCCAGCACCACCACCATTTCCACCAGAGTTTGTGCTAGCAGCACCACCACCAGAACCACCACCAGCAGTCATTGTGAGTGGAGTGCCATTACCAATAGCAAAAGATGATCCACCACCACTATTTCCAGCAGTGGAATATGATGCACCAGAACCACCAGCACCAACTAATGTAACTGTTGCTTGATCAATATCAGCAGGAACAGATGCTGTATAATTTCCAGCACTACTATATGTTACATCTGTAGTGGCATAAACGGGAACACCATCAGTAGTAATAGTCCTGCCGCCAACCAAACTTACACTACTAAACTTTTTGTTGGTTGGTGTTCCATAATCAGTTTGTTCAACATATGAACCAGCACCTGCACCACCAGAAGCATAGTAGTAACCTTCTTCTTTAATAGATCCAGAGTTTTGATCACCACCACTCCAATTGTAGATGTCATATGTGCCGACACTACCATCTAGAATAGGTGCTTTAGATAGAACGTGAGTATGGTTATATGCAATACCGCCTGGTGGTAAGAAACTATTAACTTTACCAGTAGATGCTTTGTAAGATACTGTATATCTGTCACCAGATACTGCCTGTGGAGATGGTGTATCTTGTGGTGCTTCAGAGTGCAACAGGAAGTGTGAGTGCTGTGGAGCACCAGCAATTTTCTTTTCCTGCAATTCTACACTAACAACCTGTTCTCCAATAATTGACGCTTCTACAGTTTCAACAACATTTGTATATCCTGTAGTTGTAATGTTACCCAGAGAAAATTGATTTTTCTGAGTATTCTTATCCATATACCAATTACCATCAATGGTATTGATACCAACTCCTAGTTCAGAGTTACCAACGTTTGGTGTATTTGATCCATAAACAGGACCATTACCAACAATTCTTTTTGCAATTAAATCAGGAACTCTAAAAGTTCCCATGTTTGTATCTGGCCAATAATCCCAAACATTACTTTTAGTGATATTTTGAATTTGACCAACATCAGAACTAATTCTAATATTATATGTGGGTGTGGTGCCACCATTTGTTGAGGAGAATGTTACAGTAGGTGGATTTTCTGGATCGTATCCTTTACCAGGATTTAATACTTCAACACCAGTAATAACACCATTGACTACAGTTGCCTCTGCTGTTGCTTGAACAGGAGTAATGCCAGCAAATACTTGGTTAGCACCGCTAGGTGGTGCATCAATAGTAACAGTTACAGTTCCACCCCAACCAGCGCCACCATCTGTAATGTCAATGCCATCACTTGCAGTGCCACCATAATCATTTCCAATTGCTTCAAAGAGTGCTGGATAATCATGAATATAATACTCAGATCCATCACAATAGATATAACCAGGATATTGATATTCTGGATTATTCTCTGGTTCAGCGTCACCAGAAATTTCAGTATAAGCAGTTGTTCCACCTTCTAAACTTGGAACAATTGCAGGAACATATTCATGATCGAACGATCCTTCAACAGACTTTAATACCTGAATGATAGTGCCAATTCCTTGACTATCAGGAAACTTATCTGTGTAATAGAGTTCTCTTCTATTTCTATACTTTGGATTTGTTGCAACCATCGTCTTTAATACTTAATTAGATATTCCATGATGATATAAGGACTGGTAATTTGATCAAGAGAAGCAACTTGATCAGTTTGCAGTGTCAACGTCGTTTGTAGATTGTCAGGGGACAACAGGAAACCATTCGTTTTAATTTTATATGTATGTGTTTCCTGAGTAAGAAGAATTTTATGTGAGTGAATGGTAGGGTCACCATCATTTTGCACTAGTTCTTCAATCTCAGTGAAAACATTATTGACTTGGGGATATGATTGTTGGGTCTTCGACTGTGTATTACTATTTAATGGAACAACATCAGACAAACTTGTTCCTTTCCAGTCATTAGGAACACCAGTTGCACCAGTTACATAGGTAGCAGGAACATTTCCAGTATCATTATAACTGCCTTGATCTAACTGATTACAACTTCCAAGTCCGAGACCGAAGCTAACAAAGTTTGGTGGTGCAGCGAAGTCAACATCTTCCAAACTAAAATTAGTAGAACTTGTAAGCAAACATTGGTATCTTAATGAGTTTAGACCAGCAGATCCTGCCAAGTCATAGCAATAGTTAGAGTAAACAACCTCAAAACCTGTGTTAGTTTCAACTGGTTGAGATCTAGAAGTTTGACCAGATGCAATCGCCCAGCATGGTGGTTGGTTTGTGCCCGCACCTTCGCTACTGCCACCATTAGGATATTGAGTGTTATCTAACCAATCTTGAATTGGAATAGTTGTTGCAGTAAAATAAGATCCAATACCCTGAGATCTTGGTTCATTATCTTCGTTAGTAGTTTTAATTCTCAATCTATTTGTGGTTGAGAAGTGCATGTGCGAATGCAATGCTAAACTGTCAACTGCTTCTTGATCAGTAAAACCACTATTGTTTGTTCCTTTTGACCAGGATGGTTTTCCTTTCAGTGGAATTTCATGCGAAGGAACAGCAAAAGTTCCAACATAACTTAACTGAATAACTGTTGTATTTCCTGTAGTTACACCAGCTGTTGGTGTAGCAGTGATGCCCATACCAGATCTTCTTTTCTCATTACCATTTTGATCTTCAGTAACAATGTTAAGATAAGAACCAGCAGCAGCACCAGTCGTTGGTTTTGGATACTTGGAACCTAAATCTGGAACAATAAATTCATCATCATTGAGAATATCAAGTGCATCATTATTAATGTCATATCGAATAAATTTGGATGCAGATCCTACACCCAAAATTTCTGCTAATTGTGGATAATCATCTGCTTTATAGATAGTTCCATCACATTTTAGATAACCAGCAGGTAGAACGCTGATATTATCCTCACTATTTGGATCTGTGTTTGCCAATTCTACTGGCCAAACAATAATACTACCTGTTCCAGATCCGTATTTTGCTCTTTCTTTTGAGTAATGTGATGCCATCAGAATGCTTTGATTAGGAACGTAACAACTAGTGCTGGCATTGATACCTCAGCAATAATATTTAGGGCGTCATTGATATTTTCGGGAGCAACTGTGCCTAAACTAATGTCGTTAATTGCAAAGACAGTTGGAGCAGCAAGAGATCCTTGACCCTGAATAATTTCAAAACTGCCATGGTTGTGACCTAAGAAAGAAGAACTATTTGGATCTAACTGTGAAGTAATATTATTAGTTGTTGTTGGATATGTTCCGTGTCTAAATTCTAATGTTTGATTTGTAAGTTGAGCAGAGTTAATTGTTGGTTGCGATAGTTCTAGAGTGTAAACATAGTTAGCATCCGAAGTTCCTTCTCTACTAATTGCTACAATCTGTGTGCCAGGAGCAAGAACACTATCAAGATATACCCACATGAAAGGAACAACCTGATCTAATTCATATGCATTACCAATGTTGGCACCTGCAGGCAAATCAATAGAACTAGCAGTTGGTTCAATTGTAACTCCAGCAACACTCCATGGTGCAGATGTATCTGGATCATAGTTAACTACAGGTCCAAAGTGATTTCTTCTATTAGCAACTTCCATTGGTTTAGGGAAGATACCAGTCCACGCATCCTGAGCATGAGTTTTTACTGGATCGGTAACATCAAAGGTTGCTGTATATGCACTACCATTAAATTGATATTGTAGATTATCTGCTTTTTGAATTCCCGATGGATGTTGTCCAGAAGGTGGCCATGATTGTGCAGGAACTTGTCCCCAAGATGCACTTCCACTAAAGAGATAAAACTTATCTGTCTGTGGTAGTGTAAATTCATGCTGCTCATCACCATAATATGTGATAGTATTTCTACCCTGCTGCCAAGATGGTGCAGTATCTGGCGCTGTCAACTGACATTCAGAGTAACCAAAGTCAGTAACACAGTTACCAGAAATACCACCACCAGTTGTAATACCAGTTGGTTCAAATGGTTGTGGTCCAGCAAATTGTGCTGTTGCTCTACTATATGTTCCTGGGTGTGAGTGACCAGGAGTGTGGTTGATACCTAATTTTCTGTTAATAGTATAAACAGTAGCACTAAAGTCTGGTGGAGCAATTGAAATATTTGTGAACTTTCCACTCATTGAGATGGATGCATCCACAGTAAAATCAATATCAGTGTTGGCATTGATAGTGATAGGAATAGGTGCATTCAAACTAATGCTACCAAATCCATCTACCAGTGGGTCACCAGTATAAGAATTAGTTACCAAAACATCATATGCGTCAGTTTGACCATACTGATATGCTGTCTGTGCAAGATGCGTTGGTTCTAAGTCAATAGGCATTTGCAGTGTCATATTTGGCACACGAAATTTTCCAGTATATTCTGGAAAATCTCCACCAAATGCTGCATCAGCACCGTATGTATCTCCAATTTGTGCTGCTAATAAAGGATACCTTGCAGCATCCTGTAGCTTTCCATCGCAAACAATCCAACCTTGGGGGATGTTAGACAGGGCGAAACCTGTATTACCATCCCCAGACCAGGGCATGATAGTGCCAATTCTGGCACTTTTCATGAACTTGACTATTCCGTATCTGACTGCCATATTAGAGCTCTACTAACCACCAACCGCGTAAATCTGTGGGAATTTCGGATGCATTTGGATCACCCTGAGCATCACTCACTCCAACATAAACCAGACCGAAGGATGCATTTCGGGTTTGGACGATAAGTTCACCACTATCCCATGCAAGTGCAGATGGTTCCGCAGAACCTGCCTGTGCCTTAGTTCCAGTGCTGTCGCCTTGGATAGGAACAGCAGTTGTTCCAATTGGTAGGGCACGAATAATCAAGTTTGCATTATAGGATAGGTTACCACTAATATCTATAAACCTAATCATGTCTCCTGTTTGAGCAGTTTCAGATGGTAGATAAACAACCATGTTACCGCTAGAAGATGGGTTAACGAGATAGTTACCATTAGGTTGTAGTGGATTAGCAACAACTTGTCCGAAACCAGTTGTGGATGCAGCAAGATAAGTCCAGCGGCGACCACCATTTGAGTTGAAGTATCTGCTGATACCGAAGGCATCAACTGATCCATCTTGATACATGATGAAGTCTTTAGGACCAGCTCCAGTATTACCAGCACCACCAATATTGTCAATGTGAAGGATTTCTGCAGTGTTATCTGCATTCTCCTTAATTTGACCCTTGATGTAGAGACTTGCTCCCAATTCGACAGAACCATCAAGATTATCAACATTGAACATTAGTTCGTTGTTGCAAGTTCCGTTCTCTTGGCAAGTCTGCTGGAATACTCTCAACTTACCGTAGATGTCTGCTCTACCATTGAGGTATAGACCAGATCTACCAGTTACTGGATCGAGAATTGCACCATCACCAGGGTGACCGTCATCGTTAGCGATACCAAGAATGAGTGTCTTGCTATCTGTGCCATACATTCTGAAGTTACCAGCGTTGATGTTAAGATCATCGTTGATCGTTAACTTACCACCACCAAAGTATCTTCTGATGCCTTCTTCTGGAGAATCTGCATTGTTAGTATCTCTGATGCTCTTAGGCATCTTGACACCGAAGTTAGGATCAACCGTGCCATCAATACTATCTGGGAAGAAGAACTCACTACCAATTCTGATGAATTGCTCATAGTCAAGTTTCTGAGAAACTAGATTACCATTAGCAAGTTTGAGGACAATTCTGTCGGGGTTGGTGTTAGGCGAAGGTGCCTGAGTTCTACCACTTGCAGGTAGTGCTTCCAATAGAGTTGTCGTTCTGGTATCCTTCTGGATCTTAACAACTACAGCACCAACTAAGAAAGATCCCGCTGATGTTGTTTCTTGAGCACGACCACCTGATGGATATGCACTAGTTGATCTGAATGGAATACGTGGTTCACTTGTAGTAGCATCAATATATGGATCATCAGTAATAACAATGATTTCTGCCTGTGTTGAACCATTGATGATTGCAACTAGGTCACCAGTTTCAAATCCAGTGATGCTGTTGACAACCATGAATTCGGTCTGTCCAGCAGATAGTGTAGAAGCAAGTAGAGTTTGTGGACCTGTTGCTTGTGCAGTCTGTGGATCTCTGGTGTAAACATAAACTGGTGCATCTGTATCATGAGCAACTTCAGTAGAACCATAGTATCCTTGGACTGCCCAGACCCAACCCCATTCATTACCAATAGTTGTGTTACCTTGGCAAGTATCAACTTCAAATGTTGTGAAGTCTCTGTTGTTCAGTGATAGTTTAGCATTGTCAGAAGTATCAGCAAAGATATCAAAGATATCGTTGACGATTGGAGTAGCACCACAACCACCTCTTAGTGTCAAGCTGCCATACATGTTTGTAATAGCAGTCTGACTATTCTC
>Ga0255770_10004678_pt1 | contig 11435 bp, 10 predicted proteins | sample 071ome_22_FD_179968 | JGI IMG/M metagenome (GOLD analysis project Ga0255770, IMG submission 179968) | Coastal salt marsh microbial communities from the Groves Creek Marsh, Skidaway Island, Georgia - 071404AT metaG (version 2) | ecosystem: Environmental > Aquatic > Marine > Intertidal zone >... | reverse complement strand
CGCGAACGCCCCGATCATCCGCCGATCTCGCCGATGAGTCATATCTCATGATGTTTGTGGTAGTTTCAGTACGAGAAGTCCCGCGTAGTGCACGGATATTTCTGTTGATCAACCGTACCGCGCGTAACGTCCCGAAGAGTCGGACAGGGGTGCGATACGAACAGTCCAATTGGGGGCCTCCGGGAACCTCCGGAGTGGAAAGTCGGTCCTCTGACGCCGCACAATACCGCACGCACGCACGCAAACGTCGACGAGCACGGCTTCGTCGCGCGAATAACACGACCGAGCACCGCTCGTATACTCGAAAGCACGCACACGACCGAAAAAATGACCTCCATCGCTGTGATCGACGCTGAAAAGCAGCGCGGATCAAACAAGATTACCCAGACCCTGAAGGGCGTCGCCGTCGGCGCGGCGATCGGCATGGCGATCACGATTGGTGTCGCTTACCCGACGTTGAAGGATAAGTGGACGTCTTCGGATGCCCCGGCGCCGCTCGCGTGCGCCGATGCGCAGCCGCAGTCTCCGAGGGATGTCAGTACGGGGTACTCTGGTACCCTCAAGGCGAAAGCGGCCGCGTATGACGGTACCGTGAGCGCCTTGACGCACGTGAACACGCACTACCACTTGGGTGCGGAACACAAGTCTTCCGGACAATACGATAAGTTGCACACGACGACTGGCCGCAAACTTCTCTCCGGCGAAACGGAGTACGGCTTCTACTGCGACGACGCTGTTGGCACCTTGTCGACGGCGCAGAAGACGGAGTACAACTGGCAATACTGCAAGGAAACTGAAGTCGGTAAGACTTACGAGGTTCACTACGTGTACTCCTCTGGCGGTAAAAAGATTGGTGACGGCCTCGGCGGCGCTTTCGCTGTTCAAAACAACCCGACCGTCGTCGTGCGTGGACAAGTGTTCCACATCGTCAACGACGACGATTACGATCTCCCGAGCGGCAACCTCATGGACGGCATGGTCCAAACCTTCCCGGCGGCGGGGAGCTCTACCACCAATCTCATTTTGAGCGACGTCATCGCGTACGCTGGCTCCACCACGGGTCGCAGCTACAACAACGACGATTCTTGCTCCCCGTACCAAATCAACTGGCAAGTGGACCAAAACTGCCACTTGATCTCCGCCAAGTCTTTCGACGCCATGTGCAAGAAGATGAAGGAGGAATACGACATGTCCGCCGACACGCACCCGCACCAATCTCGCGATCTCGTCTCCAACGCGCTCGCCTCGGACGCTGAAGGCCCGTTGCAGGCGTACTAAGCGCCAGTCACGGACCACTTTTCATCGGTCGCTGGGACACCTCCCTCCGACATCAAGACATCAAGACGCGCCCGAGCGCCATCGAGCACGCGCGTCGCGCACCATCAATACCCGTGCGTTCGACGACGCGATCGATTCATTATTATTCATTTATTTAATACATTCTTTGGATTCATTACCACTCACTGCGACTGTCGCGACGCGCTTCGCGATGATTTCGCGCGAGCGATATCAACACGTCCTCATCATCACCATTTTCACGGTTCACGACCCGTCGCTTCCACGCACACCCCAAACCCTAAACCCTAAACCCTAATTATCGGATAATTATTGTTCAACCTCCGGGGTGGAAAGTCGGTCCTCTCTGGCGCCGCACGCACGTGCGCAGACGTCGACGAGCACGGCTTCGTCGCGCGAATAACACGACCGAGCACCGCTCATATACTCGAGAGCACGCACACGACCGAAAACATGACCTCATGACCTCCATCGCTTTAATCGACGCTGAAAAGCAGCGCGGATCAAACAAGCTTACCCAGACCCTGAAGGGGGTCGCCGTCGGCGCGGTGTTCGGCATGGCGATGACGATTGGTGTCGCTTACCCGACGTTGAAGGATAAGTGGACGTCTTCGGATGCCCCGGCGCCGCTCGCGTGCGCCGATGCGCAGCCGCAGTCTCCGAGGGATGTCAGTCCTGGGTACAGCTCTGGTACCCTCAAGGCGAAAGCGGTCGCGTACAACGGTTCCGTGAGCACCTTCACGCACGTGAACACGCACTACCACTTGGGTGCGGAACACAAGTCTACCGGAGAATACGACAAGTTGCACACGACGACTGGCAGTGAAGTTCTCTCCGGCGTACCAACGGAGTACGGCTTCTACTGCGACGACGTTGCTGCTGTCGCCGCCTTGACGACGGCGCAGAAGACGGATTACGACTGGCAAGACTGCAGGCAAACTGAAGTCGGTAAGACTTACGAGCTTCACTACGTGTACTCCTCTGGCGGTATAAGAATGGGTGACGGCCTCGGCGGCGCTTTCGCTGTTCAAAACAACCCGACCGTCGTCGTGCGTGGACAAGTGTTCCACGTCGTCAACGACGACGATTACGATCTCCCGAGCGGCAACCTCATGGACGGCATGGTCCAAACCTTCCCGGACCCGACTGCTACACCGCCTACTGCCTCGCTCGCTGTTGGTGACGTCACCGTGTACTCTGGCTCCACCACGGGTCGCAACTTCAACAACGACGATTCTTGCTCCCCGTTCCAAATCAACTGGCAAGTGGACCAAAAGTGCCGCTTGATCTCCGCCAAGTCTTTCGACGCCATGTGCAAGAAGATGAAGGAGCAATACGACATGTCCGCCGACACGCAACCGCACCCATCTCGCGATCTCGTCTCCAACGCGCTCTCCTCGGACGCCACTCATGACACGTTGTCGGCGTACTAAGCGCCAGTCACGGACCACTTTTCATCGGTCGCTGGGACACCTCCCTCCGACATCAAGACGCGCCCGAGCGCCATCGAGCACGCGCGTCGCGCACCATCAATACCCGTGCGTTCGACGACGCGATCGATTCATTATTGTTCATTTATTTAATACATTCTTTGGATTCATTACCACTCACTGCGACTGTCGCGACGCGCTTCGCGATGATTTCGCGCGAGCGATATCAACACGTCCTCATCATCACCATTTTCACGGTTCACGACCCGTCGCTTCCACGCACACCCCAAACCCTAAACCCTAAACCCTGATTATCCACAATGCTCGACGGTTCGACGTCACCTCGCGCGGGGTGCACCACTCATCGACTCGTCGAACGACTCGTCGAACGACGACCGACGCGCGCGCGACTCGCGGGTTTAGTTTTGTCGACCCGTTCGTCCGACCCGTTCGTCAGACGGTCGAAAGCCCCGTCCGTCGTCGCATCGCCGCCGAACTTACGATTCTGGTTCCGATTGGAATAGGATTAGGATTAGGAGGACCAGACCCGCGGCCGGGTTTCTTCTCGAGCGAGGGAAAGACCACCGGGAAGACGGTCGCATCGCGCGTCGTCATGTCGTCCGTCGTCCCCACCGCGCTTCGTCTCGGCGTCGCGACGACGCGGAGGACGACGACGTCGAAAACGTCATCGGCGAGGACGAAGGGTTCCGGCGGCGCGCGCGTCGGGGTGCGCGTCGGGGCGGGGCACGGGCACGGACACGGACACGGGCACGGATCGTCCGTCGCGCCGACGAAGGGGTTCGTTGAAGAGATGCGTCAGGTGGCGATGCGGTTGCACACGCGGGAACAAGCGCCGAGGGAAGGGGAGAAACCCGCCGACGCGCAGAGGGCGGAGCAGCGACCGGTGGCGCGTTGGACGCCGACGCCGGAGGGGTACTTGAAGTTTTTGGTCGAGTCTCTCGCGGTGTACGAAGCGATGGAGACGATTGTGAATGATGAGGCGAACGCGGAGGTTTATGGGAGGTTTAAGAATTCTGGGTTGGAACGGACGGGGGCGTTGAAGAAGGATGTGGAGTATTTGTGCCAACGGTTTGGGTTGACGGCGCCAAACGCAGAGGGTCCGGGTAAGGAATACGCGGTGTTTTTGACGGAATTGGCCAAGACTGCGCCGCCGGAATTTATTTGTCACTTTTACAACGTGTATTTCGCGCATAGCGCGGGTGGGCGGATGATTGGAAGAAAAGTGAGCGAGATGATTCTCGACGGGAAGGAGTTGGAGTTTTACGAGTGGCGCGAACGCGGAGGCTTGGATGAATCTTTGACGCGAGTGCGGGGGCTTTTGAATGACACGGCGGAGAAATGGACGAGAGAGGAGAAAGACCGGTGTTTGGAGGAGACTGGGAAGTCGTTCGAGCTCTCTGGGCAGCTTTTGCGGTTGATTGCGTAGGACACAAGTCGCCAAAGAAGAAGACATTTTATTTTAATAAACAACGACTGAGCAACCGCGAGCGAGCGTTTAATCGTTTCATTTTTCAACCGCGCTGGTTTTTATTTGGCTTGCATTGCGTACTCTACTGTTATTACAACAAAGCATTCGATGGTATTGTACTTGTGCAGTGACTTTTGTGTAAAAGAAAGGTGGTGTTTTTCCATCTGCGTCGCGTCTTCACACGAATTTCGGCCGAGCGCCGCCCGGGGTGAGAATCATGTTATCCTCCGCGGAATCGTTCGTGTCCGCGACCGATCTCGGAGAGTCGGAACGAGACCGAGACGGTGTCGATACGTTTGTGACGTCGTTGCCCGACCCAAACCTCGAGAAACCGTTTCGTTTCGAAGAAGAATTCGCGTCGGTTTGTATGGTTTCGCCGACGCTGTCCACCATGCCGTAAAATCGCATCCCGAGCGAATGTTCCGAATGAGTTTCGTCGGGTTGTTGTTCCTTGATGAGAGACATGATGTTCTGCACCTGCGCCTTTGAAAACGGCGCTCGAGGAATGGGATCTGGTAAGGGGGCAATCTTGCGCGGCAAGACGCCCGGTTTTGCGCCCTCATCTATAAAACTCAGAATAGGCTGGAGGTAGTCTCGATAGTACGAAAAGTAATTGTGCGTCCCGTGCGTCGTGTGCATCGTGCACGGCAAACCTGCCGATCGTCTTATCTCATCCAACGTCTTGGCGTGACAGTAAGGAACCACTTCGTCCTCCAGCGCATGCACGATGAGCGTGCGAGCCGAGTATCGCGTCATCCACACCCTGTTATCCCACCGATCCGTCATGATGGACGCCACGTTTCCCAACAAGGCGAGACCCGCCTCTTTGATGCTCGTGAATGGCGAGTGCAAAATCACCCCGCCGAGTTGATTTCCATCCAGTCTCTCTACCGCCGACGCGAGCTTGGTTGCCGGTCCCGTACCCAGGGATCGACCGAGCACCCAAACGTCTCGCGGATTGACGCCGATTTCCTCCGTCACGTACACGTACGCCGCCGCCACGTGTCTGTCCACGCTCTTCTCGTACGCAACCCCTTTCGAAGTGCCATACCCGGGGTACTCGACGAGCAAGACGTCCGCCCGCCAACACTCGGCATCCCTCGCGCACAAAGCAAAAATGTGCCCAATGTCGCACGCGTTGGCGTGACAGTGAATGATAACCCGCTCCGCCCTCGTGCGTCTACACGGAATCCAAACGCACGGAAACTCATACCCAGCTCCAGAGTCTAACATTGCACAGTGTGCGGGAGACCACGGATGCGACCGCTCCCCGTAACTCGGCGGAGGCGCCTGAAAAATCGCCCTATTAATCAACGACATCCCCTCAAACGTCGGCCACTCCGACGACTCCGCCCCGAATTCATCCGACGAATCCTCCACTCCATCCACCATGAGGACCCGTCCTGGCCTCACAGGCGACGTCGTCATCGACGAATTCGACGACCCAGGCGACGACGACCCAGAAGAACTCGCTATTTCGCCATTCATCGCTCGCGTCAAGCGTCTCGTTCGCGCTCGCAAAGCCTCCTCGTACGAAACCTCCTTGTTCTTGCGCTCCAAAGCCTCCTGTGATTTTCGCGGTCCACACGTCACCCCGAACATGACTGCACGACTGGTTGACTGAGTGATTGATTATTATTCCTATTTCCCTTCAATCGTATCGTCGCCGCGATATCACTTCGCCGCGATATCACTTCGCCTCCAGTGTATCAGATGTCTCAATCAACCCCCCGACGCCCGACCCGGTTCGCGTCCGCGATTCACCCGACGCACACCGTCCCGCTCTCGTCGTCGCTCTCGCGCGTCGTCGTCGTCGTCGCCGCCGCCGTCTCGCTCGCTCGCTCGCTCGCTCGCTTAAAGAATCCGGCTCGAAACCGATCCGATAGAATTATCACCGAATCGGCGCGCCGAACTTCGTTCGTTCGATCGAGCGCGCGCCGACGTCGACGTCGACGTTCGCGTCCGCGGGAGGGTTTAACAACGGACGCGCGAGCGGATTCCGTGGGCGTCCGTCGCGACGTCGTGTGCCGACGGACGGACGTCGACGTCCACGTCGGCGCGCGGTCGGCACCGGATGGATCTCGGAGTCGGCGCGTTCGGACATTCGGAACTCACGCGTTTTATTCATCACTCATACAAGAAATATCCATGGAATACGAATGTGTGCGGTAGATTTGATGTTTTATAAAAGTCCACTAAACGTTCTACACCCGGGTGTCGGTCTATCCCGACGGTTCTAACGAGCTACATACATGTCTGTCTATCCCGACGGTTTCGGTTCCCCGTCCACGACGACGGTGAACGCCACGGCTGGCGCCGGGGCACCGCCGCCGCCGCTCGCGCTGACGCCGCCGGACGCCGGCCGGGGACGCGGATCGACGACCTCGCCGGCGACGGACGCGCGCACGCCCAGGGCGCGCAAACCGCCGCGGGTCGCCCCGGAGTGAAACGCGAGCGCGCAGCGCACGTGTGGGTCCTCGTTCGCGTCGATCGCGTCGACACCGCCGGCGCCGGCGCCGCGGGCTACCTGGGTCACCGAACGCATCGCGGTGAAGGCGTCGTCGTGAAGCACAAAGGTTCCCCGGTTGTTCGTTTTGAGCTTGTCGACGCGTCTACCGTGCGCGAGCGACCAAAACTCTTTACACGCGCACATGATCGCCTCTTGTTGATCCCCGAACGGGTCCATCGCGATCTTCGTCGTCGTCGTCGCGAGTTCGGCGAGTCGTTCGCCGATTCTCGCGCCGATGAGTTCGAGCGTCTGGCACGCGTCCTTGACGCGGTCGGCATCGAACGCGCCTTCATCGTCGTCATCGTCGTCGGCAACCTTTGTGGTTGACGACGAGCGGTGTAAGACGTACCGAACGAGTTCGACGCACAGGTGTTCGTACGCGCTTCGCGATGTCGTCGATGTCGTCGTCGTTCCACCGGCGGTGCGATCCATGTCGTGCGGCGGCGTCGAAGACTGACGCAAAGTTTTCAGTCGCTTCATTTTCAAAACTCAACCGTTTCGTTCATTCGCTCGTCAGTGTCCGACTCGCGTTCGGTCGCGGAGAAGAGAGGGATGGACACGACGGAAAAAGCGCTGCGGTTCCTTCGTCCCGACGAATCCGCGCGGGCGTACCTGGAGCGCGCGCTCACGGAACCTCTCGCGAGTGGGATACCGTGGTTGGACGCGCGGGCGCCCGAGCCAGCGCTTCGACCGGGTGAAATCATCGAAATCGTCGGCCAAGGCGGGTCCGGGAAGACGGAGATCGCGCTCGAGATCGCGACGAATGCGGTGTTACCCGCGGAACGGCGTGGGGTGCGGTATCGAGGGAGCGAGGCGAGGGTCATCTTTATAGACTGCGACGGCAAGTTTGACCAGTTGAGGTTGTTGCGCGTGCTCAATCAAAAAATTACGGATCGTTTAGGGACGAGCGTGGCGGAAAATAAACGAGAGAGCATGGTTGATGAAGTGTACGAGGAGTCCATGTCGAGGTTTACGCTCATTCGCGCGCATTCGTCGTTGGATGTGTTGAAGACGCTCACGGCGTTGGACGCGGCGTGGGACGGGAAAATCGCGCGCGCGGCTACGGATGGACGCTTTGGGGAATCGAAAGCGGAGACGACGACGACGACGACGACGACGACGGCGACGACGAATCGTCATGGAGGAAACGGTGGGGTTGGAAAATCGTCACAGAGATTGGTGATTTGCGACAACGTCGCGGCGTTTTATTGGCTCGATAGGGCGTCGAGGAAGGATCACGAGGCGCCGTACAATATACAACGCGTCTTCGCCAACGAGGCGAGGTTGCTCAAACGGTTGGCGAGTGCGCACAGAGCCTCAGTGTTGGTGACGAAAAACACACTGAGCGGGGACGCGAGACGCGTGGGTGAATACAAGGATTTTCTTCCCGTCGAATGGACAAACGCGGTGACGCAACGCATCGTACTGACGCCGTCGTCTTCGCAAGCGGCCGGGTACGGAGAATTCGTCGGCGTTGCCTCGTGGGACGCTCCGAGGAGACCAGGTGGGACGTTCACCGTCACAGAGCGCGGCATGCGATGTTAGAGTGTTAGTTGGATCGATTGATTTTGATGGTAGCGGTAGTAACGTAGGACGAATGAACGTTTTAATGAACGAAACAAACGAACAAAGGAACGTGTGTGTCTTGAGGAGAACGCGTGGCGTGATAAATTACAGGACAAAACTTCACGTCTACGACTCCACACGATGTCAAAGTCTAGGTAACAATATGAATACACAAAGATCCTCGTTGGCGCTGGAATCTTTGGTCTCTCACCCTCTTTTTCTAGTACATTTTTCTTTCTCTCGAGGAGAACTTTCACCCTCTCTCTCTCTCCCTCTGTATCTGTCTCTCTCCCTCTCTCTCTCTCCCTCTCTCTCTCTCTCTCTCTCTCGTTCGCCTGTTATGAATAGCTTTACTCGTCCCAGTGCATGTCGAGTGGACACGTCGGAGAAGCGTTCTTCAACTCGCGTTCGTACGCGGCGTCGGACATTGGCATCGGAACTTGGATATTCAGCGATTCGCCGTGAACATCGTCGTGCTCCATCGCGTCGTCGTACATGGCATCCTCCTTGCACGCGTCAGCGTAAAGCTTGAGCATGCGAGACACCAACTGCACCACGTCTTGGGGTTCGATATCCGCCGCCACGCGGAGCGCCGGCGGGCACATTGGCCGAATCCCGAGGTTCAACCTCGACGCGCCAATCACCGCCGCCGCGACTCGAGACGGAAGCTCATTGATAAAACTCGCATCCGTCACCACGAGCGAGTACATTTGGCACACAAACTGTCTCAGCTCTTCTCTATGCGACGGGGTCCACCTACCGTATTCAACCTCGTCCGCCTCCGTCGTCCCGCCATTCGTCAACGCCAAGAATGACTCCAAAAAGTGCGCCGGCGTTAAAATACCCAGTTCCCAATCGAGCTCGATGAGCACCGCGAGTTCCATCTTTTGAATGATATCTGGCGAGTACATGTTTGACGTCCACGCCCGCAGTTTCGCCATGGTCGGCACTCGTTCTTCAATCTCTTCATACTTGACGGCAATCTGCAAGCAGCACAGCGCGACGAGATGAAGCGACGTCTTCGGCACCACAGTCTTGCTCAGCACTCGGTCCTGCGATCGCGCGTTCGTTCGCACGACGATTACGATTCGTCAGTCTCCATTCACTCTGCGGGCGGGGGTCGAGCCTCTGGAATAAAATTGCATTCGCCTCGGAATAAAAAAAAGTTCGGACACATGGAGAGTCGTCGTCGTCCACGTCGACGCCCGGTGGGACGACGGACATTGGAAAACGCCATACTCAGTGTATACGCATACGAGAAAAAAAAGCGCATCGAGTCCATCCACCCATCGGTCCGACGGTTGGTGGCACCCGCGGCGTCCCTTGGGCGCGTCCGCTGCTCGATGGATGGACTGATGGATCGCGCGAAGCGGTCGACGCGTCGCGGACGTACCGTGAAGGCGATGGCGACGTCGGCGGTGGTCGGCGCGAACCTCTCCCCGGCGCAAACGTCGAGAATCCACTCGACGAGTTGCCCGCGGTAAGGCGCGTGGTGCGCCCTCGCGACGTCGAGGACGAAGCGACCGAAAAGCTCGCGCTCGCGGGCGAGCATCTCTGCGCACGCGCACGCGTGGAGCTCGGGACCGTCCGGGGCGGCGTCGCGGGCGCGCGACGCGCACAGAGCCGCGAGCGCGGGCGAAGGACGCGCGGGAAAATTTTGAATCGTTTTTCCCGATCGCGTCGGATCGCCCGCGCGCGCGTCGTACGGCGCCGGAACCGCCGAGGGCGGTCGGATGCGATCGTCGTCCAGACGCGCGGCGAAAACGTCGCGGTCGCTCCGGTCGCTGTGTTCGGTGGAGAAGGAGTTGGAGCGCGCGCGCGCGTCGTCGACGCCGTCGCCGTCGACGGATTTCGGTCGTTCGATTTCATGCGCGTCGCGCGTCGACACCGCGACGCAGCTTCCGTCCAGCGGCGCGATCGTCAACATGGTTGATTGATTGATTGTTCGCCTCGACGTCGTCGCGCCCGAGATCGATCGCGCGTTCGGATGGGCGTTTTCCTCGCGGGCGACCCGACGAGTCCGTCGTCCGACCGACGAAAAAACGAGGGACGAGAGAGCGGTGCGCTCCCGACCGTTTGTTTAAAACGCGCGGACGCCGCCCGTCCGTCTCTACCGTCCGCGACGGTGGTGTCCCGCGCGCGGTTCTGTCGTCGCGTCGGACGACAACACCAACCGCGCGATCGATCGATCGTTCGAACGTCGGAAAAACGCGCGAACCGAGCGCGAACCCGTGGTTTCCCTCGGGCGCGAAGGGAGCCTCTGTCACTCTCGCGACGAAGAGTCACGACTCGCAGATTTAACCGCAATCACAATCACGCGCGCGTAGGGGGGGGTGGTGCCCGCTCGGCACCGCGATCGGACCGACCGATCGATCGATCGGACGTCTCCGATCGGACGTCTCCGATCGGACCGATCGGACCGATCGCGACGCGACCCCTATCCATTTTTACCGTTCACGACTCGTCCGAATCGACCTAAAAATCTTCCCGCGCGAACGAACGAACGCGAACGTAAAAATTGAAAAAAATCCACCACGCCACATGTCCGACTGTTCGTATCGCGGGTCGCGGGATCGGGATCGGGACATCGCGGACGGACGGGCATCGCGATTTGGGTGTTTCGCGAGTCAGGACCGGTCGTCTATGGCGAGGGTACGGGATTTTTTCGTCCGGATCGATCCATCGGATCCATCGGTTCGACTCCGGCGCGTTCGGTCGGGATCGGGATCGGGCGTGCGTGCGCGTACGAGTCCGCGTGGATATTTTTTACCGCGCGGGCACCCGTCGAGTCGAGAGCTGAGTCAGCGCGCCGTTCGATTTGGCGCGAAAAAGCGTTCGAACACTCGGGGCGCCCTTAGCGCGCGTATGGAGACCGAGTGCGCGCGCGTTCGTCCGTCCGTCCGCGCGCGCCTCGCGTCGTTGAAGAAGGCGATGAAAATATCTTCCCTCTTCGTCTTCCCGAAACGACGCGCGGGCGGACGGACGGAGACGGGGGCGTCGACCGCGACCGGGCGGAACGGAACGGAGCGGAGCGGTCGACGGGCGTCGACGCGCGGACGGAAAGGGACCGAAAGCGCCGCCGTCGTCGTCGTCCGTCGATCTATCCATCCGTCCGTCCAGGCGCCGACGCCGACGTCGACGGGTG
>Ga0255770_10004667_pt1 | contig 11453 bp, 20 predicted proteins | sample 071ome_22_FD_179968 | JGI IMG/M metagenome (GOLD analysis project Ga0255770, IMG submission 179968) | Coastal salt marsh microbial communities from the Groves Creek Marsh, Skidaway Island, Georgia - 071404AT metaG (version 2) | ecosystem: Environmental > Aquatic > Marine > Intertidal zone >... | reverse complement strand
CTGCTAAACAAAACAACGTTTCAAGAAAAAATTTGATTTTTATCGCTTTAAGTGTATGATATAAGACATATGAATAAGTTTATTCTATCATTACTAAGTATTGTTGTTTCAGTTAATATTGTTGCGGAAGGCGAATCAAAGCTCAAGGCAAGCGTAAATGCTGGATATACGTCGAACTACATTGTTAATGGTTTGGCAAAGACTGGTTCTCAGGCTTTTGCTGGAGTTGACATTAGCACTAAGTATTACGGTATTGACACTTACGTTGGAGCTGTTACCCTCAACGCTGGGCAAGGACTCGATGAATTGCATGGCAATGTGGGCATCGGAAAATCTCTCAATATTTTTGACGGCTTTTCTCTAAGGGGTGACGCTCAAATCTTTCAACATCAGGTGGCACAAGGAGCAAGCTCTACTGAAGGGAGACTTTCTCTTTCTTTGGATAACAAATACGTAACACCTTATGTTGTCGGCACATATGATCTAGATATTGCTGGTGCAGGTTATTTGCAAAAAGGTTATATCGTAGGGATTAAAAAATCGTTTGATATTGATGGATTTTTTACAATCACTCCATCTATTGAATATGGAAAAATGACCGACTATGACGTTTTAGGCGCAAAACTTGACGTTTCTAGAACTTTTTGGGAAAAGTTAGAGATTTTTGGCACAGTTGGTTGGTTTGATAATAATTTTGATGTTACTAATTACAATTTCGCTGTTGAAGAGTTTACTGGCGATATTGCCGCCTCTGCTGGAGTTAGGTGGCATTTCTAATTAGAAAGAAGCAATAAAACCATAAAGCGGTCACTGCATAGCGGGGGCCGCTTTTTTAATCGTCGCATTTGCATTTGCCCCGACCTTTTTTATCAGAAGCGTACTTAACTCCCATAATAGTTCCAACAATGCTAAAACTATTAGTAAGAAGAATACTAAACATGTTGCTCCAAGAGGATTCTACAGTTTTATTTTCTATATCCATAAACAGGGTAATAGAAAAAAGCATAGAAGTAATTATTCCTACGCCGCAGATTACCCATAGGGCGACTTTAACAATAGATCCAACGAGTTCGTATTGAGTTCTTTTTTGTAAAACGTCTAAATCATTTTCGGCTAATTGTTTAGCTTTTTCCGAAACAGCTAACGCTTCTTGAAGGTCTATGTTTAGTTGTTCATTATGAGCTTTCCACTCTGTAAGCTCTTTATTTTGTTGTTGAATTGTCTTGGTGATTTCAAGTCTTTTTCTTCGGCTTTCTTTATCCTTATTAATAGAAATTTGAATGTAATTGCTAAATTCTTCGTCCCCTTCACAATCAATAACTTTAAGAATATTGCCCTCTAAAAAAATATTTTTTTCAGAAGCTAATCTTGTTAATTCTTTTTTTAGATCATTATTGAAAGAGATCATTTATAAACCTTAAAAGAGCTAGTTCTCGCTTTGTATCCGTCAAAATCTTTAACAAAATCTTCTAATCTAGGTTCGATTTCGTCTGATTTTATAATCCAAAATTGAGCGCCAGCTTTTAAAGCTTTAGCTTGTTCTTGCTCGTCGTCTGAGCTAGATATGATACCGATCACCACCCCATCACCGTGTTCGAAGTTTATTCTTCTTACTAGCTCTATCCCATCAAAGCTAGACCCAATAATATTCAGATCCACAAAAATGCAATCTGGTTTAATTTTGTTTTTTTTGACAAGATCAGCAAAATAATTTTCAGCTTCATCGGCACTATTGATAGCTTTAAGGTTCAAGGTTATATCTAAAAGACTGCAAGCATCTTCAAATACTAAATGAAATAAATTTTCGTCGTCTACTAATAAAATTGAATCTATCATGCCGTTATTAATTTATACACTATATATTAAAATTTGAGATACGACTTAATGAAATTTTTATTTTCGTGCCAGATAGAGGTTTTCTTTTTTTCTCGCAAGTTATTTTAAAGCCGTGCTGCTCTAATATAGCAACACAAATATTTAAGCCTAATCCGCTTCCTTTTTCTTTTTGCCCGTCTTTTCTTGTGTATGGTTGCCTGAGTAAATCAAAATCTTTTTGAGATATTCCTCTACCATTATCTTCAACAATAATAGCTTTGGTTAAATCATCGAAATAAATTCTAACCATTTTTGTTGGAGAGTCGTTATATTTTAATCCGTTACGGATTAAATTGTCTATTGCGGTGCAAAATAAAGATTCATTTACATCTAGTTCAGGAAGTTCTTCTACTGTAACTTGATCACTGTAAGCGGTATTTTTTAAGTAATCATCTAAAATTAATTTTAAATTGCATTTTTCTGTTTCTAATATGGCGTCTGGTTTGACTAGATTAGTAAATTGGTAAACGCCCCTATATACTTTTTGAGTGTGTTTTAAGCCGTCTTCAATCATTTTAAGCGGCGCTTGTAATCTCAATTCTTCTATTACTTCTTCTTTTAATCTTCTTTTTAATGAAGAAACACCTCTAGGCATATAAGTGTTAATTCCACTGTGCATGTCGTGGCGGAGTATTTTTGCGGCATGTTCTAAATAGGTGTTCTTTTTGCTTATTTCTTCCTGTTGTAACATTAGATCTGTAATATCATGTCTAATGCTAATAAATCCTTTTAATTTACCATCTAAATCAAATTCTGCTTGAATCCAAGACTTTACATAATATAAATCGCCGTTTTTAGATTTATTTATTATGCATGGATGATGCCATATTTTTTTCTCTTTTATTACGGTTTGATACATTTCTTGCCACATCTTTTTAGGATGTCGCCCAGAATTGACAACATTATGATCTTTTCCAATACATTCTTCTAGAGTATAACCAGCAACTTCAAGAAATTTATCGTTGGCATAAGTAATTCTACCTTTAGCGTCAGTTTTGCTTATAAGGCTTGTTTCTTCCAAAAGATTATCTTTTATTATTAAGTCGTTAAGGGTTTGCTGTTCTTTTGCTTTTTCTACTTTTAATTGATGCCTATAACAAGCAGAAGCTATAAATTTAAAATAGTGCCAAAGACTTTTTGCGCCAGTAATTTTTAATATGTCCATTTTAAACTATTTGTTTCCATTTAAGAAATTGAAATAATAAAAAACTTCCTATGCTTGTAGATATAGTCCACTTAGTAAACTGTTGAGGTGAAAGTGTTTGCTTCTCTGGATTTGCTTTTTCGTCAGCATACCTTATAAATTTATTTTGAACTTCTGTTTTTTTAGGTGTTACAACCCTACCGTCTTTTTTTAAACTTTTGACTGTAGAACAAGAGCTAAACGTAAAAACTGCTAATATCAAAATTATATATTTCATTATGATTTTACTACTGAACTTCCAAAATAAAAACCTACTATAGCTGTTAAAGTTTGCCTGACCTCAGGCACCATTAAATATCCATCGATTCTAACAAAATAATTATCAGTTCCACCTCCAAACAAGCCAAATAAATAAGACTTTTTCTCTTCTAATACCTGCACATATAATGGTTCGTTTAATAGAGCTAAAAAGAAAGGAGCAATTATTACACCGAACAAAGTAGAAATAACAATTAGTCGTCGAACCCATTTCCCTCCATCGATTGATACACGTTGAACAGCGGCATTATGAGCATTCTCATTTGCTTGTTGCGTTTTGAGGGCCATTTTAAGCATTTCAGCCTTCTCCTTAGCTCTCTGGGCCATAAACTTAAATATGAAGCCTGTTAAGCTTCCAAAAGCCATTGAAATTAGTTCTGGAGGTACCATTAATAATATTTACACTAAAAAGTAGAATTGGCTTGCTGATAAATGAATATAGTGTTATGCTATGCAACATATCATGTGTTTTGATCAAGATTTACATTGTGATTCATGCAATCAAGAGGGTCTTACAGTAGCGCAATTACAACTTGTTCAACAAAAAAAGAAGATTTCTGTTGACAAAGAGCTTTCTGAGACGTACTTTGTTTGTGAAGATTGTTTCAAAGAATATTATGGCAAGTCAGAAAATATTGGATAAAATGTTTATGGCCATGGCTAGAAGTTGCACTTTGGCCTCAAAAGCAGTTAGAAAAAAAGTTGGATGTGTTGTTGTTAAAAATGGCCAAGTAATTTCCAATGGTTTTAATGGGACTCCCTCTGGATTTGATAATACTTGCGAAGTAAACGATGTAACAAAACCTGAAGTACTTCATGCCGAAAGTAATGCGTTAATGAAATTGGCGCAATCTACCAATAGCAGTACCGGTTCTACCATGTACCTTACATGTTCACCATGTTTTGATTGCGCAAAACTAATTATTCAAGCTGGTGTCCAAAGAGTTGTTTATGAAGAATCTTATAGAAAATTAGATGGCTTAGAGTTATTACAAAGAGCAAATATTCAAATAGATAAATTTAATGATTAGCGATAAAATTTTAAACATTCTCAATGATGTGCTGGAAAAAGATCCTACTGCTATGATGTCCCTTCTTTCAGTAACTGTACCAACCAATAAAAAAATAGTAGAATCTTATGATATCAAAATTCATAAAGGTTATATTGAGTTTGGTTTGTTAAGTTTACTTAACAAGTTAATCGAAGAAGAAGGAAAGAAAATTTCATTTGATTATAAAATTGATGCAGAATGTATAATGCATCCAAGTAAATTTATTTTAAAATGAAATATTTCAAAACATCATATTTAAATCTTGGAGAAGTTAATGTTTTTAATTTTGATGCACAAGAGTGTAAAGTAGAATATAAAAAACTTACTCCGCACAATGAAAAATTTCGTTTAATTATTGTTGATTTACAAACCAGAGCTTTGGTTCATAATGAAGAATTAACAGTTTACGAGGGGGAAAATATCAATCATCATACATGGTTTAATTTTGCTAAACATTTAATTACAAACGATGTGCTTGTCCAGTTTTATAAAGGTGGCAGTATAGTTTATAATAAAAAATTTACAGTCCATGAAATTGATAATATAAACATATTGAGTGATTATTTGTTCAATCAAGATCATTTTATGGGTACATTGTTAGAAATCTACGATAGAGAAACTTATACAAAAAATGATTTAGACGTTAAGGTTGAGCAAGGAGATATAGTTGTAGATATTGGGGCAAATACTGGAGTTTTTGTTACACAAGCATTAGAAAGAGGCGCAAGTAAAATTTATGTGTGTGAACCTAATCCAGCTTGCATACAAATCATAGAAAATTATTTTGAAGATAATGATTGCATTGATATTCATGAACTAGCTATCTGTGATCGAGATGAAAATGTTGAAATTTTATTGGGTCATGATATGAGCACATCTGCTCACAGCAAACTGAGTATTGCTGAACGCCTTCGAGATGAAAATGATAAAAAGTTTTACGGATTATGTAAGTCACGAACAGTGGCAGGAAAAAGATTTAAAACTTTTGTTGAAGAAAATAATATTTCACATATAGATTTTTTAAAAATCGACACAGAAGGCTCAGAAGTTTTTATTACCGTAGATGAGAATATAGAGTTTTTTAAACATAAAGTTAAAAAAGTAGCTCTTGAATTTCACAACGAAGAGCACAAACACATCCTCAAATCTTATTTTGAGAATATAGGGTACAAAGTAGTTGCGAATGACTTGTTGATGATGTATTGTTTAAACAATTATGGACCCTGAAATATTTAGCACGGTAAAATACAAGAGATGAAAAAATATAAACTTTACAAGAAAGATAAAAAATGGATAATTCAAACAGAAGACAACTATAACACTTTTACTACAAAAAAATCTGCACAACTATTCTCTAAAATTTATAATATCGAATTAAATGAAAACAGCTAAAGTTAATTTTTGCGTTGACCTAGATTATCCATCGTATATAAGTGGAAATTATTATTTTAGTTTAACGGGTAAAGAAAAAAGCATGAATCCAGAAAGATTTAGGTAGATAGGAGAAATAATTTTTATATGACAAAAATCGGAACCCCAAATACAAGTAATTCAACAAAAGTAATGCTTCTTGGAAGCGGCGAACTTGGTAAAGAAGTAGTAATCGAACTTCAGCGATTAGGCATTGAAGTGCATGCATGCGACAACTACCCTAATGCTCCAGCTATGCAGGTAGCTCACTATTCACATGTTTTCAATATGTTAAATGCAGATGCTCTACGTAGTTATATTGAACTCGTCAAACCTGACTACATTGTACCAGAAATAGAAGCTATCGCTACTGATGAGTTAGTTCAAGCTGAAAAAGATGGAATTATAGTTATTCCTAATGCGCAAGCTGTTAGACTAACAATGAACCGAGAAGGTATTCGTAAGTTAGCGGCAGAGAAATTAGGTCTTAAGACCTCAAAATATGCATTTGCCGAAACAAAAGAGGAATTTGATGATATTATACGTGGTTGGGGTGGTAGAGTCGTAGTGAAACCAATTATGTCATCATCCGGTAAGGGTCAAAGTGTTGTCACAGATTTAGAAAAATTAGATTATTATTGGGATAAAGCACAGGAAGAGGGGAGAGCGGGTGGTGGAAAGGTAATTATTGAAGATTTTATTGAATTTGACTACGAAATAACTCTATTAACCGTTCGACATAAAAACGGAACAACATTTTGTGAACCAATTGGCCATAAACAAGCTGATGGGGATTATGTAGAATCATGGCAACCTCATGTAATGTCTACCACTTTACACAAAGCACAACATATTGCTCGAAAAATTACGGATGCTCTCGGTGGGTATGGAGTTTTTGGGGTGGAATTGTTTGTTAAAGGTAATGAGGTATATTTTTCTGAAGTTTCTCCTCGACCGCATGACACTGGTTTGGTTACAATTATGTCACAAAATCAATCAGAATTTGAACTTCATGCAAAAGCTCTTTTAGGATTACCTATTAATTCTATTAAATTAAATACTGCTGCGGCATCTTCAGTTATAAAACTTTTTGGAAATGATTGTCAAGTGGAATATGATAATTTAGATGGAGTTTTAGAAGAAGATGATATTACGCTAAGGTTATTTGGCAAACCAAGCATTAAAGGGAAGAGAAGGATGGGTGTGGTTGTAGCAGGAGATAAATTAACGCATTTAGCTAGAGAAAAGGCTGATAGAGCTGTAAAAAAATTAAAACCAATTTGGCATTGAAAATGAGATTAATTAAATCAGGCAAGGTTAGGGAGGTTTATCAGGGAGAGCAGTATTATTTTAACGACGAGACTCTAGAAATACATACTACAGATCGTGTTTCAGCTTTTGATCATGTCTTAAGTCAAAAGATACCTGAGAAAGGCGAGGTATTAAATCAAATGTCTCATAAATGGTTTGATATGATGCATGATATTGTGGACAGTCATTTAATAAAAACATATGAAAACGTTGCGATAGTTAAAAAAGCGAAGCCTCTTCCGGTTGAATGTATTGTGAGAGGCTATCTTTCTGGTTCTTCGTGGTTAGAATACAGAGAGAAAAAAAATGTTTGTGGGATAACTTTGCCATCTGGTTTAAAAAAATCCAGTAAATTACCGGAGCCGATTTTTACGCCTTCTACTAAATCAGATAAACATGATGAAAATATATCATTTGAAGAGACAGTAAATATTATAGGAGAAGAAACAGCTAATAAAATTAAAGATTATAGCTTAAAAATTTATAAACGAGCATTTGACTTTGCTTATAAAAAAGGCATAATAATTGCAGATACAAAGTTGGAGTTTGGTATTTTTAATAATGAAATTATTTTGATTGATGAATTATTGACTCCAGATTCCTCTAGGTTTTGGGATAAAGAAGATTATTGTTCGCGTTGCTCAATAGGCAAAAATATGCCAAGTTATGATAAACAAATTATTAGAGATTATCTTTTGCAGATTGGTTGGGATAAAAAACCTCCTATTCCTGATTTGCCTCAACATATTATAGATAAAACAAGAAAAAAGTATCAAGAAGTTTATGATAAATTATTCGGATAAATAATAAATATAATGTAATATGTCCAGAACACAAATAAATTTTGAAGGTTATCTAAGCTCGCCCAGAGGTGCACAAGTAAGCGGGGTAGATATTAAATGTTTTCGCACATCGCTGAAAACAGCCTTCATTTAAATAAATTATGCAAGAAGAATTAATAATCAAATATTTAATACCATTTGTAGTAACTTTAATTTTAATTACTGTAGCTACTAGCAAAAAATAAAAGTATTAAAATAGTGAACCAACAAAATGATACTCTAATATAAAGAAAGGAAAAAAATTATGGGAATGTTCGACGATATTTTTATTAATAAAAAAGAACTCACTTGTTTAACAGATGACGAAAAAAATATGTTAAGCAAGAAAGACACTTTACATTTTCAAACAAAAAGTTTGGATAATTTGTGTTATGCTTTTGAGATTATGAACGGTAAGATATACCGTTTAAAGAATAAAATGGCTGAATTTAGACCTGATATTAGTGATTATAATATTAGAGTATACAATTATATAGATTTAGAAGATTTAAAATATTTAGATTGTGAACTCAAAATACATATTAAAGAAGGAGAAGTACAAGAAATCTCAAAAGAGATTTTTAAAATAGAGGAAAGTATTCCATTTAAGTTTCCTGAATATCATTACAAATTTGGATATAAGTTTTTAAATTTTTTAGCTAGTACATTCTCAAGTATTTCGTCTCTTTTTAGACAATGGTCATTTAAACGGCGTACAATTAAGAAAGAATAATAGCAATATGAAAAATTTTCGCTTAATATATGTTAAAACAAAAATATATAACACTTTGAAGAAAATTCGTATATCTTGTCCAAATTATAAAATTAGAGATTATTCTAATATAAAATTAAATAAAATTTAAACCTTCCGAAAGGATAAAAAAAATAAGGACTGAGAGTACTCGGTCGAGGTAATCCAACTGAGAGCGGGAGAAATGATGGATATAATGTTTCCTTACTCAGGGCAAAAAACCCGCACATTTAACATATGAAAGTTTACATAGGACCATACCCAGAACGTTTATATTGTAATATCCATTCACGTTATATGAATAAAAAATATGGATATTGTCAATGGGAAGACAAGAATCAAACAAAATATGAATCTATCCTTGAATGGCTAGAGGATAAGATTCAATCCTTTTATAATATTTTTAATCGGATTTGGTTTGATAGACGCAAACAAAAAATAAAAATTAAGATAGATCCTTGGGATACATGGGGTCTGGATCATACTCTTACTCTTATTATTATCCCGTTGCTTAAACAATTAAAAGCAACTAAACATGGAACTCCACTTGTTGACCATAAAGATGTGCCAGATCATTTGCTTCCGTCAGATGAAGAAAAGAATCTTAAGGAATGGGAAACAGATAGCAATTTCCACCTAAGATGGGATTGGGTCATTTCTGAAATGATATGGACATTTGAACAGTTACGAGACGATACTTGGCAAGAACAATATATTAAGTTTAAAGATTCTGATAGCTTGCTTAATATGGAACTTGAACATGAGGATAAGATAGGTCTTAAAAAACATCAAGAACGAATTAATAACGGATTAAGATTATTCGGAAAGTATTATACCAACTTGTGGGACTAAGAATAAAAGAAAATATGAGAGAAATAAAATTTAGAGTGTGGGATAAAATTTATAAAGAATTTAGCAACCATACAAATCGAGATCCATTTATGGACCTTTCTATGGGAGATATTTTTTATTGGGAACGACGGCAGAATGAAGATGGGGTATACGAGGGTGATATAGTTATGAAGGACGAAAATAAAAACAGGTTCGTTTTACAACAATATACCGGATTAAAAGATTCTTCTGGAAAAGAAATTTATGAGGGAGACATTCTTAAATGGGAATACCCTGAAAAATTTTTAAATTTAGTAACTGTTCGATGGACAAATGAAGAAGAGGATTATGATGGGTGGGTAACTACTAATTTGATCGGTCAAGGTGGAGAGTGTAAAATTATTGGGAATATTTTTGAAAAACCATGTAAAGTTGAAAACGAAAATTTATGAACTGGTATTTTTCAGACCCACATTTCGGTCATGTCAATATGGCTAAACATCGTGGATTTTCTTCAGTTGAAGAAATGGATCAAACAATTATTGATAATTTAAACCAATACATCACAAAGAAAGATATTATATATTGTTTAGGAGATGTATTTTGGGAAGGCACGTATCAAGATATCAGGAAATTTTTCGCTAAAATAAAGTTCAGTCGGATGATTTTTATTAAAGGTAACCATGATAAAAAGTTACTCAACTTTTTAAACCATACTAAAGACACTAGATTTGAACTTCACGATAGTTTAATTGTTAAAGATAGTGGGATACAACTGCACCTGTATCATTATCCAATTTTTGATTGGGACCAAAAATTCCACAACAAACCTGATAATTTCAAATATTTACATCTACACGGACATCAACACCAAAATCAACAAAATAGTTTGATGCGGATCAAAGGAGCTGTCAATGTAAATCTTGATCTAAACGAATATAAACCTTTAAACATTGACGATATTAAGATGATTGTTAATAATCAACCAGATGTCTGACGGTTTTTGGATTACAATTTTAACGATTTTTTTCATTGTATTCGCTGTTGTTATCAATTATAATTACGGTGAACACAAAAATCGGATGACAAATCCGAACGAACTATTAAGCCCTCAACTGGTAAATCAATAACATGAACACACATGTACCAGATGAATTGAAATTAAAATACCCGCAAATGGAATTTCGTGGAAAACCCCGGATTATTTCCGGAAAAAAAGTAATTGCAGCAAAGAATAATGCAACTGATCAACACTTTTATTATTCTTTTGATGAAGACTTTTTTTGGTTTAAAGATTGTGAGATACCAGATTGGTATATAATATAATGTATAATTTAAACAAAAAGAATGAAACCACATTACCACATAGTTATAATTCCAGATATTCATTTAAAACATGAATTTGTAGGAGATTTTTTGAGTTCATGTACATACGATAAAGCTATCTTTCTTGGAGATTATTTTGATGATTTTGGAGATGAACCATGGCAGAATAAAATTACTGCCAAATGGTTGAAAGAATCCATTTACGTTAATAATCATATTCATTTAATCGGTAATCACGATTTACCGTATATGTTTAATGGGAAAGGGTATCTGTGCTCTGGGTTTGATTATGATAAAAATAAAGTTATCAATAAAGTTCTAAGGATATACGATTGGGTTCAATTAAAATTATTTCATATTGAACAAATAAACGGTGAAAATTGGTTGTTTAGTCATGCAGGATTTACAAATAGTTGGATTACAGAAAATACTGATAACCCTATCACAATGCTTATTAATGAGGAAGAATGGTTTGATCATGTTTTATCAAAACAATTAATTGTCGAAAATTCATTATTTCGTAATGTAAGTCCTCGATCAGGTGGGTCTCATAAAAGATCTGGTTTGTTGTGGTGCAGAACTTCTGAATTTACTCCAATTAAAGAGTTAAATCA
>Ga0255770_10004657_pt1 | contig 11467 bp, 10 predicted proteins | sample 071ome_22_FD_179968 | JGI IMG/M metagenome (GOLD analysis project Ga0255770, IMG submission 179968) | Coastal salt marsh microbial communities from the Groves Creek Marsh, Skidaway Island, Georgia - 071404AT metaG (version 2) | ecosystem: Environmental > Aquatic > Marine > Intertidal zone >... | reverse complement strand
TAGTTATACCATAAAATAGTAAAAAAATCAATATCTTAATAAGAATAAATATGTTTTCTAAAGGAATACAGCATTCCCTTTTAACCATTCAAAATGGTTAACCTGTAATTACGCTACTTGCCTGATCGGAAAAATCGGGGCGATTTTTGCTTTCATGGTTTCCAATCTGTAACTTTCTCCAGCGAATAACTTTTGTACAGTTAAGCCAAATTCTCTTTCAATGCTTTCCACACGTTGATTAGATGCTTCTTTATCCCCTGAATAAAATTCTGCAGCCGCCATGAATACAGATGCGACTGGACTAGGCATTTTTACTTTGCCTAGTAATTGCCTACTCGCAACATAATCATCCTGCCAGAATTTGAGTATGCCCTCAATCTCATATAAAAGGTCTGAACCTGTTGGATTTATCTCTTTGGCCCTACTTAGCTCCGCCTGTGCTTCTTCCAAGCGCCCATCATACATCAAAACTTCACAAAGTTTTGAAGAAATATACAAATCGGAAGGGCATAATTCGGCTGCGTGCTTGTGGTGGGCTATAGAGACTTCAAAATTACCTTTAGAACGCTGAATCGATCCCATTATTCTATTGGATTCTGCGTCATCTGGATCAATTTCCAAAGCTTTCTCGATCTTTTTAATTCCTGCATCCAACCAATTTTCGGGTACAGATTTGGGGTCCCATGACGCTAGCCAAGATGTTGAACATACTGACCAAGCAAGAGCCCTTGGATAATTAGGATCCAGTTCCAAGGCTTTATTAAATAATGATGTGGCTTTCTTGGCATCCTCAAATGAAACCCCAGCATTTCTATGGTGCTTTAGTCCCTTTAATACCAAGTCGTAGGCCCCTGCATTTTCGGGAGGCTTGTTTGCCGCAGAACGAATTTCATCAGCTTCAACTTGACCAACAATTTGATATGCTACGGAAGAAGCAAGATTTTCTTCTAAGTCCCACAATTCTTCTTTTGAAGATTCAAATTTCTCTGACCAGATGGTTTGATTAGTCTCAGCATTATCCAGCTTTATCCCAATTCTTACTCTATTCCCTCCACTTCTAACGTTACCAGATAAGACGTATTTAACAGACAAAGCTGCCCCAATTTCTCTAGGGGAATACTTTTTATCACTGAATGCAAAACTAGCATTGCTTGAGGTTACTCTTAGGGATTTATATCTGGACAGAGTATTAATTAATTCTTCTGAAACCCCCTCACAAAAATATTGCTGTTCTTCATTGGAACTCAGATTCTTCAGTTCTAAAACGGCCAAAGAGCCTGGTATTGTATTGGCTTCAGTAACTCTAATAGTGTCTGACGAACCATATCGTCCAGTTTGATGGCCAGGTGTCCATACGTATACTTCCACGTCAGTTGAGATATTCTTAAGAGAAAGAGCTCCTAAATATACAAATTTTTCCGCAATTTCTGGACCTAACGATCTATGTGCAATTTCGCTAATATAAACGCCTTCTGGCGAGGAGGCGGCTTCTAACCTAGCCGCTACATTAACAGTATCACCGAACACGTTTCCTTCAGAGTCCATAACGTTGCCGTAATTGATACCTGCCCTGAAAAGCATCTTTCGTTCAGCCACAGACCCCATATTAAGGCGTGACATTTCTGTTTGGATATCTATTGCACTCCTAGCTGCAGCCTCGTTTGAAGGAAATTCCGAAACTATGCTATCCCCAGCTTCGTTAAAAACCCGTCCTTCATATAAAGAAATGATGTCATGGATGATTTTTCGTCTAGCCGACAGAGTTTCTAAAGTGATCTCAGGATTGTTTCCCATAAGTTTGGAAAAACCAACCACGTCTAATGCCATAACAGAAGTTTCACGCATTGAATCTTGACCTCATCACTAAAAAGATTTTTGCCTTATCTTAGACTCGTCTCTTGCTGAATTACTCTGATAATATTCACTAAGTTGATCTTCATATCAAATTTAAATTGCTCCAATGTATTCAACTTTAATCAAGCCAGAATTTCCCCATCCGTTGCACACCCCATATACATATAACGTACATACCCCCTGTGGCCCCTGCATAGCCCCCGTGTAACTGTCCAACGTTGGACACTTTTGGGTAGGGGCACTGTAAGTGATGACACTTAACTACACACTCATACCTACACACAGCTTGTGCAGGACACGTACAGTGTTTGGTTAAGTGTTTATTAAAGGGATATGTATACGGCACACCCATGCCCCACTAAGGGGTGTTTAGCATGTACTGTGATTACACGTACTGTGTATTGCCATAAGGATAAGCATATCTGTGGTTATCAGGATCACTCACCACCCGTCACTTCCCCTATACTAGGAACGATAAGAAACAATATCAGATAGACACGTACAGTGGTCACAGAAGCTATGGTACGACACAGTAGACAAAGAAACTGCCTTGCATTTCAAACTGGTTCACATAACCTATTGATATTGCTTACGCAGGTACACGATTGGTGCAGGGATAAGGATACAAACACTCATCGCCCGCTCCAAATTTTCTTAAAAATTTGGAGTTTGTGACGTTTTATGCGATGCACTAGCTTTTCGTATACAGAAGTATTTTTATGTTTGCTTCGGCAGGCACCTCAAACCAAAGTCTTTAAGAAGCAGGCCTCCCATTTTCCAGCTTAAGATGCGCTAGAAATCGTGCTTGTTTTTCGTTTTTCTCTCTGTGTCAGGTTCGTGCAAGGTTGGTATTGGATTTAGGATCAGTGAAATAGTCTTTCTTGCTTTTCCTAATCCCCATGTTGGAAAGGCCACTTACCCTTGCTTAGCATCCCTAGGCGGGGGTTTTTTTCTGTAAAAGCAAAGACGATTGATTGGGTGCGCTGGATTTAAGTTTATCCGTTTTAACGATTTGACTACGCCTCTCTCTGGCATAGTTATTGCAAGATAAAAATTGAACGATGGGGGTACTGCAATGACTGTTGAACACGATAATTCGATTGAAGGCGATAATCCAATTGCCAGCCTTTCGCATGACCAAAAAATTCAATTCACTACGTCTAGGTACTTAAGCGATCTGAAGTCATCTCGACGCAATGCGACCGAAGCAATCCGCACCAGCGAATTTGACATCCCTAAGGATGTCATCAACAAGGATATTTCAGGTCGATAAATGACCACCATCGCATCGCTTTGTCCCTAACAACACGAACCAAACAATTTCCGCTCAATATCGTACGCACAGTTGAATTGAAATATAACCTCGCAAACGTGAATAAAATTAACAAATAAGATGAATGCTGACACATTGCAAAACGTTAACTCAGTTAAGTTTTGAGCATTGATCAAAATTTTTTGTCAGTTTGACTATCGTATATATTTTGGTTTCAAACAGCGACAAAGCATTTTTTTACATAAAAACTATAAAGGTCACTGGAAAATGAGCTCTCTCCAAAATCTATCAAAATTATTATTTTTTTGAATTGTTGCATTTCTTTGATAGGGTCATCCCATAAAACCATGGGAGAAAACCAATGAAAAAATTCGTACTTCTTGCAAAATACACGAAACAAGGCACAGATGGGTGGCTAGATAACCCAGACGAAGATCGAAGAGCCATGGTGAATGGTCTGGCCAGTAAGCTTGGCGGCGAGCTCATCGATATTGTTTATACCCGTGGTGATTATGATGTCATCGCCATTTTAAATGCCCCTGACGCGGAAACAATATTATCTTTAAAGTTAGCAATGATCAAAACCGGCGCAATTGCTGAGCTCAATATTCACGAAGAAATAGACCTCTCAGCAGTGGCGAGAAAAGGGGGCTCAATGATTGGTCTTTATAAGGCACCGGGCAAATAAATTTAGCCTTTGCACCCCAGAAAGAACATAAAACTATGGAGATGTTATGCCAGCATCCTTAGAGGATTGTTGGCATATTATCCGCAATTATCAATCCAAACGTAGCCGTTGTCGTAAAATCGCGCAAGACAAGTGTTTGCGCAACAAAGCCCGAACTAACGAAAAGCCTGCAGGCCAGTTGCCGACAGGCTTATATCATGTCGCAGCCGGATAAATTCTTCACACCCACCCCAGAGTTGATGCCTAAACGCTGGGTTCTACACGTGCTTTTTTCTGATATTCAAAAACAGCAATTCCCGCAAAGACCATCACAATTGCAATGAAATGATAGAGGCTGAAAAATTCCCCCAAAACCGCAACAGCCAATAAAGCGGCAAAGACGGGCACAAGGTTGGTATAGAGACCAGCAGAGCTCGGCCCAATCATATCAACGCCACGCATAAAAAGAACTTGGGATATAAATGACGGCACGATCGCGACATACAAAATGAGTTGCCATCCGAATGTCGTTGGGATCACAGTTCCCCAAGTCATGCCTTCCAATACCATCAGTGGAATACTGGTCAAAAAAGCGGCGATGGAAAAATAACCCATCATTACAAGATCTGAAATTTTCGGCCTAAGCTGCAAGCCAACCGCAAAGCTGGAATAAAAAACACAGGCCAAAAGCATCAGCAGATCCCCTTTGGTAAATGCCAAATTCAACAGGTTTTCCAGTGACCCTTTGGAAACGATGATCACAACCCCTAAGAAACTCAACAATATGCCAACCACCTTGAGCCGACTGATTGCCACACCAAACAGAAAAAATGATCCTATCACAATGAAACCCGGCATGGTGCCTTGCATTAACCCAATATTGAGAGCAGTGGTCGTATGGGCCGCCAAATAGAAAAGCGCATTGAAAAAGCTTAACCCGCACCCGCCCATTAAAAAAACCCACAGAAGTTTGGGCCTGACCAGAGGCCATGCCTTGACCATTTCTTTCCAACGCAAAAGCGGGATCAGAATAACCAAGACCCCCCAGCGTAAAAATATCAACATCATAGGGGACACTTCACCAACGGCCAGTCGACTGGCCACTGCATTAGTCCCCCAGCCAAAGGTGGCCATTGCAAGTAAAACCGGGGCCAGCCCTATACCGCGCAAGCGTGCTAAGATATCCATGGACGCCCCTTTTTATGCGTTTTTACACTTGCCCCGCCAGCTAAGATCAGAGACCAGATTGTGTCTATATCAACAACCTGATCACAGGGTGCTGCCCAAGCCCTGTCGATAATCATCTTGCAAAATCTCTGCATCGTCAAACGCGACCGATATGGTCGCGTTTAGGTCTTTGATCAAACGTCAAAAAACGGATCAGGCGGCAAGATAGGCGTCACGGATTTCTGGCTGGTTGTTTAGGTCTTCCAAAGTTCCGTAGTATTTTTGTTTTCCGCTTTCGATAATGACGGCACGATCTGCTACCAGTTGCGCAAAATGAAGGTTTTGCTCAGACAGAAGGATCGTGAGACCTTCGGATTTGAGCTGACTGATCACTTTGGCCATTTGCTCCACGATTATCGGGGCGACACCTTCGCTTGGTTCATCCAGAAGAACAAACAATGGGTTGCCCATTAACGTCCGCGCAATCGTGAGCATTTGCTGCTCTCCCCCCGAAAGCGCCTTACCGCGGTTGTTGCGCCGCTCGGCAAGGTTGGGAAAAAGGTCAAAAAGCATATCCTGCGTCCAAGTGACGGCCCCCTCCCTTGATGGTTGCTGTCCAACGAGCAGGTTTTCAACAACTGTAAGATCGGTAAAAATCCGACGGTCCTCTGGGACGTAACCAAGTCCAAGCTTGGCGATTTTATGTGGCATAAAGGATGTGATAGATTGCCCCTGAAACGTGATCTCTCCGGATCGCGTTCGCACAATTTGCATGACAGATTTCATCGTTGTGGATTTTCCAGCACCGTTGCGTCCAAGAAGCGCCACAACCTCCCCTCGGGGGACTTCGAAACTCAGATCCCGCAGCACATGGGCTTTGCCGTAAAAGCTGTTTATTGCCTTCACCTCAAGCATTCAATTCCCCTTCTTGCGCACCAAAAACGCTTCCTCCACCAAGATATACGTCCTGAACAATTGCATTGTTGCGGATATCATCTGCATTGCCTTCGGCAATCAAACGTCCACGGTTGAGCACCATAATGCGATCGGCGTTGCCAAAAACAACGTCCATATCATGTTCTGTGAACAACACACTGACACCGCGCTCCTGAACAATCTGGGCGGTCAATTGCATCAACGCAACCCGTTCCTTTGGCGCCATACCGGCGGTGGGTTCGTCCATCAGCAACACGCTTGGATTATGGGCAAGCGCAATAGCCAACTCCATGCGTTTCAGATCACCATAGGCCAAAACCGCGCAATGCCGATCCGCCTGATCCGCCATGTTCACCATGTTGAGCAAATCAAGCGCCTCCGTCCGGTAGCGCTGCGTTGCATAGGGCAAAAACCGCATGATTTCTCGATGATGGGACAGAAGTGCCATCTGCACATTCTCAATCACCGTCATCGAAGAATAGGTCGCCGTAATCTGAAAGGTTCGCCCCACCCCTTTGCGCCAGATCTGGCGCGGCAGAAGGCCCGTGATTTTTTCCCCGTGCAGCATGACTTCGCCCGAGGTTTCCTTAAGCTGTCCCATGAGCATGTTAAAACAGGTGCTTTTGCCCGCGCCATTGGGTCCGATCAGCGCCAGAAGCTCGCCTTTTTGAAGCGCAAAGGACACATCATCGACGGCCTTAATTGCGCCAAAGGCCTTGGACAGGTTTCGGGTTTCCAGAACAGGTTGCATCATTGATCTTCCACCTTTTTGAGACCAAGGCGTTCGCCTAGTTTGCGAAGCGATCCAGCAATCCCTTCGGGTGCAGCAATAACGATGAAGATGATCAAAATCCCCATAAGCAACCGCCAATATTCAAAGCGCAGCAGCGTTTCCTCGAGACCTTTGAAAAATCCTGCCCCAACGACACCTCCTGCCAGCGTTTTGACACCCCCCAGAAAGACCACGATCAAAGCATCAAAGCTGCGCGCGATTTCCAGTTCATTTGGAAATACGCTGCCCTTTGAAAAGACGAAAAGCGCCCCCGCGATGCCCCCCATGAAGCCGGCAAAACCAAAAGCAATAAGCTGAATTTGGCGCGTGTTGATCCCTGTTGCTTCTGCTTGGCGCTGACTATCGCGCGCCGCGCGCAAAGCATAGCCAAAGGGCGAATGTTGCACATGACGCATCAATAGGATGCCACAAACGGAAAAGATCAGCGCAAAATAGAAATACACCACGGTGGGCTTGAGCCATTCTGCGGGCCAGATATTGACCAAACCATCATCCCCGCCGGTCACAGCACCCCATTGGAATACAAGGCTCCAAACAAGCTGTGCAAAGGCAAGCGTCAGCATCGCGAAATAAACACCCGTAAGACGCAAACACACCCATCCGATGACTAAGGCGACAAGGCCAGCGCCAATGGGGGCAAGCATAAAGGTCAACTCCATCGGCGTGTTCGAATAGGTGATGAGCAAGGCCGCCACATAGGCCCCGCCGCCAAAATAGGCCGCATGTCCAAAGCTGACCAACCCCCCTGTTCCAAGCAGGAAATGCAAAGAGGCTGCAAAAAGACAAAAGATCAACATATCCGTCACAAAGACCAAGGAATAGGTTGATCCCACCACTGGCAGCAGTGCGAGCGCGCAAAGCCCTGTAACAATGATGCCCCTCACCTTTGGCGAGGCCGGTTTTATGGGGCGTTCTGGTTCACCGACCTGACCATGTTCTCCCGCAACTTCTTCGCGACCGAAAAGCCCATAAGGACGGATCATCAAAACAACAATCATTACCACAAACATTAACACAAGCGTGGACTGAGGAAGATATGTGACCCCAAAAACATTCAGTACAGATATGATAATCGCCGCGAGGTACGCGCCGGGCAAAGATCCCATACCACCGATTACCACCACAACAAAAACTGGCGCCAGAATATTAAAGTCCATCAAAAGATCGGCACCGCCCTTTGGAAGCTGCAAGGCCCCTCCAAGACCGGCAAGGGCTGAGCCAAGGGCAAAGACGCCGGTAAAAAGCCATGCCTGATTGACCCCAAGCGCACCGACCATTTCCCGATCCTGTGTGGCGGCGCGCACCAGCACTCCCATCCGTGTTTTTGTCATCAAATACCAGAGCGCAAGCGCAATAACCGGCGTGATGACCAAAAGCGCAATATCATATTTTGGAATGGGTTCGCCCATAATGCGCACAACGCCACGCAGGCCCGGAGCGCGGGGTCCAAGAAGGTCTTCAGGCCCCCAGATCATCAGTGCGAGGTCCTGTATGACCAATATCACCCCAAAAGTCGCCACCAATTGAAAGAGTTCAGGGGCCTTATAGACAGGGCGCAATACCAGCATTTCGATCAGCACGCCGACAATCCCAACCGCCACGCCCGACAAGAGGATCGCCCCCCAAAAGCCAATCGCACCGGGCAGCACCTGCATCAGTGTGTAACCCGTGTAGGCGCCAATCATGTAAAGTGATCCGTGGGCGAAATTCACAATGCGGGTGACGCCAAAAATTAATGATAGGCCGCATGCCACCAAAAACAGCGAACTCGCGTTGGCTAGGCCCGTAAGAATTTGCGCGATGAAAAGCTCCATCGAAATTCCTTTTTCAGAACATCATCTCAAAATACAAACAATACGGCTTGGGCCTGAATATTATACAGGCCCAAGGCACGCATTCTTTAGTCGGCAGGCCGCAAAGAGCGCACGACATCATCAGATGGAAGATAGTCCGCACCGTCTTTGTATTCCCAATCAACCATCACACCCTTACCGTGGCGGACGGTCGTTTTTCCAACATAGGCTCCTGCGGTAGATTGATTGTCGATTTGACGATATTCGATTTCTCCCATCGGCGTTGACAGCTTCAGCCCTTCGAAAGCGGCACGGATCGCTTCTGACTCTGTCGATCCCGCTCGGCTCAATGCCGCCGCAATGGATTGTGCCGTCATATACCCGACCAGTGATCCGATACGAGGATAATCATCATATTTCGCTTGATAAGCCTTTACGAAATCGCCTGCTGCCCCGTCTTTCAGATCATACCAAGGGTAGCCAGTGACAACCCATCCTTCGGGCGCCTCATCCCCAAGAGGATCGAGATATTCAGGTTCACCAGACAAAAGTCCGTAGACATTACGTCCTTCAAAAAGGCCGCGGTCGGTGCCTTCACGCACAAGTTTCGCAAGGTCTGCGCCAAATGTGACGTTGTAAATGGCATCAGGCTTTGCTCGTTCAAGAGCCTGCACTTCTGCACCGGCATCAATTTTGAACACGCCTGGCCATTGTTCGGCAACAAATTCTACATCTGGGCGCAATGCAGTCAGCGCAGATTTAAAGGCAGCCACAGCGTCTTTGCCATAGGCATAGTTTGGTGCGATGGTCGCATATTTTACTGCATCCGTTTTTGCCGCCGCTTCGGCAAGCATCGCTGCCTGCATATAGGTTGAGGCGCGCAAACGGAAGGTATAGGCGTTGCCTGAGCCCCAAACCAAGCCATCTGCGAGCGGTTCCGAGGCGAGATAAACATATCCTTTTTCAGCGGCAAATGACGAAATAGCCAAACCCACGTTTGACAAAATCGTTCCCGTTAGCATGACCGCCCCCTCGCGTGTCATCAGTTCTTCGGCGATTTTCACCGCTTCACCCGGTTCGCCCTGATCATCGCGGAAAATAAATTCCAAAGGACGTCCATTTACGCCGCCAGCCGCATTGATTTCTTCAAGTCCAAGCTCGATCCCCTGTTTGTATGGGCCGGCAAAAGCCGCCATGCGTTTGTAGTGGTTGATCTCGCCGACAACGATCGCGTCACTGGCATACAGAGCTGTACCTAATGAAAGACTGCCAAAAGCAAGGCTGCCTAAGAGGCCTTTCAAAAAAGTGTTTCGTTTCATCATATTCTCCCTTTGATGTTGGCTCGGGTTTCAGTCTTTGTACACAAAAGCAGGTGCGATAGGGTCACCTAAATGTTCTGTGCTTTCCGCCTCCACAAGGTCACGAATGCGTTTTCTGTACACATTTGGGCCCTTATCGATGGCGATACGAACAGGTTTGCGTGGCTGCGCGCGCTGTTCAGATTTATGAATTGCTTCCAAAATCGCCTTGTCTTCTTGAAAAGCCATCTCAAGCAATCCGTCGATCTTTTGGGATGCGCTGTCTTGGCCTTTGGCCGAATTGCGCAAATGCATCCAGTGATCGATCGTATAATGTTCATTGACAGGCGTAACAAAATGCAGCGCAAACACCCGCACACCTTTGTCACGATCCTCTTCCGCACAGTTTTCTTCTGTCGCGACACTGCCAAAATCAATGACAGCTGTGGAAGGAAGATGCAGATTGTAATAATGCCATCGATCCACATGCCCCTTGAAACCACCAAATTCCTTAAAAAATCCTACAGGTGGGGCGTCTCGGATCCACCGCCATGCTTGGATCACATCGCCCGAGGTAGATACATGCACCGGCACGTCCTCGGAAGAGGCATTGCCAAGCGTGGTTGGATGCACAAAGCTCACATGCGCCGGATCAACCAGATTTTCGACGACGTTCAGATAATGGCACTGCAGATGCAGATGTCCGCCGTGGTGCATATGCCAATCCCCTGAATGGAATTCTGGCATATCAAATATGCGCGACACATCGGCGCGCTCGGGATCACCCATCCAGACCCAGACAATTCCGCTTTGTTCTACAACCGGAAATGCACGGATATCGGCGCGTTCGGGCGTATTGGTCTGACCAGGAACACGTACACATTTTCCAGCCCCGTCAAACGTCATTCCGTGATAACCACATTGGATTGTATCCCCAATCCTCTTTCCCATCGAAAGCGGTAACAGTCGATGAGGGCAACGGTCCTCAAGTGCCGATATTTGCCCAGATGACCCGCGGAACATAACAAGAGGCTGAGACAGAATTTCAATCGCCTTCAGATCCATCCCGAAATCTTGTGCCCACCCAGCAACGTACCAACTGTTCCGTACAAAATCCAATAGTGTCCCCTTTGACCGATGTCTGTCATTGAGAGACAAAAAACAAATTCTGTCAATAAATTTTTTGTTAGTACGCTAATGTTTATTTTAGGACCAAAACTGATCAAATCACGCCACATAAAGGCCAAAAAACCAGGTTTCGTTTGGCCCTATTTGTTCCAGTTGAGACCTATTCAATCTACAAAAGCCCTCTCTACCACGAAGGTATCTGGCCGATTATTGGATCCTTCACTCAGTCCGAATCCTTCCAAAAGCGTTTTGATGTCCTTCAACATATCCATGGACCCACAGATCATCGCACGATCAGTTTCTGGATTTATCGTGGAAACGTTGAGGTCCTTCCACAATTTGCCTGACTGCATCAAATCTGTAATCCTTCCGATATTTGGCGACGGACTGCGGGTGGTTGTGTTATACAGGCGGAATGCCGGTGCATATTCCCCTACCAAAGGATCTTCGTTCAAAAGCTGCCTTAGCTCTTCTCCATAGGTGAGCTCATTTACCTCCCGACAGGTATGGGTCAGCACGACTTCGTCAAATTTCTCGTATGTTTCAGGATCGCGTATC
>Ga0255770_10004655_pt1 | contig 11469 bp, 8 predicted proteins | sample 071ome_22_FD_179968 | JGI IMG/M metagenome (GOLD analysis project Ga0255770, IMG submission 179968) | Coastal salt marsh microbial communities from the Groves Creek Marsh, Skidaway Island, Georgia - 071404AT metaG (version 2) | ecosystem: Environmental > Aquatic > Marine > Intertidal zone > Salt... | reverse complement strand
GCGGTCAAATATGCATACATCTCCATCAAAAACGCAAAGGGCAGAATCAGATGCATCGTGGCGTCGGGATGCCCGTATGGTCGCGTAGTGCCCCCTCGAGCAGCAAAAATCCCTCGGGCACTAGAAATCCCACGTACAATGGAAATCTCTCAGACGTTGGAAATATCTCGGACGATGGAAACGATCAGGCGCTGCAAATCATCGCGCACCTGCCGGCCCACCTGCAGAACCTCTTGGTGATCGAGGGTTTCCTGGCCAAGGCCCGCGGCAAAGTTGGTAATCGTTGACAACCCCAAGACCCGCATCCCGAATGTTCGGGCAACGACCACCTCCGGCACCGTGCTCATCCCCACGGCGTCAGCTCCCATCTTGGCAAACATGCGGATTTCAGCCTTGGTCTCATAGCTGGGCCCCAACGTCCAGAGATAGGTTCCAGAGCGGGTAGCCACACCCAGCGAATCGGCCAGATCCTTGGCCAATTCGGTCCATGCTGCGTCATAGGGTGACTGGTCCGCACCGCTCGGTCTCGGGGAGGGCGATTTTCCTGCAGGAATCCTTCGGAAGGCGAATGCGATATGGTCCGTGATCCACATGAGGGTTCCCGGGACACAGTCCGGGTGAATGCCGCCTGCAGCGTTGGTCACGATCAGACGCTGTACGCCCATTCCTGCCAGCAGACGAATCGGGTAGGTGGACTCCTCGACGCTGTGCCCCTCGTAGACATGTAACCGCCCCTGCACAAACACGACGGGCATTCCTTCGAGCATGCCGAAGATCAGGCATCCTTCATGACCTTCGACAGTTGATTCCGGATACCCGGGGATGTCGGATGTGGCAATGGTGACGGCATCATCCATTATCTCGGCCAGTTGGGATAACCCTGACCCCAGTACGAGACCCAATGCCGGCCGCTGCGGCGGCCCCGTGATGATGGATCGAATGAAGGGCAACGCATCCTCATGGAGATTGAGATGCTCGACAGCTGGTTCCATCACGTTTGTCGTTTGATCACAGCCATGGTCATATCGTCCGTTCGTCCCACACCGCCAATGTAGTCGTGTACATCCTCGGTCAGCAGACGGAGAATGTCCGCAGAGGGGCGTTCGCCAGTCTGCGTGACCATTCGTACGAGTCTGTCGTCGCCGTAGAGCGACCGGGCACGATTCATCGCTTCGGAAAAGCCATCCGTGTAGAAGACCAGTGCATCGCCGGGCTCCATGACGATGGTTTGCTCTTCAATAGTGGTGTCGAACCGCGAACCGGACGTGAACCCGATGGCCATTCCCTGAGGACGCAGCGCCTCAGATGTTCTCTGCTTCGATCGATACCAGATGACGGGATTGTGACCGGCACGAGCAAAGGTAAAGGTGCCTGTTGAGGGGTCGATTTCTCCGTAGACGACAGAGATGAACGTCCCGGACGGTGCATTGCGATAGAAGAGCGTGTTCAGGCGACGCAAGACCTCCGCCGGCGAGAGGTTGAGGCGCGTCAGGGTTTGGACGATCCCCTTGACCAGTGTCATGAAAAAGGCGGCTTGAATACCCTTGCCGCTGACATCGCCCAGGATGAAAGCCATGCGCCCGTCGTCCCGCTCAATGAAGTCGTAATAGTCTCCGCCCACCTCATTGGCCGAGAGGCACATGCCTGCAATATCGAGTCCGTTGACCTGGGGCATGGTCCGCGGCAGGAAAAAGGATTGTACCTGATGAGCGATTTCCAATTCCCTACGGACGCGCTCCTCGCTGGCCATCTGACTGACGTACTCGGGAATGTAGGTTGATGCCTCTACCCCAGAGCGTCGACTGGACAGGCCAACGAAGCCCAGTACCAGCAACGAGGTCAGGAACAAGGCCCCCAGGAGCGCATCGATCCAGGCCGGTGAACCACCGACCAGGTAGCCTTCGCCCAGTTTCCAGAGTACCTCGGACGAGAAGAGGGCGGTAAGGACGGTCACGATATCGTAGCGAACCCAGGCCAATGCCATGACCATGGCCGACAGTCCGCCACAGAGGAGTCCCAGGCTTTGTGTTTCAAAGGTTACCGGTCCGGTACCCAAGAATGCTCCGGTAAGTGTCAAAAGAAACACGGATACGACCGGTCGTTCGCTCAGGTGTTGGACGACGGAGCTCACACCCACCACCCAGAGCAGTGTCAGGAAGTAGGCTGTCTCGAGGCCTCCAAAGACGCTGCTGATCACCGGCCGGAACGTTGCATTGCTGATGAAGTGAGGTCCCAGGTCCAGGTGGAGATGCTCGAACAGTGCGAGGGATCCTACACCTAAACCCATCAGGATGCCACACAATGCTACGCCACGTACGAGTACGGATCCGACGAGTTTGTTCTGGAAATCACCGTGTCGCAGCAGGACCAATGCCCCCAACTTTCCCTCATGACGTTCCCGGACGACGGAATCCGTGACACCCGCCAGCATGAAAACAAAAATGGACACCGCCCCCGAAACGATGGAGAAGACGATGAGGCGGAAAAGGAATTCAGCCCAAAGAGGAGCGTAGGAGAAGATATCGGCCAAAAATGTGGTGGAGGTGGCCGCCACGACGCCGCCCAGCACGCCGATGATCATCGCATCCACCAGCGCCGCCTTCAGGTCCAGCAAGCGGCCGGACAGTCGCCTGAGGAAAACCACGATGAAACCCAGCGCCAGAAGGATGTAAAAACCGACCTTGATGGCCTGAAGAGCCCTTGAAAAAGTGTCCGTAATCGGCTGAGCCGCTTCAAAAGAGGGCGCCATCCGGATGAGCGCTCCGGATGCAGAAACGGTAACCTCGACGCGGATACGTTGGCCGGCAAGGGGTCGCTCTGTTTCGAATCCAATCCACGCTACCCGGCTCTCACTGCCGTTGGTAATCCGCACCGAGTCCGCCCTCATATCCAGGTTGCTGAAGGCCGAGCCGTCCAGATGATAGGTTCCAAGCCGTATCAAGGCTGTAGAGTCCAATCGGCTTCCTACACCGTTGCGCAGCGCGCGTAGCAGGTCCTGTGACCCTGTTGAATCCTGTCGGGACAGGTCAAAGGAGAGCCGTTTGGACAGTACGGAGTCGGCAAGCTGGGTCAGGACCGAAAGGAACCTCTCCTCTTCGCCTTTAGCACCGATAGCCTGGGTCAGCGCCGCCCGGTTGACACGCGGTTGCCGGGATCGGTCCCTTGTCGATGGATCCCCCGTCCGATTGTTCAGGTTGCGAAGGGCCAGCGGGTTGCCATCTTGCGCCAACTCGACTTCCAATACGGAGCCCTGCTCACTGATAAGACGGGACTCACCCGAGGCAAGCTGTGGACGGTAGCGTACGAGCCAGTAATAGGCCGGTACAGCATTACGGTTTTCGCTGTAGAGAAAGTCTACGGCCGTGTTGCGTCCAAGGACGTGCTGCAGACCCGAAAGAAGCTGCTCCCGACGGGTCAGTTCAGCTGTGGGGAGAAGATCTCCGGTTTCGTACCCCTGGCTTGCCAGGAAAACGTCAGCCGACGTGATGGCTTCCTCCTCGGTGATGTCATAGGCCGCTGTGGCATCGGGATGAACATGGGGTAGAAGCCAATAAAGGGCAGCCAGCCCGACGATACCCAGAATGCAAAGTATCAAGTCCCAACCGGCGAACCGAAACGGGGCAGGAAGAACATGTCGCTCCTTGGCCATGGAAAGCGGACGGTCTCAGCGGTCTGTGGAATTCTGACGATGCGCAATATCGGCTTTTTGATGCAGAATGTGGCACCGCTGCGTGCGCGTATTCGTCAAATACCCCGATCCAATCGCCCTCCGGTTTCAGGAGGGAGTCACGCGCAGGGCATCCCGGATAGCGCCCAACTCAAATCCCCGGCGGGTCAGGAATCCAATGATTTTCTGTTCCTGCTTACGCTCGTTGCCCTCGTGGCGGTAGCGATGACGGGCCTTGGCCAGCTGGGCGGTCAGCTGATCATGAACGTCGTCCTCCGAGCAGATCTCATTGACCGCTTCCCGCGCCATGTCGCGCGAAATGCCCTTTTGAATCAATTCCATTTCCAGCCGACGGGGTCCGAATCCTTTGGACCGTTGCCGGGAAGCCGCCCATTGCCGCGCAAACCGTTCATCATTGACATAGCCCAATCCGTTGAGCCGTTCCCTGACCTGCTCCGCCGTGCTGTCCGGAACGCCCAATTCACGCAATCGCTGTCCGATTTCAGATGAAGATCGCGGCCGATACGCCAGATAATCCACACACCGTTTCAAGGCCTTGTGATACAGATCCTCGGACAGAAGGGAGCGACAGCGCTCTTCATCAAGTTGAACCCCCTTCCTCAGGCCATGGTCTGCGACCAGATTCATGTGAAGGCCGAAGGCAAACTGACCGTCGAGGAACAGGCTGCAGCGCTCTTGATCTTTTTTCTGCACCTGGATGGCACTGATGGTACCACCATTCTTGGGGGGCTCTGGTTGCTCAAGAGGACGGATGGATCGCATGAAGTTGGCGTATTGGGTAGATATTTTCGGGTTATTGGGAGATGTCGATCCGAATGGAATCGGTGGATACACCGCCGACAAAACCAAGTCCCCCGCTTACATTTGTTACCGGCTCCCGTCGGTTGGGAGCGTCCCTGCTTGTGACGAACCGGGCAAAACGATCATCCCCACGGCGTATGACAACCCGCAAGGAGTGATCGGGCAAGGGGCTTTGTGGACTGGCCACGGGCACGGCGTACACGCCTTCCCATTGTAACGAACCGTCTTCCAGGACCCGGGCCGACGATTCCCGGAATACCTGGGAAGGAAGCAGGAAAAAGTCGATCAGGGAGGAGGAAAAGGCGTCATCTGGCTGCAATCGCGTTTCGATCCAGCCATCAAACGCATCGTCGTCCCATGTCAGTGACACCTGGACAGGGTAGATGTATCCTGTGCTGGCATTGACGGCCAGATTCAGCGAGTCCAGTCCGACCGACAACGAGTCGATCAGGACAGCTGAAATCGGAAGCGCCGGTGCAGATATATCGACATTGCGAAGGGTTACCTCAGGGGGCATTACGCCGGAAGCACGGATAGAGGTTTCAGGGGCATCGATCCGTAGATCAAAGCGATCGCCTGCCGCTGCAGGAGCGTTCCCCGGATCGATGGGGCGAAACCACAGGGGATCCTCAGGGCTGCGCTCGTAGGCAACGGTTCTGTCTTCGAGCGCCACTTCCAGTCGGGTCCCGGGCTGCGCCGGCTCTGGCGTCAGCGCATCTGAGAGGGCACGGGTCGAACTGACGCGTATCGAGGGCAGGGGCGATGCCGTGTTCAGCCAGGCTTCGACCACCATTGTACTTCCAGCGGGGGGCGATGCGGTGTCACAGCCGGCCGTGAGGGGAATCACTACCAGGATCAGCACCAGGATATGTCGATCAAAAGCGGTCACTACAGTGCGATGACCAGATCGATCATGGGTACAATGGGCAATCCAAGGCGTTCGACGGATCGGGTTCCGGGCAGGGAGGGGTCCCAGGACTGACTCGTTACATTACGCCGGTTGAGCACATTATATAATGAGATACCGGTAGACCATGCGGCCTGCGCAAGGGTGAATCGATACGCTCCCTGCACGTCGAGGCGTACGTAAGAGGGGAGGCGTCCGTTGTTGATCTCGGGACGATGAAAATACCAGGTTTCTTCTCCTGAAACCGGATCATTGAGCTGATAGCGGGCAGTAGGCACAGAAACCGGATATCCGCTGCGCCAGTCCAGTGACGTTCCGAGGTTCCATCGCTGTTTCCGGAAGGAAACAACAAGGCTGAATGCGTGCGGCGTGTCGAAACGGGCGGGTCGGAAAGCAGCCTTGGGCGACTCCATGATCCTGTTTTCCGACCGTGTGCGCGCATAGGAGGCCACGATCAGCCACCGATTGGTCCGGGTTTCCGTTCCAATTTCGAGTCCACGGGAGCGTTCTTCGCCACGGTCATACTGTCCCAGCAACGTGGCTACCTCGATACCCGGGCCGAGCAGACCGTCCTTGGATTGGAAATCATCCTCGGGAAGCAGGGTTCCCGTACCGTTCCGCAAGAAGCCATCCACACGCACGACGGTGCGTGGAATGCCATGGGATTCGAACCCGAGGGATAGTTGCCGGGATCGTGCGGGCGGGGCACCAGCCTGTGCGGGGATCCATCGGCTCGAGACTAGGTCGTAGAGATAGGCATTCCGGTCCCGGATCCGCTGCAGATATTGCACGTGGGAGCTTGCAGCGGCGCGCAGGATAATCCACGTCGGCTCTGCGGCCCATTGGATGGACAGGCGCGGGGCCAGCCGAACGAAGGATCCGCTCGCAAACCAGGAGGCCCGAAGCCCAGGCAACAGGCGAAGGGAGGGCCTGGGTGTCCATATGTCCTGCACAAAGAGAGCAGCCTCTGCAGTCACAGTCTGATTGGCATCCACGAGGGGCTCAATCAATGTCGGCGTGTAGGCTACGCGGGCATCGATCCTGGAGTCGAATTGGTGTTGGAGGGCTTCTGCTCCAAACCTGACCTGGTGGGAGAGGGAGGGATACCAGTCCAGTACGACCCGGGCGCCCGTGTCCTCGAGATCGATGCGGTAGGCGGAGGCCACCCGGGAGGACTGACTGGGTCGGATGAGTGCGTTCTCTCGTGCTCTGTAGCGTGAATGGAACAGCGTCCCCGTAAGGAAGAGCCGGCTCGAGAGCAGGCGTTGATATCGCGTACTCAGGATCCGATTACCCCACTCCTGGTCCACTTCGAAAAAGAGGTCCGCAGGGCGCAACCAGGACGAGAAATCGAGTGAGAGATCGAAGGGTAGACGCAGGTCGAGAGCGTCCCGGCCTGCATACCATGAAACGGACACGGAGGACCGGGAGTCGGGTCGAAACGAGTACTTGGCGCTCCAATCATAAAAGTGATACCCGGTCCGGAGCGTATCCCTGCGGCCTGAATCGTCCTCGACCGGATGGGTCCGTCCGATGATCCGGTCGATGTAGGAGCGCCGTCCCGAAAGCATGAAGGAACTCCGCTTCGAGAGCGGACTCTCCATGATGAACGAAGCATTCAAACCGGAGATGCCCACGGTTGCACTCGCGTCCGAGCGCGAGCCATCGCGAAGCTCGGCATTGAGCACCGCAGAAAGGCGACCACCGAATTCAGCAGGGAAGGCCCCTCGGTACAAGGAGACGTCCTTGAAGGTATCGGTCTGGAACGTTGAAATGAGACTGAAGGCGTGCCAGGGATGATAGACCGGTGCACCGTCAATGAGATACAGGTTTTGGTCTGGACCACTGCCTCGGACAAGCAGGCCGCCCGTTGCCTCGCCAGCCCGCTGTATGCCCGGCATCCATTTGAGGGACTCCAGAACATCCGTGTTGCCCAGCGTACCGGGCAACTGCTGCAGTTCTCTTCCTGAAACAGACAGCAGGCCTGGCGTGATGGTAGCGTCCGCGCGACGTTCGGCTTCCTCCTCGACCACAATGCCTTCGACCTGGTAGGGAACAGGTTCAAGTGGAAAGTTGCCTGACCTGACATGACTGACCACCGTCGTATCAAGGCGATCGTACCCCAGATAGGTAATGGCCACGGCAACGGGCTGATCTTCCATACCCGGAAAGGCAAAAAACCCGGCTTCATTGGTTGTCGTCCCCGTACCCACGCCCGGTAATATGACGTGCGCGCCACGCAGGGACTCGCCTGTTACCGCATCCCGTACGAAGCCACTCAGAACGCGGGATGCAACAGAGGGAGCCTGCCGGCTGTCCGTTGTCATGGGAATCAACACCGCTTGGGTCCTGGAAATCGCTTCGACCCGGAAATCGTGACCGGACATGATGCAGATCAGTGCGTCACGCTCCGATGTCCCGCGATATCGGCAGGAGGTACGCAGGGACCCTATCAGCAGGGGGCTGTGCACGACATCGATACCCGTAATCCGGGCATAGGTCTCGAGTGCCTCCGAGACGGCCGTGTCGGAAAAATCCAGACGGATGGTTTGCGCCGCTCCGACGGTGGCTCCCAGAAGGGATAACAGCAAAAATGTACCGATCTGCGCGCGCACTCCCATTCGGGTCCCGTCCTTGAGGATCATCGGCCGTTATAAACGTCCGTGTACCGGGCGTTCCTCAGGCTGCGGGACCGACGGCCGGGACTATCGATGCACGTGCAGGGAGCCGTTGGCCCGTTCGGTAACCGTAGCGCCCAGGGCCGAAGCAATGATGGAGAGGATGGTCGTACTTCCCCGCTCGGACTCGAAGGTGCCTGTCAGGGGGGTTTCTTTCAGATCGTCGCTGACCGAGATGGACAGGTCAAAGGCGTCCGAAAGGCGCTCGACCACCGTCTGCATGGGTGTGCTGCGGAAAATGAGTAGCCCTGACCACTCAAATCCTTCGGGCATGGTGAATTCCTGCACGCGAGGCGTCGCATCACCAGGGGCCAGCAAACCGCGTTGACCGGGGGAGAGGGTGATGCCCTGACCCGCCTCATTGGTTGGTGCCATGGACACCCGGCCCGAAACCAACAGGACTTCTGTGCCTTCCTGCGTGCGCACACCGAATGTGGTCCCCAGAACGGTTGTCAGCGCGTTATCGGTTTCCACACGGAACGGACGTGCCTGCGAAGTGATCTCGAAAAACCCATTGCCTTGGAGTCGGACACGCCGTTCTGTGCTGCTCTCGTCAAAGTAGACGTCCAGGCTGGCTTGAGGCGCCAGGCGGACACGACTGCCGTCCTCCAGGGAGACCACCTGCATGCCCGTCTGAGCGCTGAAGCTCATGACGGGTGCCGGTACGGCCGGGTTCAACCAGATACGCCCCACGAACAGGAGGGCAATTGTAGCTGCAGCAGCCAGTGAGAGGCGAGCCAGTCGAAGACCACGGGAAGGGCTTCCGACAGCCTTTCGAAGTGGGCCGCGAGCCGTCTTGGCAGGTGACGCGATCCCACTGCGGTCAAAGGCCCGCGCCCATTCCCGGTCAAAGGCATCGGCCTCCGTCCTGATGCGTCCCAGGACATCCTCGACGGCAGGGTGACGCCTGATCGCCTGGTCTACACGTGCCGATGCTTCCTGTAGAAGGGAGCGTTCGTTTTCGCTCATGTCAGCCGGATCGAGCCGGTCCTGACAGGCAAGCAGCACGAGCGCCGCGCGCGAGGGCACGTCGGACTCCCACCGCGATGCAGCCCCGGCACGGAGCTCCTCCCAACGACGCAGCGCCGCTTCCAACGCAGGGTCGGCTTCGAACGCTTGCCTCAGGACCGTGCGATCAGCCTCGGTCCATTCGTCATGCAGCAGGATATGTTCGAGTTCGTAGGGCATCAGGTAGAGTGTCGCAGACTATCTGTACCGGGGAAAGCCGCCCCCAGACGCTCAATGGTAACGCGTCAGCGTTCCAGGGGCGGAAAGCTGCCTATCCAGAGTAAAACCAGTCCGATGGCATCCCTCATGCGGGCGAACGCACGTTTGACTTGCATCTTGATGGCCGCCTCTGTCGAGCCCACCATCTCCGCGATTTCTTCGTAGCGATATCCGTACTCACGCAACTCGATGATGCGCCGCGCCTTGTCCGAGAGCGAGGAGAGGGCCTTCTCCACATCAATCCGTGCACCCGACACCTCTGGCTCGTCGTGGATCTCGGGAGCTTCGTGTATATCGAAGAGACGTTCCTTGGGCGTGTATCGCCCGCGATAGAAGTCCTGCAGTTCGTAGAGAGCGCCCTTCATGGCAAACGCCTTCAGACGATTCGGATCGTTCAGGTCGCCAAGGCCGCGGTGGACCCTCAGCAGTGCATTCTGCACCAGATCATCCACATCCGGACGCCGCCCGATCCGGGAAATGAAAAAAGATCGCATGGGAGACTCCAGTGCCCTCAGCAGGTGGGTCAGGGCGGCCTCGCTGCCATCGCGTGCCTCCCGTACCCACGAGGCCAGTTGCACTGTGTCAGCGATAGGGGGCACGGATCGGATACGCTTTAAAAATCAGGTGACTGGGATATCGGCAAAGAGAAGGGCAAGCGTCCCCGTTACCATGGCCCATTTAAGCAGAAGGCTGCTGTGTGCGGGTGCTCCCCGCAGAGTGGCCCTCAGGAGAAGCACGCTCGTGATGGCCATTCCCAGCAGGTAGGTTCCGCCAAAGTCGAGGAAAAGGAACGGCAATGGCGTGGCAGATACGAGCAGGAACAGGACAAGGTTCACCAGGCGACTACTCACGTCGGGTCCTGCAACCACGGCAAGCGTTCTGGCGCCCGCCAGCCGGTCACCTTCGAGGTCCTGCACGTCTTTGATCATTTCCCGAGCCAACGTGGCCGCGGCGGCAAACGCCGCGGCCACGACGACACGATCCGTTATACCCGATGCGAGAGCCCCGAAAAACAGCGTGGACCCAACCAACGCAGCCACCATCACATTACCTGCGAGCAAGCGTCGCGACCCCCACCGGTTGTAGAGGAGAAGGATGCCCGCGTTCATGCCGAATAGGGCGGCATGCGCTCGGGACAAGGGCATCAGCGCCAGCAGCCCAGCAACGAATGCCCCCCCTGAGACCACCAACAGCCCTGTTGGGCTGATCCTTCCGGCAGGAAGGGGCCGGTCCGGTCGATTCACCGCATCCTTGTCCAGATCCGACCAATCATTGTGCGCATTGCCCGCCGCCGTGAGCGCCACGGCAGCCACCATGGCCCAGAGGCCCATCCAGTCCGAGCCCTGTGAGCCCGATAGCGCTGCTCCCAACCATACGCCTGCCGCGGTGATGATCAGGTTGACCGGGCGAAGTACCTGGGCCGGACCCACGATGCGCTGCAACCTGAGTGGTGCTTTCCCGGGATTGATCATCCTATTCGAGGGTGCGGCCCGAACGGAAGCTTCCGAGAACCCGTACTTTCGCCGCTATTTCCTGCAGGTGGCGTAATGCGTTACGGACGCGGTCCTCGTCGCGATGCCCCAGCAGATCGAGGTAAAAGACGTATTGCCCGGGGTTACCCACGAGAGGGCGGCTTTCGATCTTGAGGAGGTCGATATCCCGCAAGGCGAACACGGCAAGGCTCTTGAACAATCCTCCCGGTACGTTTTCCTTTTGAGCGTAGACGAGGGACGTTCGGTACTCTCCCGTATCCAAGGCATCGGTCTGCAATCCGTATTCCAGGTCGGCATCGGGTCGGGCAAGGGCCAGAAAGCGGGTATAGTTGGCGTGATTGCTCTCGATGTCGGCGGCCAGGATATCAAGGCCGTACTCGGAGGCCGCGGCTTCGCTGGCAATGGCAGCCATGGTCAGGTTGCCGGCTTGGGCAACATCCTTCGCGGCACCGGCTGTGTCGTAGGTCGGCTGAATAACGGCATTGGCCAGGTGACTACGCAGGAAGTCACGGCACTGCCCGATGGCCTGGGGATGGGAGAGAACCTGACGCAAACCCGCCAGCGTCGCGCCGCTGGGAGCCATGAGTTGATGCCTGATCCTCAACTGCAACTGGGCCACGATGATCAAGTCGTGTTCCAGCAGCAGGTCGTAGTTCTGGTGGACACTGCCGAACA
>Ga0255770_10004647_pt1 | contig 11483 bp, 10 predicted proteins | sample 071ome_22_FD_179968 | JGI IMG/M metagenome (GOLD analysis project Ga0255770, IMG submission 179968) | Coastal salt marsh microbial communities from the Groves Creek Marsh, Skidaway Island, Georgia - 071404AT metaG (version 2) | ecosystem: Environmental > Aquatic > Marine > Intertidal zone >... | reverse complement strand
ATAGCGGGTTCTGGATTTGATGGGATTGGCTTTGAGGTCGATGCCTTCAGGAAGGATTGCCTTCTCAAGGGCTTGGATGACATTGGCATTACCTTGCAGAGTGAAGAGGCGATTCGTCGTTTTGAGACGGGGCACAAGGAGCTGTTTCCTTGGGTGTTTGACAAGGTGTCGATCTGATGGAGCAGCGCATTCTTCTTTTGCCGGGCGATGGTATCGGCCCAGAGGTGGTGACGCAGGCCGAGCGGGTTCTTCTCGCCGTCGAGCAGCTTTTCGACCTGTCGTTGACCTTGGACACCGCAAATCTGGGTGGGGTGGCCATCGAGGCTGAGGGGGCGGCGTTCCCTCAATCGACCCGCGAAAAAGCCCTGGCTGCGGATGCTATTTTGTTGGGTGCAGTGGGTGGTCCACAGTGGGACGGGCTGCCGGCGTCGGAGCGCCCTGAACGGGGTTTGCTCGCTATTCGTGCGTCCCTCGACCTTTTTGCCAATCTACGCCCAGCGATTTTATTTCCCCAACTGGCGTCTGCGTCAAGCCTTAAAGCCGAACTGGTGGCGGGTCTCGATATTTTGATTGTCAGGGAGCTGACCGGCGGCATCTATTTTGGTGAACCGCGGGGCATTGCTGTTCGTGAGGACGGGCAACGCGAGGGTTACAACACCTATCGCTACAGCGAAGGCGAAATTATGCGAATTGCGCGTCTCGCTTTTGAGCTTGCCGGGAAGCGCGGAGGCAAGCTGACCTCAGTGGACAAAGCCAATGTCTTGGAGGTTACGCAGCTCTGGCGCGAGGTCGTGACCGGTCTCGGTGAAGACTATCCAGAGGTGGCGCTCGACCATATGTATGTTGATAACGCCGCGATGCAGTTGGTTCGGGCGCCCAAACAGTTTGATGTGTTGGTGACGGGCAATATTTTTGGCGACATCCTGTCGGATACTGCGGCTATGCTGACGGGCTCTATTGGCATGTTGCCCTCGGCGTCACTCAATGAGCAGTCAAAGGGCCTGTACGAGCCTGTTCACGGCTCGGCGCCGGATATTGCAGGTCAAGACAAGGCCAATCCTTTGGCCACCATTCTTTCGGTCGCCATGATGTTGCGTTACTCCCTGAGCGCACCCGCCGCTGCGCAGGCTATTGAAGAGGCGGTGGCGAATGTCCTTGATCAGGGACTGCGGACAGCAGATATCGTCGACAAGGGTCAGTCTGCCGTAGGAACGGTGGCGATGGGTGACGCGGTAATAGCGGCGCTTATGTCGCAAAAGGAGAACAGTTGATGGCGACTACGTTTGACGTTGCCCTAGTCGGCGCCACTGGTGCCGTTGGCGAAGCGATGATCGAAATTTTGGAGCAGCGTGACTTTCCGGTGGGTACCTTATACCCCCTCGCTTCAGCCCGCTCAGCCGGCAAGACCGTCCGCTTTAAAGGTAAATCCTTGACGGTGCAGGATCTCGCGGAATTTGATTTCGCCCAGGCTCAAATTGGGCTGTTTTCAGCCGGTGGTGATATTTCAGCCGAGTTCGCACCGAAGGCCGCTGCCGCCGGCTGTGTAGTGGTCGATAACACATCGCACTTTCGCAGGGATGAGGATATCCCTCTTGTTGTTCCCGAGGTTAACCCGCATGCGGTAGCCGGCTACAAAGGCAGAGGAATTATCGCCAACCCTAATTGCTCGACGATACAAATGTTGGTCGCCCTCAAGCCAATCTACGACGCGGTAGGTATCGCCCGAATTAACGTGTCGACTTATCAGGCTGTCAGCGGCACAGGGAAAGAGGGTATTGAAGAGCTGGCGACGCAAACAGCGAAGTTGCTTAACGGGCAGGCTATTGAAACGCGGGTTTACCCCCGGCAGATTGCCTTCAATTTGCTGCCACATATCGATAGTTTTCAGGACAACGGTTATACCCGTGAAGAAATGAAGATGGTCTGGGAAACGCAAAAAATATTCGAAGACGATACGGTCGAGGTGAATCCGACCTGCGTGCGAGTCCCTGTGTTTTATGGACACAGCGAAGCCGTGCATATCGAGACTCGATCAAAATTAACCGCGGAGGATGCTCGCAGACTACTAGAGCAGGCGCCGGGCGTTGTTGTGATTGATGAACAGACCGACGGTGGCTATCCCACCCCAGTCGTCGATGGCGCCGGAACAGATCCTGTCTATGTTGGGCGAATCAGGGAGGACATTTCTCACCCTATGGGGCTCAACTTGTGGGTTGTTTCCGACAATGTGCGCAAGGGCGCCGCACTAAACAGTGTGCAAATTGCCGAGCTACTGGCCACATCCTACCTGTAAACTGCTCACCCGAAGCAAGGGTTAGTGCGCTGTGACTGAAGGTTTCGACGCGCCGTAAATAGTGGTACAAGACAGGTGGCTTTGTGCCGACCGAGTGTTTGACGCGCAATGTCCGGGGCGCTTCGGCTTTGGTCAGCGTGATGACGACAGACCAGCCTGAACTTTTTTGATGCAGTGAGCATGGATTGCTTGGACGCATGATCAGGGGATATGGATATATGAATACCTGTAGAAACGCACTTTTCATCGCCGTGACCTTGGTTATGTCACAGACAGCACTGGGGCTGGGGTTAGGTGAAATAACCTTAAACTCCTACGTCAATGAGCCACTCAGCGCGCATGTCGAATTGCTCGATGTGGGCGCCCTGCAGCCCGAAGATATTCGGGTGCGTCTCGCCACCCAAGAGGACTTTGATCGCCTTGGCGTTGATCGGGCCTATTTTTTGACCAGCATTCAATTTGAGGTTTTGCTGGAGCGGGGAACCCCGAGAATTCTTCTTACTACGAGTGAGGTTCTGGTCGAGCCTTACTTGGATTTTTTACTCGAGGCTAGGTGGCCTTCAGGGCGGTTGTTGCGAGAGTACACGGTGCTTGTGGATCTGCCCCCCGCGCCCTCCAGCAGTCCCGTCAACATATCCAATACCACGGTCGAGGCAGTTGATACAGCCGATGTTAAAGAGATCCCTGTAACGGGCTCGGCGGAGCAGGTCAGTGTGAACCGCGAGTATGGCCGAAACGCCCAACTCGTGCCGACGGCAGGTGGCAACTATCTTGTGACCCGAGAGGACACGTTGTGGAAGATCGCCTCCGCGGCGGCTCTTCCCGGGGTCTCTGTGGAGCAGACGATGTTGGCCACGGTCGCCAAGAATCCGAGAGCGTTTACCGGCGGCAATATCAATGGGCTTAAAGCGGGTTATGTGCTGGCGCTGCCGACCGAGGCTGATTTATCCATGGGGGTATCAGATGCTATCAGTGCGGTTAAATCGCAAAACAGCGATTGGGCCGCCGGCGTCATCACTCAGCCAGTCCTTAGGGTGGTTGCCGATAGCGATCTCGAGGCTGATGACGGATCCCCCGAGGATGACGCTCCGTGGACCGCCGCCACCTCGCCATTGGTTGGCGACCCGGTGAACGAAGAAGTGGTTGAGGCCTCGATACCGGTGGCAAATACCTCGGGAGAGGGTACCTACGCGGGGGAGGCCCAGGAGGACTATCCCGCAGAGAATTATGGCGCAGAGGATTATGGCGTAGAGGAGAGCTCCGAGTCCTCAGACAGCGATATGGTCTCATCGGGCACGTTAGCTGCTATCGAGGCCCAGGTCGCTGAATTATCGGGGCAAGTCGGTAATCTGCGGGAGCTCGTTGCGATCAAGGACAAGCAAATTGCCGAGCTTCAGGCATCACTCGCAGCCAAACAGCCTTCGACGGCGTCGCCAGCAACCTTTGCCCTGTCATCGCTGCTCTACCTCGCCGGGGGCGCTGCACTCGGTGCACTCGCGCTGCTGCTCGGCTTGCGATTTCGCCGAGGCGCAGGGACCCTAGAGCCAGGTTTGGAGGATGGGAACGCGGAGCCGCGCATGTCGCCGGTGCCGGTGGCTGAAGCCCCGCCAGTAGCAGATGCGTCAAACGCTCCTTCGGGCAATCCCCTCGATGGAGCGGTTCAAGAGGCGCTGGCCGAGGCGGAGATTTATGTTTCCTATGGTCGCCATCAGCAGGCACTGAATCTTCTCACCGCTGCGGCTGAAAAGGCAGCGGGAGCAGACGCCGCTGAGGCGTACTGCAAGATGATTGATATTGCGTTGGCCAATGATCGCAGGGAAGAGGCTGCCGCCTGGTTGACTCAGGTGGAGGCAATGGGCACTCCCGAGCAGGTGGCGTCTGCCAGTGGCGCACTCCAGGAGGCCACGGCCACGCCCCCGGATTTGGGTGAGCTTCTAGAACCAGCGGTGAGACCCCAGACCGATGATCTTCAAATGGCGCCGGCTATGGATCAGTCGTTGGATCTGCAACCAGAGGAACTGCCGCAAGCGGAAGAGGAGCTTCAGCTTTCAGGTGATGCCGATACTGAGCACTTGACGGCATATTTTCAAGAGCCGCTTGCACAAGAGCCGTTAGTCGGAGGAGTAGTGCCCCCAGGTGACACCGAGTCTGTTGATGAATCACCTGCCTCACCGGATTTTGAGCTGGGCGAGTTGTCGACCGAAGCGGCATCTAACCATACCCTATCGGGAGCGGATACCCCGGCAAAACTGCCTCCTGAGCTCGCGGCGGTACTGGGCACTGATGTCGTTCCCCCCTCAGAGCGATTCACCGAGAGCGAGGCAGAGACGCTGGTCTACGCCAATGAAACCGATCCGCTGGATGCCAAGCTGGACCTGGCGAGGGCCTATATCGATATGGGTGATGAAGAAGGTGCTCGCCCGGTATTGGAGGATGTCGTCGCAAATGGCGATCTGCGTCAGCAAGCAGAGGCCAGAGAGCTACTCGTCCACATTGACTGACCCCCGGCACAGGTTTGATCCAACGCCTTGGGCTATCGGCACACGTGTTGCGCTGCGTGTTGAATATCTGGGGGCAAGCTACTGCGGATGGCAGGCGCAGCCCCATTTACCGGTTGCCACAGTTCAAGAGTCTGTTGAAGAGGCGCTCGGAAAAATAGCCGACCAGCCCGTCACGACCCACTGCGCGGGGCGGACCGATACCGGTGTACACGGCTTTGCACAAATCGCACATTTTGATGACCCTGTGGGCCGCAGTGCCAAGGCCTGGGTGATGGGGGCGAACGGCCAATTGCCTCCGGATATCAGGATACATTGGGCCCATCCGGTCGATGCGAGTTTTCACGCTCGCCACAGTGCCTTGGCGCGACGCTATCGCTATGTCGTCGCCAATACCCCTGTGCGTCCGGCGCATCTGGCCTCCCTGGTCACGTGGCACCGTCGGCCCCTCGCCGTGGAGACGATGGCTGCGGCAGCTGGGGCGCTGGTAGGTAGCCATGATTTTTCGGCTTTCCGCGCAGCTCAATGTCAGGCAAACAGCCCGATACGCGAGGTGTATAGTTTGGAGGTACGGCGCTGGAATGACTTTGTGGTGCTCGATATTGCAGCGAATGCTTTTCTCCATCACATGGTTCGCAACATCGCGGGTGCTTTAATGGCCGTCGGCAATGGGTCGCGACCGGTTCACTGGGTCCAAGAACTCTTGGCGAGTCGAGATCGCACCTTGGGCGCCGATACCGCTTCCAGTGCGGGACTCTATTTGATCGGCGTGGATTATCCGGCAGATTATGGACTGCCACCAACACCAGCAGGCCCTTCCTGGCTAACCGGGTACGTCTGAAGGCTTTTTTTGTCGGTTCGGCCGCAGGTTTATGTAATCAGGGGTTTGCGCGACAAGGGGTTATCCGAATTGGAGTGCTCTCGATAGCCCCAAGTTCTGATAAACTCCGGCCCCGCGATAGTGGGGCGGGGCGTTGTTTTAGTGAGAGTCCAGGTGAAAATGTGTGGCATTACCCGTCCCGAGGATGCGGTAACCGCTGTGGCCCACGGGGTCAGCGCGCTAGGCCTGCTTTTTTGGTCGGGTAGCTCTCGGTTCGTATCAATAGAGCAGGCGCGGGAAATTTGTGCTGCAGTGCCGCCGCTAACGCCCGTGGTTGGCCTCTTTGTTGATGCCACAGAGGCGGAAGTAGAGCAGGTTTTGGCTGAGGTACCGATCAACCTGTTACAGATGCACGGTGATGAGACGCCGTCTTTTTGCGAACAGTGGCAACTGCCCTACATCAAGGCACTTAAGGCGCTGCCCGGAGTAAATCTGTTAGATCAAGCGGCGGCTTTCCCGCGGGCCCGGGGCTTTTTGTTGGATGCCGTGCACAACGGCCAGTTTGGGGGCACCGGGCATGCCTTTGACTGGAGCTTGGTTCCGCCAGAATTCGACCGCCCGCTTGTTTTGGCAGGAGGGCTCAACCCCGCTACTGTAGGGGAAGCGATATCGCGCATACGCCCCGCTGCCGTCGACGTAAGCTCCGGGGTCGAGGTGTCGCCCGGGGTGAAGGACCCCGAAAAAATCAGGCAATTTATGAAGGCCGTTCAAGCGGCGGAAGAGGTGATAGCGACATGACCGAAATGCACAGCCCCGAGTTTTTTGCCTCGGTACCCGATCCTCAGGGTCGTTTTGGCCCGTATGGCGGTAAGTTTGTGGCCGAAACGCTGATGACCGCACTGGCCGATCTGGAAGCATTGTATCGGGACCTTTCGAAAGACCCGGCGTTTCAGCGCCAGTTCGATGCCGACCTGGCACACTATGTGGGTCGCCCCTCGCCCCTGTATGAGGCGGCACGCATTTCCGATGAGATTGGCGGCGCGCGCATTTTCCTGAAACGCGAGGACCTAAATCACACCGGTGCGCATAAAGTAAACAACACCATTGGTCAGGCACTGTTGGCGAAGCACATGGGCAAGAAGCGTGTGATTGCGGAAACCGGCGCAGGGCAGCACGGCGTCGCGAGTGCGACGGTTGCCGCACGCCTCGGGCTTGAGTGCCACGTGTTTATGGGTGCCGAGGATGTACAACGCCAAGCGCTCAACGTGTATCGCATGAAGCTTTTGGGTGCTGAAGTGATCCCGGTGACATCGGGGTCGAGAACCCTCAAGGATGCCATGAATGAGGCCCTGCGGGACTGGGTCACCTATGTGGACAACACCTTCTACATCATTGGCACGGTAGCGGGACCCCACCCATACCCCATGTTGGTGCGAGATTTCCAGAGTGTGATTGGTCGGGAGGCCCGACGGCAATGCCTCGAGCGCAATGGTCGTCTGCCCGATGCGTTGGTTGCTTGTGTCGGCGGGGGTTCCAATGCAATCGGCCTTTTCCATCCGTTCTTGCCCGACGAGGGTGTTGCGATGTACGGGGTAGAGGCTGGCGGGCGTGGCGTAGAGACCGGCGAGCACGCGGCGCCTCTTTCGGCCGGGACCCCCGGAGTTTTGCACGGTAACCGTACCTATCTCATGCAGGATGAAAACGGGCAGATCCTGCACACCCATTCTGTATCGGCAGGTTTGGATTACCCGGGAGTGGGTCCCGAGCACGCCTGGCTTAAGGACATTGGGCGCGTGCAGTATGTATCGGCAAATGACGATGAAGCGCTGACCGCGTTTCATCGTTGGACGAGAATGGAAGGCATCATGCCCGCATTGGAGACAGCTCATGCGTTGGCTTATGCGGAGAAACTCGCAGCGGATATGTCCCCTGATCAACACATCGTGGTCAACCTCTCGGGCCGCGGTGACAAAGATATTCTCACCGTCGCTGCCATTGATGGTATTGAGCTGTAAATTAGTTAAACAGGATATAGCGTGACCAGACTCTCCACATGCTTTGACGCTTTGCGCGCGGATAACCGAAAGGCCGTGATTCCCTATATCGTGGCGGGTGATCCGTCCAGAGAGGGCACGGTCACACTAATGCATCGTTTAGTCGACGCTGGCGCTGACATTGTAGAACTCGGCGTCCCGTTCTCTGACCCTATGTCAGAGGGCCCCGTTATTCAGAAAGGTCACGAGCGGGCACTGGCAAACGGAATTAGTCTCCGGGATGTCTTGGCTATGGTGACCGAGTTTCGAGAGCAAAACGCGGTTACCCCGGTTGTTGTGATGGGGTATGCCAATCCCGTTGAGCGGATGGGCTATGCGTCGTTCGCTGATGCCTGCGCACAGGCAGGTGTCGATGGTTTGATCACCGTAGATTTACCTCCGGAGGAGGTGAAAACCCTGAGGGCCGAGCTGACCCGGGTCAGTATCGACAATATATTTCTTATTTCACCCACAACACCCGAGGCGAGAATCAAAACGATCGTTGAGTCGGCGTCGGGCTTTATTTATTACGTGGCGGTTAAGGGCGTTACCGGCGCCGGGCATTTGGATATCGCTGACGTGTCCTCCTATATGAGCAAGATCAAGGCCCAGACTGCGCTGCCAATTTGCGTGGGCTTTGGCATTAAGGACGCGGCGTCGGCCTCAGCTGTTGCCAGCGTTGCCGATGGCGTTGTCGTGGGCAGTGCGCTCATCGACACCATGGCTCAGGCTATGGCCGGTGGCGACAGCGAGCAGACCGCCGCTGACCGTGCTATCGCCTTGCTCGCCGACATCCGTCAAGGCGTTGATCACGTATCTAGGGGGAACTAGCTTCCTAAGGGTATAATCGCGCTCAACAGAGCACGGAGTTCGCCATGAGCTGGATTGACAAGATACTGCCATCAGGGGTGCGCAAGGATGACACCCCGTCGCGCCGAGCAAGCGTCCCCGAGGGCTTGTGGAAGAAGTGCGTCAAGTGCGATGCCGCCTTGTATCGCCCCGACCTCGAGAGAAATCAAGAAGTCTGCCCAAAGTGTGATCATCACATGCGGATTGGAGCGCGCCAGCGGCTTGATATTTTCCTTGATAATACCGGCAGGGAAGAGCTGTTCGCCGATCTCGAACCCATCGACCGCCTTAAATTCAAAGACAAACGGCGATACAAGGAGCGGTTGGTCGCGGCCCAGAAGAGTACGGGTGAGAAAGATGCCTTGATTGCCATGGCGGGCAAGCTAAAGGGACTGTCGGTGGTGGCCGTTGCCTTTGAGTTTAATTTTCACGGCGGGTCCATGGGCTATGCGGTAGGTGAGAAATTTACTCGGGCGGCAACGTATGCGCTTGAACACCGACTGCCACTCATTTGTTTTGCTGCATCGGGTGGTGCTCGTATGCAAGAGGCGTTGATATCGCTGATGCAGATGGCCAAAACCTCAGCGGTACTCGAGCGGATGAAGGGTCAGGGTGTTCCTTTTATATCCGTGCTAACCGACCCAATTTACGGCGGAGTGTCAGCGTCGCTGGCCCTCCTTGGTGATATTAATGTTGCAGAACCTGAGGCAAGAGCAGGATTTGCTGGACCCAATATCATCGAGCAGACCATTCGCCAGAAGTTACCCAAAGGGTTTCAGCGCAGCGAATTTTTGCTTGAGCATGGGGCAATCGATATGATCGTACACCGCTCTGACATGCGGGATACCCTGGCACGCCTGCTTGAAAAAATGACGGGGCTGGTGACTGCGGTTGAGGTCGAGGCCTAAACTGGCACTCTTAACCCCGCATTGTTGTAGCCAAGGAGACAGGTGACCCCGTTGAGCGCGTTCGAGGATCTACCGGCCTGGCTATCACATCTCGAGACCCTGCACCCAAAAACCATCGATCTCGGCCTGGCGCGCATTCGAACGGTCGCCGAGCGGCTAGGTGTGCTTGGGGGCGATGTTCCCACGATCATCGTTGCCGGCACCAATGGCAAGGGCACCACAGTCGCCGCTTTGCAAAGCTTGCTGCGGCAGCTGGGTTTTTCTGTGGGTACCTACACGTCTCCCCATCTTATTGATTTTAACGAGCGTATCGTCGTCGATGGGCAGCCTGCGCCGGATTCTCGCATCCTTGACGCGTTTGCTGAGATAGAATCCGCTCGGAGCGAGATCACACTGAGTTACTTTGAGTTTGCGACGTTGGCTGCGCTGTTGGTCTTCAAGCAGTCGGCCGTTGACTGGCAGGTGTTGGAGGTCGGACTCGGTGGTCGACTTGATGCCGTCAATTGTGTTGATGCCGATCTTGCCATTATCACGAGCATCGGAATCGATCACACGGAGTGGTTGGGTGAAACCCGTGAGGCAATCGCACCTGAAAAAGCGGGGGTCGCCAGAGCGGATAAACCAGTAATCGTCGCTGAGTCGGCGCTGCCTGACACGCTCTTGCCGGCCTTGAATACCATCGGGGCAGTGCCATGGGTGATCGGAAGGGACTGGCACTTGAACCAATGGTCATTGGTATTGCCCGACGGACAGCAGATCTCGCTACCCCCCTCGGAGTCGTTGCAGCCGTCCAATCTTTCGGCAGCGGTGATAGCTCTGAACGCGCTGGGGCTAAAACCCAGTCAAGAGCAGGTCAATGCGGCGTTCAAGGCGCTTGCTGTCGCCGGCCGGCAGTTTCGTCTTCACCACCGAGGGCGTGAGTGGTGGTTGGACGTAGCCCATAATCGTGAGTCGGTGGCTGCCCTGGTCAGCTCCATAACGGCGAGCCCCGCGACAGGCGCGACTCACCTTGTGTTTGGTGCCATGGTCGATAAGCCGCTCCGTGATATGATCGAAAATGTAAGCAAGTTGAGTTCGGTGTGGCATCTGCCCAACAACCAAGCAGGAGATAGGGCAGCCTTGCCTGCTGATTTGGCCAAGTTAGTGCGGACAGTTGACCACTCGGCAACCCTGATGCTTTATGACACGCCGTTGTTGGCTTATGAGGGCGTCCATGAAGTGGCGGGCCCGGGGGATAGGATTATCGTCTTTGGATCATTTGTCACGGTGGGTGAGCAGATGAAGCTGCTGCAGCGGCACGCACGATCAGGAGAAGTTAGGTCATTATGAATCCTGTGGTCAGACAGCGTTTGGTGGGCACGCTCGTACTCGTGGCGATGGCGGTCGTGTTTTGGCCAATCATTTTTGTCACACCTGAAACTAGGGCTCCCTTAGTAATTCAGCCACCGCCACCGGCTCCACGGGTCGATGAAACTCCATTGCCCATGCCCGCGTCTCCAGAAGCATCCATTCGCGCGACTATCTCAGGCCCAAGCCGTGACGACGAGGCTCAAGTGGAGGCGGATCAGCGTACTCGGCTGAATGGCGAGGGTGACCTTAGTGATGCCGCAGCAAGTTTGGCGCCTGCCGATTCGCTCAACCCTATTGATTTGACGCGCACTGCGCCACCCGCCGTAGCGACAGACGAATCGGGCTTTGCTGTAGCATGGGTGCTTCAAGTCGCTACAGTCAGTTCCAAGGAGCGTGCAAGTGAGCTTGTAGACCAATTGGTGGCCAAGGGCTACGAGGCTTTTGCTCAGGAATTTCAATCTGGGGACAACGTGTTGTGGCGGGTGCAGATTGGTCCCAAGGTTGATGAAACACGATTTGCAGCGATCAAGGCGGAGGTAGACAGGGCGTTCCGGGTGAACTCGGTTGTCGTCAGATACAGGCAAGCACCATGAATGAGATTGAACAGCAGGTTGCCGCCGCAACGGGCGGTTTTAATGAATTCGATTGGGTGACACTGGCGATCGTTTTCCTGTCCGTGGCTATTGGGTTGTATCGTGGCTTTGGCCGGGAAGCGCTGGCTCTTATGGGCTG
>Ga0255770_10004623_pt1 | contig 11515 bp, 13 predicted proteins | sample 071ome_22_FD_179968 | JGI IMG/M metagenome (GOLD analysis project Ga0255770, IMG submission 179968) | Coastal salt marsh microbial communities from the Groves Creek Marsh, Skidaway Island, Georgia - 071404AT metaG (version 2) | ecosystem: Environmental > Aquatic > Marine > Intertidal zone >... | reverse complement strand
GAGTGTATATTCAGACATAAGTCCTCAAAAAATTTCCAATGAAATCATTATACAATAATGAATTGATATAGCAATTTATCTAACCTATGAGCTCATTAAGGATATTTTTTTGCTGTTCTTTCTGGATAGCAGTTTCTAATCGTAATGAGTGAATAATAGACTGCAGTTCAAGCGAAGCTTTATAAAAATCATCATTAACTATCAGATAATCGTAATTCTCATAGTGAGATATCTCCGATTTGGCTTGTTTCATGCGTTTCTTGATAACGTCTTCTGAGTCTTGTGCACGTGAATTTAATCTCTCCTCAAGACTTTTTATAGAAGGAGGGATGATAAAAATGCTCTTAGTATTGATTTTCTTCATCACTTGCTCGGCTCCTTGCCAGTCGATCTCTAGAATCACATCAATGCCACTATCTAAAAGATTTTGTACTTTGGACATTGAAGTTCCATATTGATTGCCAAAAACATCAGCACTTTCTAAAAAGTCACCATGAGTATCTTTTTCATTGAATTTAACACTATCAACAAAATAATAATCCTTGCCGTCAACTTCTCCTGGCCTAGGTGAGCGCGTGGTATGAGAAATAGACACTTGTATATTATCGACTTTGGAAAGTAGGTCTTTAACTAAGGATGTTTTTCCTGCACCAGATGGCGCAGAGATAATGATTATATTCGCCATTATTTGGGCTTATAACCCTGAATTTGATCAATATTGTCTCTATCAAAGAAGAATTTTTCCAATTGTTCCTTTAAGTATGCTTGGGCACCTGAATCCATTAAATTCAAATTATTCTCATTAATTAGCATGGTTTGGAACTCTAGCCATTTCTGCCAGCCTTCCTTAGAGACATTGTCAAGAATTTTTTTACCAAGCTCACCAGGGTACGGAGCTCGATCTAGAGACTCTAATTCTTTTTCGAGAAGGATGCATTTGACTGTATTCATGATATTAATCTTACCCTTAAAGACTTCAAAACAAGAAAGTATACTATTCCCGCCAATGAAATGGTTAGAAGTAGGTTAGAAACTCTTTCAAAAATGGTGCCACTGTAAAAATAATCAATTGGATTGATTGTCATTAAAACGACAACTCCCATAACTAAAATAGAAAAAATCACTTTTAAAAATAAAACTTTATTATTTCGAGAAAAAACTTCAATTGATTCTTTTCTTAAGTAGAAGTATAAAAGGTATGAATTCAAGAGTGCAGAAAGAGAGGTCGCTGTTGCAATTCCTACATGTGAAAAATAATAAGCAAGAATAACATTTAAGATAATGTTACTTAACATAGCCACAACACCTACTTTAACAGGCGTTTTTGTGTCACCCCTCGATACAAAGATTGTGGCGAATATTTTCACTAGAATAAAGAAAATAAGACCTACACCATAAGCGATAAGACTCTTCGAGGATTGAAGTGCTGCATTGGGTGTAAATTCATTATATTGAAATAGTGTAATAACCATTTCCTCTGCTAAAAGAATCAGACCAATAGAAGAGGGGACTCCAAATATTAAAAAATATTTAATGGCTGAATCAATCGTCTTGATAAAGTTCTTGTTGTCTTTTTGGGCGAAATAATTAGATAGTTTGGATAATGCAACAGTAGCAATTGCTATTCCAATTAAAGCTAAGGGTAGTTCCATTAATCTGTCTGAGTAATATAACCATGTGACACTACCACTTATTAAAAAACTTGCAACGATAGTATCTACTAACAGGTTTATTTGAGAAACTGAAACTCCAAATAAAGCTGGAATCATTCTTTTTTTTAGTGTTTTTTCAGAAGAATGACTACCTTTGACAATCCTGGGAAACTTATCTAATTTAATAAGAAAGGGGATTTGAAACAAAAGCTGAAGTAATCCTCCAACAAATACCCCCCATGCAAGAGCAATAATAGGTTGTGAAAACCATTCTGAAGAGTAGTAAGCAAATATAATTATAGAGATATTAAGAATCACAGGGGTAAAAGCTGGGACTGCAAATTTTTCATAACTGTTCAAAATGCTTCCAGCAAATGCTGTAAGTCCTATAAATAATAGATATGGGAAAGTAATTTTAAGCAACAATGAAGCGGCTTCATATTTAGTAGGGTCTGGATCAATATAGAAACCCCAGGCAAAAATTGCTATAACTAAAGGCGATGCAACAACAAATATAATAGTAGTAAAAATCAAAACCTTAAGAAATTTAGTTCCGATATGATTAATAACTAAATTTACTTCATTATTGTCTTTAGATGATTTTGCCTCTGCAAGAATTGGAACAAATGCTTGTGAAAATGCACCCTCACCAAAAAGCCTTCTAAAAAAATTTGGTATCTTAAAAGCTACGAAGAATGCATCAGTTAAAGCATTTGCACCAAAAAAAATAGCTATGATTTGATCTCTAATTAATCCAAAAATTCTTGAAACAAAAGTCATTGCGGTAAAAATACCGCTTGATTTCAAGAATGATTTTGACATAAATGATTATTCTTCAGAAGGGCCTCTCATAATTCCTTCTTTGGAACTCCTGATACATTTGATAAAAGTTGCCACTTCAATGCTACCTTTCTCTTTAACTTGAAGTTCATCAAGTTTTGTATCTAGAAGTTTACCTTGTGATTCTTTAAAAACACTCTTAAAAGCTCTTTGTATCGATGATATTGATGCAGGAGAAAAACCTCTTCTTTGCATTCCTTTTGAGTTAATACTTCTAATTCTACAAGGAGAGCCAGAGGCGAGCATAAAAGCTGGAATATCTTTATTCACCTGACATCCCATACCAATGTAGGTGTGCATACCAACTAAACAAAATTGTTTCACTAATACAAATCCACCAAGAATTGCCCAATCATGAACCTTGACATGACCTGCAAGAGAGGCGTTATTTGACATAATTACATGGTCGCCTAACTCACAATCATGTGCGATGTGAACATATGCCATGAGCATATTATTTGAACCTATTCGGGTAACAGCATTCTCTTTTTCAGTGCCTCTATTAATAGTACAGAATTCTCTGATTAGATTATCATCTCCAATGATCAGATTAGATTCTTGACCTTCAGAATAGGAGATATCCTGTGGATCGCCACCAATAGATGCAAATGAATATATGTGATTATTTTTGCCAACTTTTGTCGGTCCTTGAATAACTGCATGAGATTCAACTATAGTTCCAGCGCCAATTTCAACATTTTCTCCGATAACAGCGTATGCACAAATTTCTGCTGTCTTATGAATCTTCGCAGATGGATGAACTACTGCTTTGGAATCAATTGGCATTTATTCACTCGCTTTTTGAGTACACATTAATTCGGCACTAGTTACAACTTTATCATCAACATAAGCTGTGCCTTTAAATTTCCAAATACCTCTTTTAACTGTAAGAACCTCTACCTCAAGTTTTAATTGATCTCCAGGCTCAACCATTCTTTTAAATCTTGCGTTATCTACCCCGACTAGCATATAAATCTGTCCTTCTTGGGGCTTACCTACTTCAGATTTAAACGCAAGAATACCAGTTGCTTGAGCAAGGGCCTCAATAATCAAAACTCCTGGCATAATAGGTTGCTGTGGGAAGTGCCCGGTAAATTGTGGCTCATTAAATGAAACATTTTTGATTGCAACCAAAGACTTACCAACTTCAAAATCAACGACTTTATCAATTAACAGGAAAGGGTACCTATGAGGTAGGAAATTTTTTACTTCGTTAATGTTCATTTGTTTAATTAAAATTGGTTTTTTTTAAATTTTTGATTATTTTATCGATTTTTGATAATAAAGTACTTACTTTCTTCCAGTTTGAATGAGAAAGAAGGGGGAAAGTACCTGAATAAAATCCAGGGTTTTTTATATCTCTATACACAGATGACTTGGGAGAAATTATAACATCATCAGAAACTTTCGCTTTACCGTATATACCTACCATACCTCCAATTTGACAATTAGAACCAATAGTCGATGAGCCAGCTATCCCTGTTTTGGCAGCAATAGCAGTATTTTCTTTAATTGATACATTGTGTGCTATGTGAACATTATTATCGATTATTACTCCGTTAGAAATAAGAGTATGGCCTAAAGTTCCCCTGTCAATACAAGTATTTGACCCTATGTGAACGTTATCACATATTTTTACTCCACCAGAATGATAAATATGCTTCCATTTTCCACTATTATCTTTTGCATAACCAAAACCTTGAGAGCCTATTACAACACCAGAAGAGATGAAGCAATTTTGACCAATTGATGAGTTATTATATATAACGACATTGTGGTCAATAAATGTACCATCTCCAATTTTTACATTACCCTCAATTGAACAGTTATTCCCAATTACAACATTTTTTCCTATTAAAGCACTGTCAGATATCACAGATCCTTTACCAATATTTGAAGACCTCTCAAGTCCAGGACTGAAAATTTGAGACAATTTAGCAAAAGATAAATACGGATTTTCAGATACTAGAATGTTTTCAACAATGTCTGCAATATCTGGAAGTAAAACATTAGATGTTATACATGACTTCGGAGGATTTTTTTTTAATTCACTTTTAAATTCAGCTCCTAGATAAAAGGAAATACTTGACTCTGAGGATTCATCAAAATTTCTTATGCTGTTAATCATATGACTTTTATCTCCTTTACATAAATAACATTCGCATAAAGACTGTAATTGAGATAAAGTGTAATATTTCATTTTTTAAAATGCTGATCCAAGGGTGAAAGCAAATGACTCCAATCTGTCAGAGTTTTTAGTTGTTATGGGTTTAGCCCAATGGACACCAATTGGACCAATAGGCGTGTACCAGCCAAAAGCAACACCAACAGAGCTTTTAAGATCGTCAAATTTTAGATTTGTAGCAGAATCATAGATACCTCCCATTTCAGCAAAAGCTCCTATTCTCATCATGTCAGAATCTTCCAGGAAAGTTAAAGGTGATATTATTGATGTAGTTCCAAGGATAGAGACCTCGCCACCTTTAACAGTACCATTAGAATATGTAGGACCAATTGAATTTAACTCAAACCCCCTAATAGATGATGCGCCACCACCAAAATATTTTTTATAAAAAGGGGTATCTTTATCAGAATAGGAATCAATATATCCGACATCCGCACCTATTTTAAGAGTTAGAGTGTCATTAAGCTCATAATAACTCTTGTGATTAAAGTCGAACTTATAGTAGTTAATATCAGTTATAGGCAAAGAGAAAGAAGCTGAAACATTATTGTATCTTCCATTGGTCGGATAAATCGAATCATTTAGAGAATTTTCCCTAACAGTTGAAGTGAGAGATAAATCTACCTGGTCTTTCCCTTTGGAACATTGATTTGCCTCATATAATGAATAAATACTTCCACATTGTAAATCAAGTGAAGAGTAGCGAAAACCATTTGTAAAAACCCCATATTCACTCACAGGTATACCGTAAGAGCCATTAAAACCTATTTCATTAATTGTGTAGGCTCCAAGATCAATATATTTTGAATCTATGGTCTTAGAAAAAAGACCATAACTAAGACTATGTTTTTTATTATTAAAGTCTGGATCAAGAAAAAAGAAAGAAATTTCCTCTACGGCTTCTGAGCTGACTAGTTTTGCATTTAAAGTATTTCCAGTTCCAAGAAAATTTTTTTCTTGAACACCGAGAGTAAAAGCTGCACCAGTAGAATTTGACTGAGATAATCCTATTGAAAATTGACCTGTTTTATTTTCATCGACAGTAAAATGCAAGTTGATTTTGTCTGGCTCATCTATTTGTTTGGTTGTTTTCATGTCTACATTAGAAAAAAATCCAAGCCTTTTAATATTTTCTAAAGATTTTTCAAGTTCTGAAGTAGAGTATTGCTGCCCTTCTAACAAATTAATTTCTCTTCTAATTACGTCATCTTGGGTTCTGGTATTTCCGGATATAGTTATTCTATTGAGATATACTCTTTCATTAACATTCACACTTATATCAAGATTAACTTGTTTATTTACCTTATCCTCTTTAGAATCGGCATCAACCTTAACAAATGCGAAACCTTGATTGCCAAAAAAATCATTAATTTTCTCTAGACCAGAAATAATTTCCTTTCTATTAAATATATCTCCATTTTTTAAAGCAAATAATTCAAACAGTTTCTCTTTGGGGATATTTAAAAAATCCCCATTGAAGACAATATTGTTAACAACATATCTAGGTCCCTCAAAAATTTTCAATCTAATATCAACACTTTCATTATCATCAGAATATATCATGTCTTCAGTGAGAATTTCAAACTCTAAATAACCTTTCGCTAAAAAGAAAGATTTGAGATTTTCTATACCTGCATCGTAATCATAATTTGAGAACTGATCTTTTTCTGTCCAAAAGTTGATAAAAAATATATCAGGTTCACCAATATCGAAAAGATCTAAAAGCTCACCTTCTTCAAAATCTTTAGAGCCTTTAATTTCAAAATTAGTTATTTTTATTCCTTCGCCTTCATCAATGTTTATTTCAATTCCAATTCGATTGGCAGAGTCTTGATCTATTTCATAATCAAACTTGGCATTTAAATAGCCCGAATCAGTATATTGTTTCTTTAAGACATTTACGAAATCATAAAACAATTGCTTGTTATATAGATTTCCAGCAGATAGCTTAGCATCAAGAATTGCTAACTCTAATTTTTTTTCATTTAAAACTTTATCATTTTTATAGCCCTTTACCTCAAAATATTTGATTGTTGGATTTTCTTTTAAATCCAATTTAAGGATTTTATTTTCAAATGAAACTTCAATATCTGAAAAGTAACCAGTTTGATACAAAGAAGAAATAGTTAAATTGGATAAATTTTCTGAATACTCGTCTCCAATCTCAACTGGTAAATAAGATAGGACAGTTCCCCTAGAGACAGTTGTATTTCCAGATATAGATATTTCAGATATTTTTTCAGCAATGGATATGTTTGCCCATAAAAACAAACATAAAAATGAAAAAACTTTTTTAATAGTCATTAACTTAATTTATTCCAACCTAGTTAATTATACAGTTATGTTGTATTATCAATAAGCAGTCAATATTAAAATTTGTTATTTAATCTGAGAATGAGAATATCCGGCGTTTTTAAGTTTTAGAAGATAATCTTGCCACATATTTTCATAATTCAAGGCACATTTGTGCAAATGAGCCCACGAATATATCCCTGTATCATGACCATCGCTGAAAAAAAGAATAATAGCATAATTGCCAGTTGGTTGAATATTGGTGATAGTTACACCCTCTTTGTCAACCTGAAGAGTTTCTTGTCCTGGTCCATGCCCAATAACTTCCGCAGAGGGTGAATATACTCTTAAAAATTCGGCAGTAAGGTTATAGTTAATATCTTCAAATGTAACGGTAAGAATCGTCTTTGCTTTGTTAAGATTAATTTTTGAAGGAGGTGTCATGACTATAATATTTATAAATTCGTTGATTTTAACAGATACACTCTAAATAAACCCTTTAGAAACATCGTAAATTTATGAGACTTGACTTCACAAAAATGCATGGCTTAGGAAATGACTTTATTGTCATAAACAATCTAGACAAATCATTTAATGAGATTTTGGTCGATATTCCTGGAATAGCAAATAGATATACTGGTATTGGTTTTGATCAGATGCTTCTAGTAGAACCATCGACAAGACCAAATATCGATTTTAAATATCGAATATTCAATGCAGATGGTCAGGAAGTGCAACAGTGTGGTAATGGAGCAAGGTGCTTTGCTCTGTATGTTTTTGAAAAAGGTCTAACCAGCAAAAGCAAATTAAATGTTGAAACCATGAATGGTGATATAAAGCTTTTTATTAATGATTCTTCATCCGTAACTGTAAATATGGGAAAACCTGAGTTTAAATTATCAAAAATTCCCGCTAATTTTAATAATCAAGAAAAAAAATATACAATCAATGGCAAAGAAATAGGGGTTCTGTCCATGGGGAATCCTCATGCTGTAATTCTTGCTGACAAAATTAAGAATCTAGAAATAGATAAGACCGCTGAAAATATTCAAAATAGTGGCTATTTTCCAGAGGGTGTCAATGTTGGTTTTATGCAAATAAACTCTCACAATAACATCTCTCTAAGGGTAATTGAAAGAGGAATTGGAGAAACCCAAGCTTGCGGGACAGGAGCATGTGCAGCTGTTGTGTTTGGAGTGGAAAATGATCTTCTAGATAATAAAGTTCGTGTGACACTCCCAGGCGGTGATCTTGATATCAATTATGAGGAAGGGTCTGACGTTTTTATGACCGGACCAGCTGAGTTTGTTTTTGAAGGATCAATTGAGGTTTAATTACAACCTACAGAAAATATCTGTTTTTCTTCAAATCTTATTGCACTGAGTTTCTTTCCCCAAACACAACCCGTATCGAGATGGTATCTTTTTGGTTGATTAAAGTCTTTAAGTGTTGACCAATGTCCAAAAAAAATATCGACACTATCAAGCTTTTCATTTTTATGAAGAAACCAGGCCTTATATCCATAGGGGTTGTGATTAAAATTCCCTTTAGTTTTGTAATCTATTTTCCCGTGCTTAGAGCAGAATCTCATTCTAGTTAATGCATTGATTGCATAAGTTGATTTTTCAATCATCGTAAGAGATTCTGAAAATTTATTGGGCTTATTGGAATAAATAGAATTAATAAATTGTTCGGAGTCTGATGATTGCATATTCGATTTAATTAAGTCAGAATAATATAAAACATCATCTTTGGACCATATGGGTGGAATACCAGCATGAACAAGAACAGATCCACCCAACTCTATAGCAAGAGGCCTGTTTAAAAGGTATTCAATAACTTTAACCCTTATGCCAGAACTAAGAATATCTTCTAAGTTATCATTTTTTTTAATCTTTTTAGAGTCAAAATGACAGGCTATTAAGTGAATATCATGGTTACCCAAAACCATGTCAAAATTATCCTGATGTGAAAGTATAAACTTCATTGTTTCAAGGTTATTTTCACCTCGATTGACTACATCTCCCAAAAAAAATAAACGATCAGAGTCATAAGAAAAGTTAATTTTTGTTAAAAGATTTTTTAGGGATGTGATACACCCTTGAACATCTCCAACAATGTAGTCAGCCATTAGTGAAGAGTATATGGTCTAGAAAGGACAAATAGGGGAATTTGTGCATCAAATCTATTGCCTAAATCATCTATCATTCCATATGAACCATGCATAGAGCCTGTCTGTGTTTTAAGAACAGCTCCAGAGGTATATTCGTAGCTCTCACCTGGTGAAAGGTGTGGCTGCTGTCCGACTACTCCTTCCCCTATAACATCTTCGATTTTTCCAGATTCATCTTCAATCTTCCAGTGACGAGTAAGCAGTTGAGCACCAATCTCACCCTTGTTGGTAATTTTGACGGTGTATGAGAATACAAACTGATTAGAAGCAATATCTGATTGGCTTTCAATGAAATTTACATCGACACTAATATTAATTGAGTCTTTCATAATCCTTTAGGAGGGTTAAATAATCATTTATTTCAAGTTGTTCAGCTCTCAGAGATAGATCTATAGCGGTATCATCTTGAGTCAAAAGAGATTTTAAACAATTTTTAAGTGTTTTTCTACGTTGAGAAAACGAAAGTTTGACTAATTCTTCAAACTTTACAAAATTTTTCAACTCAAAATTTAATTTTGGTTTGAAATACACAACTGCTGAGTTAATTTTTGGAGCTGGCTCAAATGATTCAGGAGGAACGTGGATAAGAATCTCAGTATCAAAAAATGTCTGCATCATAACACTTAGACGCCCAAAGGCCTTGGACTTTGGCTTTGCTGTAATTCTCTCAGCAACCTCATATTGAAACATAAAAAGCATATCCTTGATATTGTCCTTCGATTTCAATATATGAAACAAAATAGGGGAGGAAATATTGTAAGGAAGGTTCCCAATAATTCTCAAAGGTTTGGAAAGTTGGTCTAAATCAAACTCTAAAATATCAGATTCATAAATATTTATCTTTGGGTTGTTCAGGGATTTGTATTTCGATATAAGATCTCTATCAATTTCAACAATATTTAGAATGTCTAAAGTTTCCAATAATGGAAAGGTTAGGGCACCATGACCAGGTCCAATTTCTAATACACTGTCATTTGACAATGGAGAAAATGATGAAATAATTGAATTAATAACACCTTGATCAATTAAAAAATTCTGTCCAAATTGTTTTTTAGCTTGAACCATAAGATTTAATCATTCCTTCGGTGTAATCTATAACATATTCAAAACTTCCAGAATTAACTTGATTAGTGCCAGCAAGATTAATGGCTGTACCGTGATCCACAGAGGTTCTGATAAAGGGAAGCCCAAGTGTAATGTTTATTGCGCGCTTAAAACCCAGGGCTTTCAATACTGGAAGACCTTGATCATGAAACATGGACAAAACCACATCAACACCTTTAAGAGATTCAGGTGTAAACGCTGTATCAGCTGATACAGCACCGAGAAGATTAAACCCTTCTTTATTCATAGTCCTGATTAAAGGATCAATAATTTCTATTTCCTCATGACCAAGATAACCGTCTTCTCCAGCATGAGGATTGAGACCACAAATCAAAATCTTTGGGTTATTAATGCTTAATTGAACTAATGAATTATGAATGACTGTAATAGTTTGTTCTAAAGACTCCCGATTAATGTTTTCAGGGACCTTAGATAATGGTAGGTGAGTAGTGGCCAAGGCAACTCTCAAATTATCTGTTGCGAGCATCATAACCGTCTTCTTGCTGTCTGTTTTCTTTTCTAAATATTCCGTATGACCCGTAAATGCAATGCCAGCCTGGTTAATAATGCCTTTATGAATAGGACCGGTAATTAAAGCTTCTGACTTATTATTAAGATTGAAATCAATAGCTAAATCAATAGAATTTAATACATATTCAGCACTTGATGCATTGAGCTCCCCAGGTCTGAATGAATGATTAGATTTTATTGGATAGATATTTATCTCACCGTTCTTCACTTCAGAATCAGATTCAACAATCTTTAAATTAATATTGAGAAGTTTTGCTCTAGAACGAATAAGGTCAGGATCTGCAAAAAAAAGTAAGTTTTTTGCAATTTTTTTTTGGACAGAAATGACCGCTAAGTCCGGACCAATTCCTGCAGGTTCTCCTGGAGTAACAGATATCATAAAATTAATCCAAAATATACCTTAATATTTGAATATTAATTTGTAAAAATATTACGATTTTTTTATATTAATCTTAAATTTTTTGTTTTAAAAATTATTTAAAAAAACTTAAATCCTACCTTGCAAAAAAAATTAAAATACACTATATTTAGTTAGACAAAAATTTATTAACACTATATATAGTATTTCGGGGGAAAAACATAAATGGTCAGGGAATCGTCCACTTATGGCTTCCAAATTAATATAAAATTCATTCAAGCGGATGAGTTATCAATTTTTTTTGAGGAATTATGATTAAAAAAATAACACCCTTTTTAACCCCATTAATTCTTTCATTTTCATCTCTTTCAATCGCTGAT
>Ga0255770_10004615_pt1 | contig 11527 bp, 9 predicted proteins | sample 071ome_22_FD_179968 | JGI IMG/M metagenome (GOLD analysis project Ga0255770, IMG submission 179968) | Coastal salt marsh microbial communities from the Groves Creek Marsh, Skidaway Island, Georgia - 071404AT metaG (version 2) | ecosystem: Environmental > Aquatic > Marine > Intertidal zone > Salt... | reverse complement strand
CGAACCCGAGCGCGCGATGAATCTTTGCTTGTAAAATACGTACCAATACATAGGTCGCTCGCCGACGCCGAAGACGCCGACGGCGCGAACTTCGCGCGCAAAGATTGACTAGAGTGCTACAATTCCGCTAATTCTACGCGTCCCTCGTCGGCGCTCATCGGTCGGTACTCGAGCGTCGGAGGAAGCCCGCGTTTGAGCATGGCTTGGACGTCGGCGAGCGGTTTTCTCGCCGTCTCGGGAACGTACGCGTACACGAACGCGGCGGCGGCGAAACAGACGCACGCGTAAAGCGCGAACGTTCCCGCGCCCATGGACGCTAAGAGTGACGGGAAAATCAAATCCGATAACGCTCCCGAGGCGAAGAGCGCCGCCGTGACGAAGGCGACGGCCGACCTCTTGGCTCGCATGCTGAAAATTTCAGAGACGACGATCCAATAGATGGACGCAAAGGAAGTCGCGAACGCCAGCATGAAGGCGCACATGCCGAAGAGGGTCAGTCCAACGCTGTGCACGGCGTACCCGAAGCACGTCAGGCCGAGACTCAGACCGGACGCGACGCTCCCGATGAGTAGTAACGGCCGTCGCCCGACGGTGTCGACCATGGAGATCGACGCCGCGACGCCTCCCGTCTTACATACGATCAAAAGACTCGTGTACAGATTATACACATCCACCGTCTCATCATCCGTCGAACCACTCGTCGCGCGCGCCACGTTCCTCAGCACCGATGAAGAGTAATTGATCACCGACGTCGACGCGCACATTTGATTAAACACCGCGAGCGCGAGCGCCAAACGCACGGCTCGCTTCTCCTCCCCATCGAACGCCTCGCGCGCGCCGTCCACGACGGCGTCTCGAAACGCTCGCAAAAACCCAACGTCGTCTGCTTCCGCCGCTCCGTCTCCCATCGCTCGCTCCTCTGCCATGATTTCGCGTATCTCTTCCTCCACCGCCCGCTCGGACGCGCCCGCCTCTCGAAGCGCCGCGCGCGCCTCGTCCTCCATCCCGCGTCGCACCAACCACCGAGGACTCTCCCTCGTCATCGCGAACGCCATGGACGACCAAAACCCCACCACCCCGGGCGAGAGCAAGAGCAATCCGTACGTCTTCTCCGGCTTCCACCACGTCATCGCGTTGGCCAAAATCATCCCCGCGCACACCGACAGCTCGTAACTCGCCCCCACCGCCCCTCGCACCGACGCCTCGCTGCACTCACCGCAATACGCCGGCGCGATGACGGCCAACGCACCTATGCCTACGCCCAACACCATCCTCCCGAACGCGATCCCTCCGACGCTCGTCCACCGCGCGAAGACCCACGTCGTCGCGCTTCCCCCCAGCGAGCACGCCGCCGTCGTCGTCATCGCCGCCCATCGTCTCCCCGCGCGTCGCATCCAACCCGCGCCGACGAACGCACCGATGATCGCCCCCGCCTTGGCCGACGCCACGATCGCACCGCGCGCGCCGGCGTCCAATCCCAGCGCGTCCCGCATCGCGCGTAAAATTCCACCCACGAGCGCGAGGTCGTATCCGAACGAACATCCACCCACGAGCGCGAATCTGTACGCGTGCGCGCTCGACCGACGCGTCGTCGTCGTCGTCGCCATCGTCGTCGCCATCGTCGCCGTCGTCGTCGTCGTCGTCGTCGTCGTCGTCGGACGACCGAACGAACGAACGACGACGCGGATGACGACGCGGACGACGACGACGCGCGGTCGTGTGCGGCGCGCGAATTCGTCGGTGCGGGCGGTGACTGACGGATCGATCGGTCGCGATGCATCGCGCGCGGACTATCGATGTGCATTCCACGTCTAGGTCGAACGAACGCGCGCGATCGGGTGCGATGGGATCTCAGTCGAGGGAAGCGCCGCCGACGGCGGTGCCGCGTTTCGACGACGTCGCGTCGGATCAGAGTCTCCGGCCCTCGATCGACGCCATTCCGTCGCCCGTTCCGCGTGACGACGATATTCTATGCGTGCGCGAGCGACGACGTCGTGACGCCGACGCGTCGGACTCGCCAGAGGCTGAAGTAGAGGATGACTCGTACGCGGACTCGCGCGCCGACGTCGCCGGCGACGAAGCGAGCGAGGCCGACGCGCCGGGAACTCGAAGATCGACGCGGTCCAGAAAAGCGCCGGATGCGTACGGTGATTTCGTTCGCAGCGCTGGAAGAGTGTGAACGCATAGACGGAGAGAGACGCACACGATGTGCCACGAAAGAGGAGGCGGAGGAGGCGACCGGGAAAGACGCGCGGTTCGCGACGGACCGCCGACCGCCGCCGAGGTGGGTGTTGGAATACACCGATCCTCCGCGAGGTCACGAACACTCGAGACCGTCCGTGAAAGAGGCGCGAAATACACTTGGATTCGTGTCCTTCGCCGTCGGAACCTTCGAAAACGCGATCGCGGCGCGCGACGTCGAGGCGTATCCGCGCGCGATCGTCTCTCGGGCGAAGAGCAAATCTCGTTACCTCGCGTTCCCGCGTCGCCGCTCGCTCGTCTCGCGAACGCGGCGCCGCGCCGCCTCCCGTCCCACCCTTGCGCATCATTTTGAGAAAGAAAGTTTTAAATCGGCGCCGAATCGATTCATCGCGTCGACGGACGCCTCCGACGGACACTTTCGAATCGTTCGCAACCGGTTGAACGTCGACGATGACCTTTCCCCATCGCGCGTCACGGGTCCGCCCCGCCGAGATCCACGCTCTGCATCTCGTCCTCGCGCAGCGTTCGGCGGCGCGGCGCGCCCTCGGGCACCCGATCGGGTCCCAGCGCGCGCACGGTGCGTTTCGGGCGCAAGACGCTCTCGAGCACGGACGATGAGGTCGACGCGCCGCGCGCGCGCGCGAGCGCGCGCTCAGCCTCTTCGCGCGGTAGGGACGATATGCGCACGCCGTCCGCGGTCATGCGAGGCGGGAACGCCATGCGCGCCGCGCGCGCGGAGCTTCGCAGGGCGAATGCGCTCATCGCTAGGAATTGGGCGCGCGCGAGAGTGACGCCAGAGCGCACCGCGCGAGTCGACCCGACGCGCGTCGCGAGCGTCTCGCGCGAACGATGATGCCGTGTACGTCCGGTCGCGTCGCGTCTCGCGCGCTCGCGCGCGCGTCGTCGACGAGGACGAGGACGAACGAGCGCTCGGTGACGTCGACCGGCGCGCGACGATGCGCGCGCGCGGCGGCGAGATTCGTCGGCGTCGACGCGCGCGCGGCGTCGACGCGCGGGTGGGGCGGTCGAGAACGAACCCACGCGCGATCACGCGCCGTCGTCGCGCGCGCGGGACCGAACGGACGCGACCCGAGGCTCATATCGCGCGGAGAGAAGGCGCGCAACAGAGAAAACGCCAAGACGTGGCTCATAGTCGGGAGCGCGGCGCTGGCCATGACGGCGGTCGTGGCGGCGGTGTACGAAAACTCGAGCGATGGGTTCTTGTACGGGGTGGATTCGATCGAATCGTACGCGTCGGGGGATGGATTGGATTTCGATTTCGCGAGCTCGAGCGGACCGGCGTTGGGCGCGGCGAGCGTCGCGGGGGCGGCGATCTGGGGGGTGGCGCTGTATTTCGCGTCGCCCGTGAGTGTGATTATGTTGTTTTTAGGACGCACGGACAGCGAACGTCCGTCGGATTGGTTGTTGCGCAAGGTTACGGGAACGGCGCAGATGGAGGACGCGAGTTTCGGAGCCAAAGTCGGCGTCGCCGCGTGGTTTCTCGTCGCCGGCGTCGCCGCGAGCGCGCTCGGTGACGCCGCTCTGGGTGATTCCACGTGGCAAATTTCCAGTGGACTCGGATTTTTGACCATCGCCGGGGTGAGCGAACTCGGTCGACCGAAAAGAGTCGACGAGGCGACGCTCGCCAAGCTCACCGCCCAATACGACGACTTTTGCGAATTCGCCGACCGTCGTCTCTCCCGAAGCGGGCGCGTGCACCAGATGGAAATCTCCAAAGCCTTCCGCGCGGCGTACCCGCAGCACGACGAATCCGTCCTCGACGAGTCTGAGTTTCGCTCGCTCGTCGCCAACTGGGCGCCGGGCGCCGAGAGATCTCCCCGCGGCTATTACAAAAACTTGAGTCTCATCAAACCCGCGCGCGCGAGCGTCTCCGTCAAAGATCTCGGTCTGTGACGCCCGCAGACCGAGATCACCACCACCACAGACCGAGATCACCACCACCATTCAATCACACCGCCCGATCGCTCGAACGATCGTTCGCCGTAGTCCCGCGCCGTTTTAACGCGTTTGTATTCGCGCCGCCCAACCAGCCCTCTCTCCACACCGCGCCTCTCCCTCTCCCCCGTCGACATGTCGTACGGACGAGACCGCGACCGGCGCGACTACCGCGACGACCGGCGCGATTACCGCGACGACCGCCGAGGTCGCCGCGACTCGCGATCGCCGCCTCGGTACCGAGACGACCGTCGCGGTCGTCGGGATTTCGGAGGCGGCGGTCGGGGTGGACGTCGCGGTGGATTCCGCGCCGAACGCGAGCGAAGCATGTCTCCGGGACCGTGGGAACCGAAACCGAGGATGCGGAAGACGTTGTTTGACGTGTTACCGGAGGGTGGTGCGTGCGCGCGCGATCGAGCGCGCGGTGAGACGCGATCGAGCGATGGATCGATCCAAAGACGACCAAAGAGAGAGAAACAGAGACTGACGCGCCCTCGTCGACGCAGTGGACCCGAACGATCCTCCGCCGTTCCCAACGGGTGGATACGCGCCTCCTCCGGGCATGGGATACGGTCCCGGTGCGGTGCCGATGACGGCGCAGGCGACGAGACACGCGAGACGGATCTACGTCGGCGGCGTTGCGACGACGACGACGGAGACGGACGTGACGACGTTTTTTAACAACGCGCTCGTCGCCGTGAACGGCACGAACGGGGAGGAAGGACCGTCGGTGGTGAATTCGTACATCAACATCGAGAAAAAGTTCGCGTTCGTGGAGTTTAGGAGCGTGGAAGAGACGTCCAACGCGTTGGCGTTGGACGGCGTCGTCATCGACGGCGTTCCGGTTCGCGTGCGGCGGCCGAATGATTACAACGCGCAGCTCGCGGCGGGACTCGGACCGTCTACGCCGAATCTGTCGTTGGACTTGGCGGCGATCGGGTTGGATCCGAGCTCGTTACAGCGCTCGGCGACGACTAATATTTTGCAGGAACACGAGGACCGCATCTTCATCGGCGGTTTGCCATACTTTTTAGAAGAGCCGCAGGTTCGAGAGTTGCTCGAAGCGTTCGGACCGATAGCGAAGTTTGACTTAGTTCGCGACAAGGAGACTGGAAATAGCAAGGGGTACGGTTTCGTCGTCTACGAGGACGTCTCCGTCACGGATATTGCGTGTCAAGGCTTGAACGGGATGCAAATGGGCGACAAGACGCTCACCGTGCGCCGCGCGGAAGACCCGACACGATCAACGATGAACGTGCCGCCGCCGCCGCCCGCCATCGCGGCGCCACCGTCGAATCCGCCGTCGACGGTCGTCTCCTTCAGTAACATGGGGCTCACCGTCGAGGAGTTGGCGGACGACGAGGAGTACGAAAACATCATGGAGGATATGCAGGAGGAGTGCGGGAAACACGGAGAAATTTCAACCGTCATCATTCCTAGACCGGCCAAGGACGGAGACGCGAGCGTTCCGGGCATTGGAAAAGTTTTCGTGCAGTACGTCTCCGTCGACGCCGCGATGAAGGCTCGTGATGCGTTGAACAATAGAAAGTTTGGCGGTTCCGTCGTTGCGGCGGATTTTCTCGACGAGGCTTCCTTCCACGCCAGAAATTTCTAGTTTCTAGATTTCAAGCGTTAGCACTACGCGTCCGGGACGCTCGCTACAGTAGTTTGGTTTGTTGTTAATTAGCAAAAGAAACGCCAGTACAGGTATATGCCGTACCACCCGATGAGACCCGCGCCGGCGAGAGAGACGATGGATAAGACGACGGCCCACGCGACTGTCCAGACGGCGGCGGAGCGCTGAATCGGCGTTCGTCGACTCTTACGTCTGAGACGAATCGTGCCTCCGTTTTCGTCCACGATTTGGCGTCTGGAGACCGATCCACTCTTTCGCATGATCATCGTGCCTCCCTCGTTCGCGTCGAACGTCGCGCTCACGTCAAAGTCGCCGTCGAAATCGATGGTCATGTCGATTGGCGCCGGATAGCTCGCCGTGGATTTCGATTGAGGAAGCGCGATCGTCGGATCGCCAGTCATCGTGTTCCACGTCTGCGAACTCTTGAGCACGCGAAGATCGCTTCGCTCCAACGTCGATTTTGCTGCGGCGAAGGTGCTCCCCACCAAGATGAGCGTCGACGCGAACGCGTCTCTCACGAGCACGCCGCCGCCGCCTCCGGCGGATATGATGATTCCAGCGAATATGGGTTGGAGCGACCCGTAACACGCCGTGACGACGGGCGTCGTGTCCGCCTCGGCGCGCGTCGTCAGCGCGTACGCGGCGGACGCGAGTACGCCGCCGGCGGCCACCGCCGCCCACGCGCTCGTCTGTGTTACGATGGCTATGGGATTCTCCGCTAAGAAATGTTCGCGCAACACCACAGGAAGCGATATCGCGATGCCCATGATGGCTCCCATGAATTGCGACACCACGGCAACGGTGGTCGGATGGTACGTGCGCAAGATGGACTCTTGAAACGCGAGATACGTCGCGAACGCGGCGGCGCGAATCAACAACGCGACATTCCCCGTGCTCAACCACATGCGCGCGGGATCCAACAACAAAATCGTACCCATCACGCTCACCGCTATCGCCGCAAACTTCCCCACGCTCGGTTTCTCTATCCCCTGAAACACCGCGATCGTGCACGAATACACGGGCACCAACTGCCCCAACACCACCGCGTTTCCGATTGACGCTCGTTTCAGCCCGTACGCTAAACAAATCTGCGCCAAACACACGCACGCCGCCAACATGATCATCACCAGCGACGACCGCAACGCTTTCCGTTTCTTCACGTTATTCAACTCTCGCATCGTCTCCCCCCTCGTCTTCGCCAGCAGATAAACGAAGGGCAACGACAGCGCGCTTCGAGCCAACGTAAACTGCGCCGCGCTAAAGTATTCCATCGACTGCGCGCTCGCGCACATCGCCCCCACGAAACACAACTGCGCGCACGTCAACAGCATCGCGCTCCTCGACGCTCGCTTGACGTCGTCTCGCACTTTTCGACGCATCTCATCCATTTCTTCCGGAAACGTCTCGCTCAGCGTCTCGAGAAACTCCTTGAGCTCACTCTTATTCTTCCACTTGATCGCCCCGACCCTCGCCGCCGCCGTCGTCGACGTCTCGCGTCGCTCGGCGTCCGCGTCCGCGGCGTCACCGTCGACGCGTTCGCTCCCGCGCATCGTCGTCGTCGAGCGTCCGCGTCGCGCGCGTCGGTCGCGCGGTCGGTCGCGTATCTCCGGGCGCGCGCGCTCGAATCGTCGCGCCGAGCGACCGACGCGCGCGTCGTGGACGCGCACGGCGCGCCTCGTCGACGACGGCGTCGTTCCGGCGTGCATCGCGCGCGTCGGACGGTGAACCGCGGGCGCGTCGCGCAGTGCGGCTCGTCGTCGTCGGATGTGGATTTCGAACGGTCACGACGCCAAAACGGTGCGCTCGCCACGATGACGGCCGTCATCGACCGCGCCGAGGCGTGGGTGCGCGAGGAATTGTCGCACAACGATGGATCGCACGATTATTGGCACATACACCGCGTGCGTGCGACCGCGATGGCGCTCGCGAGGGAGGAATCGACGACGAGCGATGAAGCGGTGGATGTGGAGGTGATCGAGCTCGCCGCGCTGATGCACGACGTCAAGGATTGGAAGTACGCCGACGGCGACGCGAACGCGGGGAGGGACGCCGTGCGCGCGTTTTTAACCTCGTGTGGGTACGACGAGGGAAAGACGGAGAAAATATGCGCCATCGTTCGGTACATTGGTTTTAAAAGCGAGCTCGCCGGCGACGCCGGGGACGCCGAGTACGCGCGGGCGACGAGTTCGATTGAATTTAAAATCGTGCAGGATGCGGATCGTTTAGATGCGATAGGCGCGATCGGCATCGCGCGGACGTTTTGTTTCGGCGGGGCGAGAAACAATCCCATGCACGTGCCGGGAGTGGAACCTGAACGCTCGCTCACGGCCGAGGCGTACGCGAAGAATCAAACGAGCGTCGACAGACCGAACACGACGATCAATCACTTTCACGAGAAATTATTCACCCTGCGCGACAAGATGAAAACGGACGCCGGTCGACGTCGAGCGGCGGCGAGACACGACGTCATGGTTCGGTTCGTGGAGCAATTTCACCGCGAGTGGGACGGCGAGGCGTGATTTTTTGCGCCCGCCGACCGGGACGCGCGTCCCACCGTTCGTAGTTTAGAATATCACACACATCACGCACACACCGACCCGACCGACCGTGCATTCACGCGCGCTCATCGCTCGCCGAGCGTCCTCGAGCGCGCTTTTTTTCGCGAAAAAGTAAAAATAACCACCTCGGGACGCCGCGAAATCGATTGCGCGCATTCTCGCGCGTTCGCCCCGCCGACGCGACTCACCGACGCCGACGCGGCGACGCGAACGCGACGAACACCGATCGCGATGTCGTCTGCGATCGTCGTCGTTGTGGACGCGCGCGCGACCTCGTGGGCGTCGATGGGACGGCTGATGAAAAAGTGTAATCGGTGGCGCCGTCCTCGTGCGGGACGCGCGTCGACGCCCGTGACGACGCGCGCCGGTGCGACGACCGACGACGATGATATCGTGTTGGGCGTGTACGTCAACGCGAGCGCGTCGCAGGCGCGCGCGGCGCCGGTGAACGCTAAGACGGGGGCTTTCGAGCGCGCCGGGGCGGCGACGCGACTCGGCGAGGCGACGCCGAGCGGCGTCGCGGCGGCGGTTCGCGAGCTCGTCGAGTCGTTGGAGTGGGAGGGACGATTGGGGATATCTCTTCCGGGATTGGTGACGCGCGTGGACGGAGACTCGAGCGGACGCGAGACGATGGCGCGAGTGGACATCGAGGCGGCGACGCGCGCGGCGACGGGGTGCGAGACGTCGGCGTCGTCCGGCGCGGAGGCGTTCGGGGCGGCCGAGTTACGATACGGCGCGGGCGTGGGGTTGAGCGCGAGTGAAAAGAGCGATCTCGTCATGTTTTGCATGGCGGGTCGACGGTTCAGCGCGAGTCTGTACGACGACGGGACAATCGTCAAGAATTTCGCCCCCGTTGTCGAGGCGTGGAGAGACGACGCGGAGACGACTAACGAAGACGCGTTCGCCGACGTCGTGAGCGCGTGTTTGATCGAACTCGAGGACAAGTACATGCCGAACGTCATCATACTGAGCGGTGAGGACGGTGACGACGCCGGCGCGCTCGTGAAGAGACTCTCGTGTAAGACCAAAGTCGTCGCCGGGACGCTCGGCGTCGTCGCCGGCGTCAAGGGCGCCGCCGCGCTCGCGCGCGAACAGATACGCACGCGCGACATCGAAATTTACGTCCGAGACATCATCGGCACCACCACCGGGGTGTCTCCGCAGTTCGTCACCGAGGAACAACTGCGAGACGTCTTTGATAAATTCGACACGTCTGAAAACGGCGTCTTGGAATTGAGCGAACTCGTCGACGCCACCGCCGCGCTCAACGTCGACGTCGACGACGGTCGTCGCCTGCTCGATTCCCTCGATTACGACGGTAACGGCGTCGTGAGTTTCGAGGAGTGGGCGCGGTGGTGGCGCGCGGCCGTGTCCTCCGAGCGCGTCACAAAGGTGGTGTCCAAGGATGAGTGGTCGCGCGTCTTGCGATGGGAACGCAATCGTCTCGTCTGTCTCGAGGTTGGGTTCACGTTTTGTCGACCGTGCAAGGCGTTCGCGAAAAAGTACGAAAAGATTGCCGACGATTTTCCGGGTGTCAAGTTCGTCTTCATGAATGGAAACGAGAACGGATCGACGACGCGATTGGCGAGGGACGAGCTCGGCGTGAAGACGACGCCGTCGTTTTTCTTGTTTCGCTCGGGCGAGCGCGTGCACTTTCACTCGGGGGGAAACGAGGAGCGATTACGAGCGGCGATCAATCGACACGCGACGGACGAGGAGTGGCCCGCGGCGCTCGGCGCGCGTCCCGCGATCACGTCAGACGACAGCTATGCGAACATGTAATGTACAAGATTTGCGCCGCGCGCGCTCGCGCTACGTGGACGTTCCGGCGTCCTTTTTATAAAACGTCGGTGCGTCGTCGCGGTCCTTGTGTTGCTCGCTCATCTTACCCATGGCGCGCTCTTGTACGGCTCGAATCGCGTCTTTCCCCACCGCGGACGCTCTCTCCGCCGCCGCCGCCGTCACCTCCGAGGCACGTTTACTCGCCGCGGACGCTCTCTCCGCCGCCGCCGCCGTCTTGGCCGACGCGCTCTCCCACATTTTACCTAAATCTATACTCTTCAGCGTGTCCGTCATCTGATGCGTCACGTTCTTCGCCTCGATGATGATTCGTCGCGGGCTCTGCGCCTCCTCCAGCGGTCCGTCCTGCGCGCCGCCCTTCGGCGGCGGCGGCTTTAAATTCACCCCGTGCATATCCTCGTCGGAGATGCCGAGCGCCTCTTTCCTTGCGAGGGCGATGCGTTCGGCCTCGGCGACATCGATCGATCGTTCCGATTTCAATTCATTCGGTTGATTTAAAATCGCACCCTTGGTGGACTCGGCGCGCGCGCGCATGCCGTAGAGCGTGTACGCCCGACCGCTCGCCGCGTCGACGTCGTCGTCGGCGGTGAAGAAATCATCCAAATCATTCGTGATGGCCGGCGCCATGCTCGACGCGACGTCGAGCGAGGACGCAATATCTTTTAACGACAGCTCGGCGTCGTCTTTCCTGCGCTCCTTGGCGAGACGCGCGAGTCGTTTCTTCAAATCGTGCTCCGCCATAATTTCCTCCGTCGTGCGCGAACTGATTTGATTCGTCATGGCGTCGCTCACCAACATGTCGTGCAATTGCATGACGTGCGCGATCTCCGCTTCGAGCGCGCGCTGCGCCTCGGCGTCTTGTAACTCGGCGTCGTCTCGTCGCTTGTACAACGCCTCGAGCTCGGCGCCAATCTCCGCCTCGAGTAACATCTCCTCCACCTCGGACATCATCTCGACGGTGCCGCGCAGCGACTCGCTCTGTTCCCAAATCTTCGCCGTCATCCCCGACACCTCGGCGAGCTCCCGATCGACCGCCACCCACTGTTCCTCGTGTTTACGAATGATGGATTCGAGCTCGGCGCTCGAACGGAGGGCGATGTTGGCTCGGGAATCGACGTGCGCGTGCCGAACGTCGTACGCCTCCATGGCTTCCTCCACCGCGCGCGCGTACGCGGCGACGCCTCCGTCCACGCGCGTGTCCTCCTATGCGAGATGGAAAACGACGATAATACATTCACGCAGAGGTTAGTTTTCGTCTTCTTCGCGCGTCGTCTCGTCGTCGTCGTCTCGTCGCGACGTCGTCGTCGTTCGGCGTCAACACCCGACGGCGGACATCAATCATTCATCGTTTTCGTCGCCTTCTCTCTCGTTAGCG
>Ga0255770_10004607_pt1 | contig 11543 bp, 10 predicted proteins | sample 071ome_22_FD_179968 | JGI IMG/M metagenome (GOLD analysis project Ga0255770, IMG submission 179968) | Coastal salt marsh microbial communities from the Groves Creek Marsh, Skidaway Island, Georgia - 071404AT metaG (version 2) | ecosystem: Environmental > Aquatic > Marine > Intertidal zone >... | reverse complement strand
ACGGAGCGTTGAAGGTGTTGGGCGGTAAAGATAGATCCGAGATTCGAAAACAGAAGTTTGTCATGTGCGGCGCCGGTTCCGCGGGCATGGGAATCGTGTCCATGTTACACAAAGCGGTCATGAAGAGTGGTGGTTTGAGCGAAGAAGAGGCGTACGATAACTTTTACATCTTGGATAACAACGGCTTGATTACGAACGAGCGTGAATTGGAGTTTCCGCGGGAAGCCGCGGTGGAACCGTTCGCAAAGGCGAGGAAAGCGACGAAAGAGTTACCCGACGGCGCTTCGTTGTTGGACGTCGTTAAAAAATCGAAATGTACCGCTTTACTGGGCGCGTCAACAGTAAACGGGTTGTTTACCGAAGACGTTTTGCGGCAAATGGGCGAGCAAAACGAACGACCGATTATTTTCCCTCTGTCTAATCCAACATCGAACGCGGAGTGCACGTCAGAGGAGGCGGCGAAAGCGACCGACGGGAGAGCGATTTTTTCGAGTGGTTCGCCCTTTGAAGATGCGAAAGGCCCCGTTTCGGGGCGTTTAATGCGCGCGAACCAAGGGAACAACTTGTACGTTTTCCCCGGTCTCGGATTAGGCGCGATGTTGAGCGGCGCGAAGACGATTTCCGAGGAAATGCTCGTCGCTTCGGCGAAAGCAATTGCAGATATGCTCACCGAAGACCAAATTCGAAGAGGCTGTATTTTCCCACTCATTAAAGAGATTCGCAACATCTCGGCACGAGTCGCCGTTAGGGTCATAAAACAAGCCGCCGAGGAAGGCCAAGCGAAAAAAAGCGTAGTTCGGATCATAGAGTCGGACGACGAACACGACACCAAGTTGTACAAGTACGTCAAAAGAGCTCAATACGTGCCCGAATACAGGCCGACAGTATTTCCGGTCGAAGAAAGTCGCAAAACGGTCGACGATTATTAACTGAGTCAACGCGCGCAATTGTAAATAGTCATTGTAGTATCGATTTAGAGCGCAGGTACCAGATGTATTACGTTCTCGCACTTGTGAAAAAAAGGATGGTATCATTTTATGTATTCTCAAGCACGGCTTAATTGAAATTTCTCTCTTCCTTCCTTACGCCGCTTTGACGGCGTCGGTCAAAGTCTTAGCAGTCGCTGCGATGGCATCCCAATCGCCGGCTTTGATCTTATCTTGGTCAAACGCCGGCGCTACAAAACCTACCGAAGACGCACCGTTTCTTAAATAGTCTTGGCACGTGGCCAAATCGCAACCGCTCGTCGGGTTGATTCTCAAATGCGGCAACGCCGAGGAGACGGCTTTCACCCACGCCGGGCCGCCGGCGACGCCCGGAAATAACTTTTGGATCGGCGCACCCAACGTGTACGCGTAGTGCAACTCCGTCGGCGTTTGGCAACCCGGCATGCACACGATGTTGTTAGCCTTGCACCACTCGACAACTTCCGGGATCAAAATCGGCGAAACGATAAATCTCGAGCCCGCGTCCATGGCTTTCTTCGCGTCCTCGACGTTTAAAATCGTCCCGACGCCAGTCATAACGTCCGTGCGCTTGGCAAAGTTCGAGACCGCGTCCAAGCAGCCCGGCGTGGTCAACGTAAACTCGACGACTTTAAACCCACCTCTCACGGCGGCGTCCATGGCTAATTCGGCTTTGCCTTCGTGCAACGTGCGCAACACCGCGCACGCTCTGTGCTGAAGAATAGTCTTCAAAACTTCGTCGTAATCCGATTGCGATTTTGCGTACGACGACATGTTGCGCTTAAACATGAAGTTGTTGCTGTTTCTCGTATTGGTGTTTCTGCTGCTACTGATCTTCGCCCCTCCTCTAAAATAACTGTTGCTGAAATACTTCTCTTGGCCTCCTCTCGCCATGGAGTGCATTCCCTTCATGAACCCTCCGGTCGGCGTGACCCCTTTGCTCGTCAACAATTTCCCCAACGGCGAATCTTCCTTGATCATCTTCGAGTGGAACGGATAGTATCTTCCCGGTGGGCCCGGGTTTTCCTCCAACTCCTTCTTCACCACGTCCTCGATGATTTCTCTCGAGTGCGCGATATCGTACACCTCCTGCGCTACCGCCGCCGGAATGACCACCACTCCGTCTTGGTCCCCTACAATCGCATCACCTGGTCTCACCGTGACTCCACCGCAGTTGATGACCAAGTTGCACGCCCACGGCTGGTGCACGTGCGGACCTTGTCTCGGCGTCGTCGAGTGGCTAAACACCGGGAACCCATAGCCTCGCAACACTGCGGTATCTCTCACCGACCCGTCCGTGACTAAGCCCGCGACTTTCTTTTGCATCAATCGCAAAAACTTAATATCGCCACCGACCGATTCCCACGGACCGACCGAGTTCATCACCACCACCTCTTTCGGCCCGGCGAGCTCGAACGCTTCGTATTCCGGACTTTCCATCCCGGGCGGTTTATCCTTCATGATGTCCGGCCTTTGCGGAACAAACTGAACGGTAATCGCCCGGCCAACCGTCTTCGGCTGACCCTCCGTCAGCGGTCGCGCGCCCATGATGTGCGACGTTGGCCATCCCATCACCCACAAACCGTCGATCAAAGCTTGCGTGGATAACGTGCCGAGTTTGTCCAACAACTCGTCCGAGATTTCCGTCGCGTTGCGTGGGGCTCCCGAGGCCATGCATCGGATGGCCCCGGCGGCGTTACCCGTCGTCGAGGAAGCGGTCGCTCGTCGCAACGAACGCGTGAGCGCGTGGCGAAGCATCTTTCTTTCTTTTTTGAGGTTCTTTTGAGAGTGTGGTGCGCGTGCGTTCGTTTTGTGTGCGCGCCGCCCGGGTGTAAAAAAGTGAAGGCTAGCGACTTTTATTCCAAAACGGATAGGGTTTGTTTCAGCTAATCAGAGCTCATTTTTTTCTCTGCTCTTAAAAATACGTTCTCTCGCCTGCTGCTGCTTCGCTATTACAACCCTTTCTCTCTAAAAACATCCGCTGCTGCTGCTGCTCCTACTACTACTAGTGCTACGACTAGTGCTACGTGTTCTCGTTTTCTCTCTCTCTCTACAAATCGAGCGAAGCGCGGTGTGGGACGGCGCCGTCTGGGACGGTCACGACGACGACCTTTTCTTCTTCTTTTTCTTCTTCTTCGGCGGCGGAAGACGAAGGAGAAGATACCGTCGTCGATGCGGCTAGAATTTCTCCCTGTTCGTCCGCGCGACTTCGCGCGACGCAGTACACGCCTACCACGGTGATGGTGATGCCGGCGAACTGAATCGCCTCGAGCGATTCGTTCAGAAACGTCAGCCCGAAGAGTACGGTGAACGCGACTTGAACGCCCGAGTACACCGTCGGCAACACGCCGTTCACCCTGGTGATCGCCCAACTGTTGATGCCGTGCGCGATAACGGCACTACCGAATCCGCTAAAAAGCACGCCTCCCCACGCGTACGCCGGCACGTCGTTCTTCCAATCTATGTCTATGAAGATCTGCTTCAACCCTCCGGCGAAGAATATCCACGTCCACGCGAACACCGTCGATCGGAACAAAAACGTCATGCCGTAATTTTTCATCCCGCTCTTCGTCGCTTTCACCACCATCACGACGTAAAACGAATACGAGCACGTTTGCAACAGTAAAAGCAACACGTCCCCAACCGACGGACCCACCTCGTCGAATATCCTGTGCGCGCGAACCGCCATGACCGTCCCCGCGAATCCGAGCAAACACCCGAACGCTTTCAAAAAGCACATCTTTTCTAATCCAAACGCGAACGAAAGCAACGCCGTGCACACCGGCATCAGTGGCTGCACGCTCGCCACCGCGATCGCTCCGGACCGTTCGTTACACACGAACACGAGCACGTACGCTATTCCCAAAAACGTCCCCATCGGGAGAAACCAAAAGTGTTGCATCCACGTCAACTCGCTTCGTTTCGGCGTCTGCGTCGGTCGTTCCAACCGAGAAAACAGCCACAAGAACGGCAACGCGCACGCCAATCGCAGCGTGCAAAACGCGAACGGTTTGATGAACTTCAGAGACGGGTTCGCGAGCGTGTGCATCAGCGCGAATATGAGTTGCACGAGCGTTAAAGCCATGTGCGTGGTGATGGTCGACGGCGTCTGGTACTCTCGCGCGACGAGCGCGGACAGCGAGGCCCCGGCGGCGGTGGCGCCACTACGCATGTTTCTTTTTCTCAAGTCTCTCTGCGTCCGTCGTCGTCTCTCCGCGCGAAAAAAGAACCCATCGTCGTCGTCCGGGTTTGAAGGAGACGACGAAAGGTTCTTCCGGGGAGCGCGCGTTTTCTTCTCTCGCGCTGTTTGGCAGTTATCCGGTTTTTTGTATTGAAGACGTTTCGACGAGACCACGTAAGAGAGAGTACCAAATATGCACCAACACACCTAAAGAAAGCAGCACGAAGGGACGTCTTCTCGAGTAACGCGCAGAGACCCAACGGAGTACCAACTATGGACCTATTAAAAAAAAAACGAATAAAAAAAAACAACGAGCGCGTTCGAGCGTCAGAAAAAGAGAAGAGAGACATCTCTCTCTCTCTCTCTCTCTCTCGAAGAGCGCGCGCGCCTCTCGAAGAAAAGAGCATTACCCCACCCGGCGAAAAGGAGCGAGAAGAAGAAGTCATCGTCGCGTATCTCTCTCTTCGGTTTTCGCGAACGAATCATTCGCGCGTATTGTATTTATTTTAAGGAAGAGAAACGTATCTTTTTTCCATTCACAAGAGATAAAACTCTCTTCGTGTCCGTTGGTGGCGAAGAGACAAAAGTTAAAAGACACGGACGGAGAAAGAAGGAAAGACAAAAGGAACCCGGACGAAGAAGAAAAAAGAGAGGATGTCGTCGACGATTAACGAAAGGTTGAGCGAAACTTTAGCGCGGTTGGAGTTGAAGGACCGCGTCGACGACGACGACAAAAACGACGACGAGAACCTCCTCGGAGGAAGAGGGGGAGAAGGCAACTTTCTCTTCTTTGGCGAAGACGACGACGACGCGGAGGCGACGATGTTTTCGTCGGCGCACGATTTCGATGGTTTTGAGCGTAAGAGTATCAGCAGCGAGAACAAAATTAACGCGGGGGATGGCGATGGTGACGACAACGACGACGACGAAAAGGAGGATTCGAGTTTACCGTCGTGCGCGATTTGTCTCAACGCGCCGAGTTTGGAAAATTCTTGTTTTACGGTGCCGTGTTTGCACTCGTTTTGCGCCAAGTGCATCGTTCGATGGGCGAACTTTCAAGAGGAGGAGGAAAACGCGCAGAGGAAAAAACGCGGGTTATCGTCCACGCATCATAATCACCACCACGGCCAGACGAGCTTTGCGGCAAAGTGTCCGTCTTGCCGCGTGCCGTTTGAGAATTTGTTGTGCTATCGGGAGTTGGACGGGTCGGTGCACAGGCTGGGCGGAGAGTTGGATTTACGGGAACACCCGTTGTGTTTGTTGAAACGGTCGAAGTGGTTAGGTTTGGAAGAAACGGAGGAGGAGATGTACGGAGGGAGACAATCTTCGTTCGATGATTCGTTTGAAGAGGAATATGGTCACGGCTATCATGGAATGAAGTCGTCAAATAAGAGCGCGTATTACGACATCGACGACGAGTACTTTGCGAAGAGAGGCGGCGCGAGAGTAGTGATTGGGAACCGGCGATTCGGCGCGAACGGGTTCGTGGCGAGCGGACGAGCGCTGGCCCGACCGATACAGCAACCGATGAAAAAAGAAAAGATGGGTTCGGCTGCATTTTCGTCTTCGCCGAACAATCAACACTCGATGATGAAAATGAAGGGTTCATCGCCAACGACGAAAATGATGAGCGCTTCTCCACCGACGACGGTGAAAGGAACGCCGCCATTAGGCACGACGCCACCGTCTTCTTCATCCGCGTCGGCACCGAAAGGCAAGAAATCCATGAAAAAGCAACTCCAAAACGAGAAAAAAAGACAAAAAGATCAAGAAGAAGCGGCGAGAAGGTTGGCGACGCGCAAAGAATACCAGAGGAAAGTACCCATAGAAGATTCGCAACCGCGCATGGCTGAACAGTTTGCCACTGACGAAGAAGTAGAAGAAGGAGAACAAAGCATCAGAGAAGAAGCGAGCGAACCAAAGCCTGCGATGACATCGGTCCCCGTCGCGGCCGAGATCATCATGTAAAATTAGAAAAATATAAAAAAAACACTTGTATCATCATCAACAACAAAAGTTGCACGTCATTTGTAAAATAACAACCGTAAAATCCTAATTGCCTTTCGACGCGTTCAACACGGTCTCGCGCATGCCGGCGTAATCGGCTTTTTTACCCTCGTTAAACAATTCGAATTGCCTCGCCGCTTGGCCGACGAACATGTCCAAACCGCTCGCGACGGTTAAGCCGCACTCCTTCGCCTCTCTCAATAATCTCGTTTCGAGCGGGTTATAGACGGCGTCGAAACATACAACCGCGCCGGACTTTTTGATAGCCTCTTTCGGACACGGCGTTTCATCTACTCTCTCACCAACCATTCCTAACGACGTCGTGTTTGCGATGACATCTATTTTCAAATCCCCAAAGTTCCCATTCGCGACATCTTCGACGGAAATCGACGTGCCACCGCACGCCGCTGCCAACGCGTCCGCTCTGTCTTTACTTCTATTCGCAACGACTACGTTGGCCTCTTTAAACTTTGCCCCGAACGCTAACCCTCTCGCCGCACCTCCCGCGCCTAATACCAGCACGGTTTTACCTTTCAACGCCTTCGAATCTGTCGTCTCTGCCGCGTCTCTCGGAATCGTCGGATCCAACGCCTTTTCAATCGCGCCAATCGCGGCGACGTAATCCGTGTTGTACCCGCGAAACGATCCGTCTTTCTGTCTCACCAACGTGTTCACCGCTCCAATCTGTTTCGCCACTGGATCGACGTTCTCGCCGCAAAATTTCAAAGCCGATTCCTTGTGCGGAATTGTCACCGAAAACCCAACCCAATCGTTGTTTTCGTTATCGAACAAACTTTTGTTCTCGACAAACTCCTGGAAATCTTTCACCAACAAGGGCACGTAACACTTGTCCTCCACCGCGGCGCTAATCAACGCTTTATTGTGCAACTGCGGCGATTTACTCTGCGCGATCGGGTTACCCATCACGCCTAAAACTTTCGTCTCCCGCGTTTGCGAGCTGTTCACCCTGTACAACTCGCTCAAATCTCGCAACGTCGGCTGCCCCGGCGCCGACTCGAATCCGGCGCGAATGCTCCCAAACGTCAAATAACTCCCGAATTTCGTCGCCAACAATCTGGAAATTAACCCGTGTTCGCTCATTCCTAACGCCGCGCACGGGTACCCGTCCTCGCTCGCTTTTTCTAAAACTTTCGCCAACCGTCCGACGTCGTTAATATCTTGACACACGCACGCGATTTTCGCGATGTCGCACATCGCGTTCCCGCGAATCTTCTCGTACTTCTCCTTCAACAAAACGTCCAACGACGGCGTCGACTCGTACTCGTGACTGCTACAAATAAGCATCTGACCCGGACCTTTAACATCCTCCGTCGGTTTCGCATTCGCGAATCGCTCGATCGCCAACAACTCGCAATCCACGTACGTCGCGCCCGCTCGAAATCCTTCCCACAAACATCGCAGTCGCGTCTCCTCGTCGCCGTCGTCTTGCCCGCCTTCCCAGTTTGGTCGAAACGTCACTATGCACGGAATCTTTGCATTTTCCTCGCATTCTTTCACCAACACCCCGATCGCTTCCTTCATCTTCTCTTCGTCCGTGCGAATCGATTTCTCCAGAAAATCCACGCGCAACTCGACGATATCCGGACGACTCTTGCCCGATTGGGCCACGAATCGTATCTCAGAAATGCATTCGGACACCGTCGAAGAAATGATCGACGTGGTCAGCTTACACTTCTCAAAATCAGCCGCAGAAGACGACGATGATGGCGAAGAAGACGACGACGCGCGCACCAACGCGCTCTCTCGACGATGATGGGTTTTGCGACGACTGTACCGAGTACGGTTTTGTTTCGATGCCATTTCTTTTTCCCGAAGAAGAAGCGAAGGAGGTTTTCGTCCCAAAGACGAAGAAGAAGCGACGACGTGTCCGCCGCGATTCGTCGTGGTCGTGGTACTTTTACTGTTGCGAAAGGAGGTAGCGGTGACTCGAGCGAGCGAACAACCGAGGGCGGCGCTCATCGTCGCGTGTTTTATCGTCGCGCGTACGTTTTTGTGGGCTAAATTTTTATCCATTTTATTACAAAAATAATACTAGAGAGACACACACACGCGCGTATCATCGAAAAATGTGGCGCTCGCGTGGTAAACCTCTCTCTCCTTTTCTCTCTCTCTCGATTTTATCGGTACAGTGCGCGCGAGCGAAGATTTTTCGCGCTTACTTTTTCGCGCAAAGACGTCACTTTGAGGGGTGGGTGTTTCGAGGAGGGGAAGAGAGCGGGAGAGGTTTTCGGCGACGCACGCGCTTCTTTGTTCGTCGCGGTCTCTCCGTCTCTAAAAGCTATATTTGTTCTATCTACATTTCTCTCTCTGTCTCTCTCTCGCGCGCGTGGGATGGTGGCCTATTTGTGGTCGTTGGAATTAGCGTTCAAGTTTCCTTCTAATTCGTCCAACACTCGATCGTAAAACGGGAGCATCTGTTCCAACGAGGATAAAACGACTCCCGCGCCGAGGAGGATTTTTAACTGCTCCTGTAAGAAAAACGAATCCGGCGCTTGGAGATTCAACAAGAACACGCCAAACGCCGCCGAAAGACGATACGCGTTCTTCTTGTTGTAGTTTTGATGGTACCTCTCCGCGTTCGTGAACCGAGTTTTACTCGGATTTCGTATCTTTGTCGCGATGGGTCGTCTCCGCTTCGCCGTCGCCGTTTCGTTCATTCGCTCGACGTACGCCTTCACTCTCTCGTATTGCGCTTCGCTCTGCGGCCAAATCGCGCTCTCGTACTGCACCGACGCCGTCCGCCGCGTGGCATCGTGCGATTCGAAAAACACCTCTAACAGCTCTTCCAGCGTCACTTTCGTGTTATCGAATCGTATCTTCAGCGCTTCCGTGTTCCCGTCTCCCGCGCACACCGACTTATACGTGACTGCTCTGCTGCTGTTCAAATTCGTGTCATTCTCGGCACCCGCGTACCCCACGGTGACTTCAACGACGCCCGGAACGGATTGAAACGTTTCCGAGGGCGTCCAAAATCACCCGAGCGCGAGCCACAATTCTTCTTCCTTTTCATCGTTCGAAGAAGAAGAGACAAGAGAAGAGGAAGTGGGCGAAGTGGGCGAAGTTTTTGCGTTTTGGACGACGACGCTTCGTCTCGGCGAAGTCGTCTTATCGTTTTCGATGCGGCCAGAGGAGGGACGATTTTTGCGGTGAAACTGATTTTGCTGCTGCCGCGCTCTTCCTCCCGAGAGCGATGAAAGTGCGGTGGTCATTTTTTGTGTGCGTCGTGTTTAAGATGTATTCGTCCGGGGCGCGCTCGAACACTAACAACGTGTGACGTGGGAACGAATGTGTATTTTCCCGAAACAGAGCAGTAAAAAATTTGGACTCGAAGAGCGCGCGCGCGGATGTTGAACGTTAGATATATACGCGTTTTAAGTTTATATGTTTACAAGTTTGACGAGCTTTGCGTTACTCTCTCTCTCTCTCTAAAAATGTGTATACTTTTTTCCTCCTCGTTTTCCTAAAATGTATTATTCGTCCCGCGGCGCGCGCGCGCGCGTCTCTTCCCGAAGACACTAATAATGAGTGATTTAGTATTAGAACAACGGGTTGCCGTTGGTAAACTTTTCAGCCAACAACAAGGCGACCAAACCGACCATGGCACCTCTGCCGTTGGTCAATTCAGCTTCCGGTTTGAACGGGCCCAAGGCGTTGCCCGGCGCGGTCACGCCGTCCGGACTGGACTTCTTCAACACCGGCGCCAACGAGGCGGCCAAGATGAAGATGCCGCAAAACGGCGCCAAGAACAAACCGGCGCCCGGGTACGTGACGGTATCCGAAACGCCATCAGCCAACGTAAACGTTCTCGTGGAGAACACTTGGCCCCACAAAGACTTGTTTTGGGTAATTTCGGTGTACAAAGCAGCCATCCAGCCGATTTGCGCGACTCTGCCGTTGATCATCTCGATCGCCGTCGCGTTCGAAAACACCTTCATGGCGTCGTCGAGGAGTTGCGTGTCGTCGCCGAGCGGCGCGGCTTCAGCGACGGAGCCATCCGCGGGGTCACTGTTTTTAAATAAAAATGCAAACACAAAAAAAGAGAGAGAGTTTAAGGTCAGTACTTTTGTTCTTCTTCCGTTCTCGAGTTCAAAATCGATCGATCCATCATCGAACAGAGCGCGGTTTTAAGTAAGGTTTTTGATTGAAAAATGCCACCGAGGCACCTTCTGACGTCACCAAAAATTGATTAATGGAAAAAAAGACACAAGAAGCGCGCGCGCGCTTTCTCTCTCTCTCTTTAATAAGAACACACGAGGAGGAGAGAGAAAAACGAAACGCAAAAAGCAGAACGCACATCATCGCTTGCATCGCCGCTTTCGGTGCCGCAGTTTCGACCGCCGGCGTGGCGTCCTTCATTTCAAAAGCCTTCTCCGCGGATTGGACCGCATCGGCGACGGAGGTAACTTTTTCCTCCTCGTCGACGCTGCCTTCTTCTTTCGGCTCGACGACGGCGCGCATCAAGAAAGTCGCAGCTCTTCTCTTAGATGAGGTCGCCCAGGACGACGACGCCGCGCGGGCGCAGAGGGAAGTTTGCTGTAAAGAGAACATTTATTACGTGTGTGTGGTGTAGGGGGGCTTGTGCGTTTTAAAAGTGACGTCGTTCGTCTTCGAGTGTGTGTTCACATTTTTTGGAAAAAAAAAGGCAAAAATGTATGGTGATAATACCATCCATGTTGGGAGATATTTGAACCCCCCATCAAACCCCTATAGTAGGACCAAAAAAGCAGCGAGAGAGTGAGTAACTTCACGTGCGACACTTACTCGTAATAATAAAAGGTAGACACGACGCGTTCTGTGTTGTTATTTTTCAGAATAAAAACCGGGTGGTGGTGGTTTTTCTTCTGGGCGAAAGAAAGGGCGTCAGAGAGAGCAGAGCGTCAGAGAGAGCGTTATAGGACACCTTTTGTGCGAGAGATGGTTTGGTTGTGGGTCGTCCTCATTATTCTTTTGACCACCCCGGGGGTTTCTTTTTTGGACGAGAAGAGACCGGCTGCCTTTTTTTTCTTATATTTTAGGCACCCTGTTTCGTTTCGCGCGTATTATATACGCCGCCGCGCTCGGGAGAACGACGAAGAGAGCGCCCCGGAACCGAGACGGATGATGAAGACCACGCATTTAGGGATTTTGCGATCGAACGCGACGAGATTTTATCATGGAGGGGGAAGAATTCAACGCGCGGATGGATTATTATTGTGTGATGTGATGTAGAATAAGAGACGCCTTTTTTATATTTCGCGGCGGCGAGCTTTGATGAATAAAATACAAACGACAACGCGCTCTTCGCGTTGTTGTTAAACTACCACGGCGGCGAACAGACCTAAAGTCACGTACAGCAACACCATCGGATACACAGCTAACGCTTTCCTCTC
>Ga0255770_10004602_pt1 | contig 11553 bp, 12 predicted proteins | sample 071ome_22_FD_179968 | JGI IMG/M metagenome (GOLD analysis project Ga0255770, IMG submission 179968) | Coastal salt marsh microbial communities from the Groves Creek Marsh, Skidaway Island, Georgia - 071404AT metaG (version 2) | ecosystem: Environmental > Aquatic > Marine > Intertidal zone >... | reverse complement strand
ACGCTTAAATGGCAAAGGGAGACCCAACTTAACTAGTTTTGTCAGCTTGGCAAAATTTCCTGGTGCATTTCGACTGTAAACCATAGGTGGTCGAACAATAACTATTTCCATGGCGCTATTAATAGCCAATGTAAGTAACTGCTGCTCTGAATCATATTTACACTTCGCATAAAAATTATGCGGATTGGGCTGATCAGTTTCTCTAAATGCTTTGGTATTGCTCTTTCCATTAACGCCAATAGAGCTCAAGAAAACAAATCTCTGAATGTTTGCTTCTGCAGCTGCTCTTGATAAAACTTCGGTTGCCCGAACATTAACCTTATAAACCTGTTCGAGATAATGGGTTTCTCGATTATCATTATGGGCCATCGCAGCCAAATGAATAAAAGCGTCAAAACCTTTAATTTGCTTGAAAATTTTTTCAGCTTTGGATAAAGTTAAACTAGATAAATCGTTCAAGACTATTTGTGTTAACTCTCCTGGTAACTCATCATTTAAATCACGAACCAATGCTACAACATGATGTCCTGCATCTAATAAAAAGTTACATAGGGGCTTTCCAATATAGCCATTAGCACCAGAAATAGCTACTTTCATCAATAGAGACCTGACAATAATAAAAAAAGTAACACTAAGGACTCCTTGGGATGACGTCGAAGTTGCCTGTAATGAGTTACTAAAAACCAGCGATTTAACTTTAAGCCTGTCTCTCCCAACGGATCAACTAAATGAAATATCTTAGATACTTCTTTAGCGTACCATCTGCTGTGTACCATTGAAAGACGCTTCATGTAAGCATTAAAACCATAGTTGGGTCCGATTTGATTATGTTCATGGCGCCTGTATCGCATAAGTGGCTGATTGTCAATTCCCCATGTTAGATGATGCTTTCTGAAATATGCATAAATTAACCAATCATGGTAATTAACTTCATTAGCTTTCTGCCAATTTTCTTGTAAAAAATTTTTAAATTGGCTTAATGCCTCACATTGGAAAACATATGTACAACCTGGTCCAGCAGATTCAAAAAAGTAATCAAATTTTTGTTGTGGATGCGATTTCTTAATAAGCTTTTCGCGACCATCATGAAAGAAAGCAATTACATCACTTGAAATGGCCTGAAGCTTTGTTTTAGAGGCTGTATCAATGGCATGTGCCAATTTGTTTGGAAGCCATATATCATCTTGATCTGCCAATGCAACGTAATTATAGAGACTGAAATCCACATCTCGAATCAAGCGGAAAAAGTTTTTTGAAGCACCACCATAGTATTCTCCATACGGCAACAATTTAATATTTGCATTTTGTTTAGAATAAACTTCACACCATTTTTGAGTTTTATCTATCGATAAGTCAACGCTGATATAAATTTCAACTTCAACGTTTTTTTGACCAAGAATAGAATCAATCTGTTCTTTAATCCAGGCCATTCCATTGTATGCAGTTAATAAAACTGCCACAGATGGCTTTTTAATCACTGAGTAAAAATCCCATAAAGACAGTACTGACTGATATTTTGATTGAACCAATCAAATTTAAATGGCATATAAAATGTTTTTTTTACTTTGAAGCCATTGCTTTCAAGACATTCAAGTAGTCTGTTTTTATCATAGAAAATCTTATGATCAGAGTCACGATCAAAGCCCTTCTTTCCTGGTACGCCAATAATAACCTTACCTTTTTTATTCAATACCCTGTTTATCTCTTTTAGAATAGGCTCTGGCTCTTGAATATGCTCTAGAACATTATCTAGAACCACACAATCGAAAACTGAAGATTGGAACGGCAAAACATCAGCCTCCATTTTACAAACATTAAAACCTTCTTTTAAACAATAAAGAACAGCTTTTTTATTAATATCGACACCAAATGTATTTTTTCGATAACGAAGAAAATCTCCAATACCACAACCTACATCGAGAACTTTCTCATCTTGGCCAATATTTCTACAAATTGCTGGATAAAGCCAATATTTTCGATAAAGCCTCCCTTTCCAGTTTCTATTCTTAAGATAAGAGTAATATGGGTTTTCAAGGTCACTCATGATAATTTACTGACCCCTATTTTTAGACTGAATTTCATTTAAATTTCTTGGAAATCTTAAGGCAATATAGTATGCCCAATAAATACTAAGTATAACAAACCAATATAACCTATAGATATGGCGAAATATCTTATAAAAGTATTTTGCCTTTGTGCTTGTTTGATTTAAAAGTATTGGAATTATGCATCCTCCATATTTAGTAAAACAAATTACCTTTTCTTGTAATTGTTTTTTATCTAACTCATTATAAAGACTCCAACCAAGATGTTCTGCTTGATAATGCCCTGTAGTTCGACAAGTATAGTAATGAGGCTTTACTAGTGATGCATGTCCAGGCAACATTTTGAACTTGTTCATAACAAACAAGTCCTTCCGGTACATTGCTAAAGTAGTATCAACCGCTGCCACAACCAAGTCACCAATCAAAGGACCTTCCATGTAGGCCAGTTCATTTTCATATACTGTATTAAGATATTTTTGGTTTTTAATAAATTCCAGATTGAGAGCTAAGCCCAATTTGCCAACTGCAACATTACAATCCAATTTCTGCTTCATGTACTCTAACCAGCACAAATTATCTTTTGGTTCTGGCACAACAATATCTCCATCACTCAACACAATATATTCTTTTGACAAACCCTCTCTTTTATCAACAATCTCAATAGCTTTGTTAAAACCTAAGACCCATTGATTTTTTGAATTAAAGATGACCTGAGCTAAACCTTGCTTTTTATATTTATTTAATAGCTCTATCTGAAGACTAGACGAAGAGTTGTTATCAACGATAAATAGCTCATAAGGATAGCTGGTTCTTTCTATTATTCCACGGACTGTCTTATCCAAAAACTCAGGCTCGTCTCTTGTTAAAATAACAACTGCAATGGTTGCTTTCATAGAATTTACTGTCAATTCACTTGATGAAGATGGTTCTTATTATATAAACAATATAATGTAACAGCATTCTGGATATACTCAAATTTGCCATCTTCACAAAATATAATCTTGCCTTGAAGTCATTAGCTAGCTCCCTTATGAGTGATAACCTGAGATTTAATGGCGTAGTGCATTTAGCATCTGTATCTACATATAACGCAACACCAGATTTTCTAAGCAGAAAAGAATGAATTAGATCTTCACAGTATGCTTTGCCCTTAATGGGATAGTAGTCAACCAGGATAAGGTTTTCTTTATGATGGAGCACGCAACCACCTGGTTGCCAGTCGACTTGGATGATACTCTCAGAAATTTCAGTAGGATTGACTCCAAAATTAGTTCCAGCAAGTGTGATAGCGCCAGGTTTATAACCTTGTTTTCCATTGATTAAGCGATAATAAAATGACAAAATACCGGTTTTTTTCTTAACAAACATTGGAGATCCGTCAACATTATACAAACAAGGTGATATGCACGAATTTTCTGGCAATTTTTCTAACTTGCTTACTAGCTTGCTTAGACAATTCTTACCAAGTAAGATGTCATCATCTAACTGTAAAACGTAATCTCCTTTGGACTCTTTAAAACCAACTATACGCTGATAGACCTGTCCATATTGCTCAGAGTATATTATCCTTGCCAGATGATAATTAGAAATATTATTGACTGTATGAGAAATATTGGGCAGACAAATAATAACCTCAATGTTCTGAGGAATTCGACTTGAAAAAATACTATCCAATGTTTTTGTTAGGTCTCCGCCCAAAGATGGTATGACAACACTTAACAGAAAATCTTTCATTGCTAAATAGCTCTCTTCAATTCATTTAATAAAGCTGAATAGTCAATTTGCGTGAAGTAACTTTCACAATATTTAACCAACTTATCATTATCAAAAGGAGAATTATCTTTTATTATCATCGAAAATTCATTGACATTTCTTACAACTGCTTTTCCATCGTCTATCTCGAACAATAGATCTATTGTCATTCCTGAATCATCTGCCAAGTAAATAGGCATCAAGCCCCCATAGATCGCTTCAATAATTGCCGTTGTGCCTCGATAAAGTGCAAAGTTAGATTTGATAATATCTTCAGATAGTGAAGCACTTGATAAAACAATATTTTTAGGTAAGTCATCTGAATTAATGTCCATACATCTTAAAACCTCTTTAAAGGATATTACTGGATGAAGTCGCCAAATGAAAACAATGTGTGGTAAAAAATTTGCACACTTAATTGAAAAATTAAACAAGGTAATGCATTCATCAATAATACCCTCTGGAAGCACCAAACAGATCTGGCGTTTTTTTTGGTCATGTGTGCTTATATTAACTGACGATTTCTTTGAGCCCAAAATTTCTAATCTAGAGTGCATTTTTTCAGGTGACTTCTGAAAAAAATTTTTAGTGATAAACCCAGATGTAAAAATCAAATCAGGATCATATTTTTTGCCTAGTGATCTAAAGATTGAATGTGCATTCTTTGTAATAACCGAGTGTTGATAAGCAATACGAAGAATATTATCATTGTGTTTATTAACAACTCCGTAAACAACTCTTTCCCAAGAGTGTCCCTCGTAAGTTGTAATAATTACCTTGGGATTATATAGTTTCAGAATTTGCTTAATTTGTCTATTAATTCTTAGAGAAGATAGGGCCCCGCCAAGTCCTTTGGCACTGGATGCTCTTTGCATTGTCTGCTTTAATAAGCCTTTTTCTCTGAATGAAGATAATCTGATTTTGAGCATCTCCCTAATCAAACCAAAAATATTATGCATCTCCTCTATCAAACTTAAATTTTTTGGAAGAATGATCCTAGGTAAATCTGAATTAACCGCTTTTTTTGATAAGCTCTCAGTTTTTTCATTAGTGTGATTAATTAGAACCACTAGAGGGTTGACTCTATTGTTTATTAGATATTGAGGAATATCGCCAAAGTAAAAATCTTCATTAGAGTCTAGATGTTCAACATTTACAATGTGAGAAACAATTACCACATCAACATCTTTGCTATTATTAGATTTAGTTATTTTATGACTCTCTAAAGGGAAAATATCTAATCGTTTTCTATTAACAAGTAATGAATTATTCGAGTATAAAACATCATCATTAACATTATTATTAAATAAACATTCATACTGTCTAAGAGATGCAGGGTGCTCTCTCAAGACATGTAACCAGGGTATGGAAACTCTATATAAATTCTTGTCTTCATTAATTACCTGATCGCAGGCATCGCACAATAACTTGTATTGCTTAATATTCAAATCTAATAATGTGTTCTCATAAGGTGGAACATTCCTCTAAGATTTTTTTTAAAAGTATGTTTTGTTCGCTATTATTTTTTATATAGTCCAAAACAATATCAACTTCATGCGGCTCATTTATGGATGGCAGGCTCGGATTCACAGGAACAGAATATAAATCATAACCGCTTTCAATAATTCTCATCTGTTCAATAAACTCAGCAGACTCGATTTCTGATTCTGGCAAATGATTAAGCTTCAGTAAAAAATCTTTCCTGTAGGCAATAATTCCTAAAATTTTATGAACAAATTTTTGTTGAGTCTTTAAATCACTAAAGTATGGAGACTTCCTAAAACAATGCATAATTTTATTAGTTTTCATTGTGGCACACTTTACGAAAGAGTGTAAATCTAATTCAACTTCTGCGTTAATATTTCCAGTAGCGTTCCAAGCATCTATTTGTGGATTTTCCTTTATTCTTTTTATCATGCTATCAACATGATGGGGTAATAATAATGGCTCATCTCCTTGCAGTAACAATACATGACTACAATCATAATTTTGAACTGCCTCTGCAACCCGACTTGTGCCATTTTTATGATTATTATTTGTCATAATAACCTTTCCACCATAAGACTCAACAGCGTTAGCAATTTCTTCGTCACAAGTGGTTACGATAACATCATCCAACTCTTTCGATAACAACGCTCTTCGGCGAACGTGTTCTATCATAGGCAATCCGTGTATGTTAAAAAGAATTTTTTTTGGAAAACGAACAGACGCCAAATGAGCAGGAATTATTCCAACAATCTTCATTGAGGAAACACTCCACAATCAACATTAATACACTGACCAGTAATTGCAGAAGCATCATCAGAAGCCAAAAACAAACATGCCTTGCCAATCTCTTCTCCTTTAGGTAGTTCAGGCAGTGCTGCTTGAGTTTTACGGAAATTATCAATAAATTGATCAATGTTGCCATATGCAGGAGATTCAGGTTGATCTAATGCCTCTATGAGACCGCTTGTCGGAACAATTACAGGACAAACAGCATTAACTCTAATATTTTGCTTGCCAACTTCTTTTGCTAGCGACTGTGTAACTGCATTGACTCCAAATTTAGAAGAGCAATATGCGGAATTATTAACACTTCCTCGTTTCCCAGCAATACTAGAAACATTAACAATATTAGCACCAGTTTGCATAACTGCAAGTGCTGATTTGCAGCCCCAGAAAACGCCCTTGAGGTTTGTATCTAAAATATTAGTCAAGAACTCTTCATCAATGTTTCCAATACTTCGCCATGCGGAAAAACCAGCATTATTAATATAAGTATCTAACCTACCTGTTTTATCTAATGCTGCTTTCACCAATTTCTGATGATCTTTTTCAAACCTAACATCAGTTTTAACAAAAGTTATGTCCCCTTTAAGTGATTGTAACTCTTTCGTATTTTCTCTAGCGCCAACGAATACCGAGTAACCATTGTCAGCAAATACCTTGCTAATATCTAGCCCAATTCCCTTGTTCCCGCCAGTAATAATAGCTGTTCTTTTCATATTGCAAAATTTCCTTAAATTGTCATACAACTAAATCCGCCATCAATCGCAATTTCAGCACCAGTTACAAAACTAGAAGCGCTCGAAGCTAGCCAAATCGTTGCACCAATCAATTCTTCAGGGGCCCCATAACGATTCATTGGCGTATGGCCCAAAATTGCCCTTTCTCTTTCCTTGGTAATAAAATTTTTTTGATTCCATTCTGTAGGCAAAAAACCAGGACGAATAGCATTAACTCTAACACCATCTTGCGCCCACTCTCTAGCTAAGTTTTGAGTTAAATTTTTTATACCAGCTTTAGCAACTGAGTAGGTAAATGCCTTGGATAAAGGAGGACCAGCAGATGCAGAAGAAATATTAATAATAGACCCAAATTTTTTCTTCACCATATATTCACCAAACACTTGGCACCCCAAAAATGTACCTGTAATTTGTGAATCCATTACACCTTGCCATTCATCTAAACTTAAATCAAAAAATGGAGTTGGGCAGTTGGTGCCAGCGCCATTTATAAGAATATCTACTTTGCCAAATTTTGCTAATATAGTTTGAAGTGAGTCGATATGCTGTTCTTTATTTGCAACGTCAATTGCCAATGCAATAGCCTCACCTCCAGACTTTACGATTTCATCAGAGACAGATTTTGCTTTTTCTAACCTTAAATCTAATACAGCAATTTTGGCACCTGCATTAGCTAAACCAATTGCCATAGCACTGCATAAGTATCCACCTGCACCAATTACTACTGCTACTCGGTCTTCTAAATCAAACAATTTTTCCAAATAACTCATTTCTTTAATTTCTCCATAATTGCTTTCATTTCTTCAGCCCAACGCCATAACACAAATAAGTCGGATCCAAGAATAGCAAATGTATATCCTAAATCAAATAAATCCTTAATTGCCTCTTCACTTGTATCAGATATTTGTGTTCCACAACTTTTATGATATTTTTCACATGCTTTGATTACTTTTTTTGATGCTTCGATGACACTTGGGTGGTTAGTTTCACCTGGAATTCCTAACGAACCTGACAAGTCCATTGGTCCAATCATAACTCCATCAACTTCATTAAAACTTAGTAAGTCCTCAATGTTATTTACTGCCTCAATAGATTCAATCTGAATGATAAAACTTGCAGAATTATTCCATCCACTAAAATATTTATCTAATGAGAAGCCATAATCATGTGCACGATTTACCCCGTAGCTTCTATTGCCAACTGGTGGATAATATATATGCTGAATTAAATTTTTTAGTTCTTCTTTATTATTAACCATTTGAATTACCACACCGTCAGAACCAGATTCCAATAAAGGCTTAATCCAGTCGTTAGAATGAGATACAGGTCGAGGAAGGCATGGCACACCTTGCGCCTGAGAAGAAGCAATAATTCTTTGCGCTTGCTCGATGCTTATAGTTGTATGCTCCATATCAATTGCCATAAAATCAAAACCCGCCATAGCAAAAGTTTCGGTTATAGATGGATGGGAATATGAGACCCAACCTGCAAATAATTGCTCTCTATTTTTTAGCTTTTGTTTTAAGGTAAATCTTTGTTCAAATGTATTATTCATACTCATTTCAAATTTTTAGTTATGTGGAATCTATATTTTTTTATTGGACGTTCAATAAGATACAATGCAATTAATGATACTAACACAGAGAAAATAAATACTGATACAACATAAAAAACAGGAGATATATGTGCATTGCTCTCATTAATCCCATAGCTAAAAGTAATACCAGTGTAATGATTTATAACATTAATAACCAAAAAATGTGAAAGAAAGACCCCGTAGGATAAATCGGCAAATATACCGTTGTAAGGTAAATTAATGTTTTTATTTGCAATGAAATAAATAATTGGCAACCCTATTATTATCGCAAGCGCAACCTCCATAACATTCGCAATAAATATCATCTCTCTGTATATTACGCCCAAGACAATCATCAAAAGAATCATTATTAGATATATTGCAGGAGGAAAATAAATGTCGAACAGGTCTAGATCATCTTTTTTGGTCGAAGCATAAATAGATACACCTATCACAAAAATAAAAAAAGTACCAAAAATAGTATTAAGAGAATATAAATCAGTATTGATAAAGCCAAGACTCGCAAAAAGAAAAACAATAACAGAAAGCAATGCCAAAACAACTTTAAGTGACTGAAAATAAACTACGAATGGTAGTAATAGGTAAGCCTTAAGTTCAATAGCAAGTGACCAAGCAGGAGGAATAAATGTTTGAAAATCGAGAAAACTATTCCAATTAAGTGGCAAAATAATTAGACTGCTTAAAATATTTACCGCACTTAAATCAATTTCAAAAAACCCAGAATACGAAACGAATACTATAGTTAAAATTAATACAAAGAAATATTGCGGGAATATACGCAAAGCCCTTTCAAAATAAAACTCAAAATACAAAAACCTATCTCGGCCAAAAAACTTATCGAATAACTCTGCTACAACATAGCCAGCAAGCATGAAGAAACAAATAACAGCGAATACACCAATATTAAAACCTTGGAGGCTAATCCCAGTATGAGACGCTAGTACAAAACAGGCGAGAATAAATCTTAAATAACCAAACATGCTGTTTCAAATCCTCAAGAAATAGGTTTACTTTATGAAAATTCAGCGAGCCTATGTCGAATAGGTCCGTCGTAATTATGATAAAAAGGTGGCTTAATATTGTAATATTTTAAATGCCAAGGACACAATTCGTCCGCTAAGATAACATCATCCAAATCCCAAGGATATTCATCAAAATCAACTCTGGTTCCATCAGGCAATGTTTTGCTTTCTCGATTACAACAATAAAAAAAACTACTTTGCTTCCGGGAGGCAATTCGCATGTCATAAAAATATTCTTTAATAAAATTAGGATTCATTTCTTGCATTGAGGCAATATTGATATATAAATCAATTTTAAATAATTGTATCAATTCGTGATCTTCAGCTTTGAGAGCGATGACATGAGGGATAGTTTCTTTTCTCGATAATAGCTCTAATACACTCTCTCTATTGGTGATCAAGGCCACCTCAGTATTAAAATCATCCCCTAACAGAAGTTTTAATTGCCACAGGTCTACTAGCAAAGTTTTATTAAGATTTACTAAGATAACTCTTTGTCGACTGAATTGCATTAACAAACTTGTCATAATTGCATAACCATCTCCTATAACACAACTTAATCCGTTATTTTTAACAACTGATTTGTCATGTAAGTATGCCAAAGTTATCGCCTGGCGAAGAACATCTAAGCTGTAACCTTTTCTCTGTTTACTTAGGATATTTCTGCAGACATTATCAATTTCATCAAACAAATGATACTTCCGTCCCATTCTTCTGTATGGAGCCTGAAATAATATATGCATTAATTTTTTGAAGCCAGTATATTCTTCTTCATTACTTCCGAAACCGTTAATACCTGTGAATTCTTGACCTGAAAAAGAAAAATTTTTATGGAATTTATCCCAATGCGAACTTGACTTTTTATCAATCCTTTTTGCCTCTTGCGAGAGATGAGTAATTGCCTCATCACCATAAAAAACTGTCACTTTTTTAATTAGTTAAAAGAGATTTCACTGCGGAATGCAAATGAAGCAAACCAATTAGTTTGTTATTGTCAAGAATTGGTAAATCCCAGACTTGCTTTTCTTCCATTAAATTAACTGCATCAAACAAACTCGTATCATATGTTGCAGTAAGAGGGTTTTTTATAGCTTGATTAATCGCATCATCAATAAAAAAAGCTGGCAAAGGCTTTTGAACTGCCAATAACTTTCTTCTAATATCTCCATCGGTCATAATTCCTAATAATTGTTTATCAGAATCTGTAATGCAAACTATGCCTAAATGGAAAGTATCCATCTTCTCTAGGGCCTCCTTTACTATTGTATTTTCGTCTACAACAGGAAAGTCGCCAAAAGCCAACATTACATCACTTACATTTATTATCTTATTCTGGATGAACATTATCTTCTCCAAATTTTTCCAATAATTCCAAACGAGTTTCATGCACAATTTTCGCTTGATGCAAAATATTTTCTAGGTATTTCAAATCTAGAACAGTATTAGCATCAGACAATGCTTTTTTAGGATTATTATGCACTTCCATGAATAAAGCATTAACTCCGCACCCAACTGCAGCACGAACCAAGTATGGAATAAACTCTCTTTGGCCACCTGATATATTTCCCATAGAAGTTGGCAATTGAATGGAATGAGTAGCGTCATAACACACTGGATAACCTGTCTTCTGCATAATTGGAAAGGAAGTCATATCATTGACTAACATTCCATAACCTAAGAATGTGCCTCTGTCAGCCAGAATAATTTGATCACAACCATGAGCTTCTAGCTTTCTGACTGAATTCTTCATATTCCAAGGACTCATAAACTGTCCTTTCTTCAAATGCACAGGCCTGCCTGTACCAGCAGCAGCACGCAAAATCGAAGTCTGTCGACATAAATACGCAGGCACCTGAACCATATCACATACTTCTCCAGTAGCTTTCGCCCATGCTGCATCTGAGAAATCGGAAACAACTGGCACATTAAATTCATCTCTGACATCTGACAAAATCTGCAATCCCTCATCAATTCCAGTACCATGAAAACTATCTGGAGCTGACCGACAGTCTTTATCATAACAAGACTTATATACCCATGGCATATTAAGCTTTTCACATTTCTGAGCAATGGCTTCTGCCATAAAAAATGCATGATCTTTTGACTCTATTGCACAAGGCCCACCAAAG
>Ga0255770_10004586_pt1 | contig 11570 bp, 10 predicted proteins | sample 071ome_22_FD_179968 | JGI IMG/M metagenome (GOLD analysis project Ga0255770, IMG submission 179968) | Coastal salt marsh microbial communities from the Groves Creek Marsh, Skidaway Island, Georgia - 071404AT metaG (version 2) | ecosystem: Environmental > Aquatic > Marine > Intertidal zone >... | reverse complement strand
AAACCCCTCCCCAGTGCCAAGATTGAGGATGGTGTTCATCTCTTCCAAGATTCGTTGCTTGAAGTGGTAAGTTAGGAACGATTTGTACGATGGCTTGGACTGTAGCATCTACTGCGACCTGCATATCAGCATCCTCAAACACGGTCAAGGATGAAGCGATTGATGGCACACCATACATGGAAGATTCTCGTGCAGCACCCATTGTACCACTGTGCAAACAGTCTTGACTCATATTTGGACCTAAATTCACCCCAGAGACAACCATTGTCGGCCGTGCTCCCTCAATAAGAAAATCCAATCCGCCATCGAGAGCAATAATCATGCAATCGCAAGGCGTTCCATCGAGGTCAAAAAGATGGATACGTTCTGGGTATTCAAGATTCCAAGTCTCAATTAAATCATTTCGACGCCGTATTGGTAGGGGCGTCATCAAATTCAGACGCATGCCAGTTGCAGATTGGTTCTGACGAGGTGCAACCACAACAATGTCAAAGGCATCAATTGCATGAAGCGATTGAACGAGCAATTTCATCCCAATTGCCTCAAGACCGTCATCATTGGTTAACAAAAGAAGAGGACGCTCTACCATATTCTCACCTTATTAATTGCCGGACTTTATGACATTTCATTGTTCGTTTCAAGATTTTGTTCTGATTCTTGGACGATGACGACCATGAGTAAGCCAACAAGTAATATCATTCCACCCAAAACTGTACGATGATCTGGTGTGCCCGAATCAAAGAATAGCCATCCAATCAATGTACCTATGACTGGTTCAAGTGTAACCGCCACAGAGACCACGAGAGGAGATACATAACGCAAGCACGTATTGAGTCCGGTATGGCCAAGAAACCCTGATATGGCAGCCAAGAGGAGAAACCATGGTAAAAATTCCATAGCCAACCAGCCAAACGGTCCAAAGTCAGTAAAATTCGATTCCAAGACGTACGAGGCGGGTATGAGCAAGACACCTCCAATCAATGTCACAGGAAAGGCGTAAAGAAAAATCGGCATCCAAATTCGAAGTACTCGGCCACAAACGATGTATCCAACAACAAATACTCCACCTGCAAATGCGAGAAGGTCACCGTATAGCGTAACGACATGGTCACCTTGTTGTTCACCTAAACTGGTTAATGTGAGGGATGCACCAAGAAAGCCGATCATTGCACCAAGAATCTCATTTCGATGGGGAAATTCAACATCCTTCGAGGTTTTTGCCAAAACCATCATTCCGATGACGATGATGATTGGGTGAGAGGTTACAAAAAGAAGTGAATGTGTCAACGAAGTTGCATCAAGACTTGCTACCCATGTGCCAAAATGAATTGCGAGAAAAATTCCACTTAGAAAGATAATTCTTACACTCGAAGATTGCTTGTATCTCACTTTCATTGACGCATCAGCGTTCAGCCACTGCATCAAAGCAAATGGTGCTAACATTAACGCAGTAAGTTGTAATCTCCACGATGCACGCAACAACGGAGGTATTTGGTCAACATGTTGGAAAAGTGCTCCTGCACTTGAAACCCCAACAACAGCACAACCCAGAAGAATCCAAATTCGAACAGGCACCTGTTGCTGATTCATGAGGCATCATGCAGATGCATCAGATTTTGCACCAATGACTCCGGCTCTCTTGAATAAGAGATAAATGCCTAATCCAGCAATGACATTAATGAGAATTAAACCTGCCATACGTAAAGCATACCAGGTTTTCGAAAAGGCAAAATCATCATCAAACAATGAATCAATAAACGAAAGAATACTGGATTCAGTACCAAAGAATGCCTCCCCAGTGAGTAAACCGGCCGCAACCATGAAAGTGCCGAGCAGAATCAGAGCCCTCTGTTTCTCAGCTGCTGCAGAGCCTTCTGATTCCTTGATTTTCTCGACTCTAGGGGCCAATTTCTTTTCTTCCCACTTGTCACGTGCAACACCACCAATCAACATTGGAAGAGTGTGGGGTACATCGAGATACATGCCAAGACCGAATGATGTTCCCATACCTGTTGCCCATTCAACAAACATTCCGAGGAGGAATCCTAAGCCGAGAAGAACCAAATCGCCTTCTCGCTCAGCGAAAATAACTGAGAAGGTTGCGAAAGCGTTTGCTTGAGGTGCAATAAGATTAATTCTGCCTTCAGCGAGTTGAATAGATAGGAAAATAGCCACGGCAGCACCAATAATTGCACCTGGGACGACACCCATAATGTTCCCCTTTGAAATGTGATATGGACGATTTCCAATGTACAAACTGTTCTTGTAATCACCGATGACCGTTCCAGACATCGAGATTGCGGAGCCAAATACAGTCGTACCTACGAGACCAAGAAGGACAGCGTTTTGCGTATTGAGACCGAGTAAATCTTGGAAATTCAAGAACACGCCGAGAAGCATGAGCAGAACGATGAACGATGTCCCTGACACTGGTTCAATACCTGTCTCACCCATGACACGAACTGCAATTGCACCGAGTAAGAATGTCGTCAACAACAAAACGGTTGCGAAGACAATTGAGGCGAGGACTGAAAATTCTCCGATGACGAAAATGATAATCATCGAAAAGAATGTAACAATCATAAAAATTGGAATGTGTTTGAGAGGCCACTCATACCATCCTTTGCCTTCCATGAATTCTTGACTACCTTCGCCTTTGAACGCAGAACCAATATCCGAAAAGATGCTTGCAAACGTCCTCCACATCTTCGCTAATCCAAATATCCCCCCACCGACAATCGCACCTATGGCAATTGTTCTGATTGTTTTAGCAAAGGCAATCATCTGTAGTGATGCAGCCCCTCCCGAAGCATAATCCTGAATCGGTACATTTGCTTGTTGAGCCGCATCATAGATTGGCATGTTGAAAAAGACGGCGAGTGGAACGAGGAAGAACCAACCGACAATAGTACCTAGATTGACGAGGAAGGCCACTCTCGTTTTCATGAACCATCCAATAGCGAACATCGAAGGGGTCAAAGCCACGCCGATGTACGTGTAAGCAAATGGATTCCATTGAGAATCTTCACTCCATTGTGTGTACTTTAGCGACTTTCCATCAACAGTGCCTGAAGGCTGGTGGATTTTACCGTTTGAATAAAATGATGCGAGACCAATATCTCCGTAATGAACCGTTTCAGCAATGTAGTCGAGTAAGGCTATTTTTCGATTTTCAATCCAGATGAGTGGGTATTCAATTAAAAACAGACCGACCATCGTTAATCCTGTCCATACACCTATGGTTTTGAGTGAATCACGTGCATGCTCAACTGCTCCTGTACTCACATCTGAGGCGATATCGAGCATCTTGAGTGTTGCTTCAAAACCAGGAAGAGGTAATGGGTCCTCGACGAGCCAAACCCTTCTAAAAATGATGAAGTACATCACACCGAGGAATCCTGCGAACATCGAGGCAATAATACCGATGAAGGCTAAACGAAATGCTTCCCCGTCACCAAGAGTGATCAGAGGACCACTGGCGAGTTCGTACTGAGGTTGACTTGCAAGCAAAAAGATTGCAGGGAATGTGAAAATGAAACCTGTCGAGGCATGTGTTGCCCCAGTTGTTGCCGATGTTGAAATATTTACTTCTGAAGGAGACCATTTGAGGGCCATGCCCAACAAGTATGCAATGTACCATGCTGCTGAAATTGCAAGACCTAATTTCAAACCTATGTACGCAGTAACTCCAGAAAATACTGCTCCGATGAGGATTCCTATCAGCACCTTTGAGGTATTCCAATGTGAAACTTCAAATGATTCTTGAAGGTTTTTTTCCTCAAGATATTGTTCGAGTAAACCGGTATTGAGATTGTTGTACATCTCATCATCGAGCCAGGTGAGTGTACCGTTTTCTATCGCTTGAAGACCCGCCGGAGTAACAGGTTGCCGATATGCTGACTGAGAAACTGTTTTTTTACCACCCTCAGCAGCCATATTCTCACCATTTTTCGACGTGGATAGACCTCACGCTAAACCATTGGAGTGTTCGACACTTCATGACCATTACGGCATCGTGTTGTCGAATCATGCTTGATTTCGATTCTTAGCATCTTCTGCCTTTGCAACTGCTATGCCATCTTCAACATCGACCCGACGAAGCAACAATGCACCTGCAACGATGAGCAATGATATTGCGAAAATACCGACTCGTGAATCAAACATAACCGTCATAATCGAATAGATCAGTGGACCGAGCAAAGCCGCTACTTTACCGAAGAAACCAAAGAAACCAAAGAATTCTGCAGAACGTGTTTCAGGGACCATTTGGCCAAACATAGAACGTGCAAGTCCCTGCGACCCGCCGAGTAGAGCACCTGCAAATACGCCGAGAAGGAGGAATTGGAAAAAGACGCTTAATCCGAGTGGAGCCCAGATATATGTACGTGCATTCTCAGGAATGAAATCAAGAAGGCCATCACCAAGGCTTGTGGGATGATTCACACCAAGCCCAGTCGTTCCATTAAATTCGCCTCCTTGGATACTAAATGAAAATCTTGATTCATCCATTGAATTAGTGAGGTTAGCGATATTTTCTGATGTCAAATAGACTGTTGATGGAACTGCAGTACCATTGTCATAGAAGGCCCATTTTACAGCAAACCCCTGTCGAGTGACATCTGTATTTTGTTCAACGGGGAGGATGTCTCTAAACTCAAGAGCCCAAAGTTGCTCATCATTGTCAGGTAAAGCTGCAATAGCATTGACACCTTCTCGAGCCTCTACAGTGTAGTTTGAGGATGATTCATCCCACGAATAGAGAATGTCATATTCTTCATGCTCAGATAATTCTAGAGGAGCAAAACCTAATGCCCCAACAATGACGATACACCAACACACCAATGAAAATTGAAGTGCTGATTTTGTACCCCATTTTTCAGCTAATTTCGTAAAACCTATGGCTGCAGGTGCTGCAACAAATTGTATGATGAGAATGGTCACAATGAGGCCTGTTGTTGTAATGCCAAGAACCACAACTCCAAATACACCAGCAAGTGCTGTCACAGAATTGATTCCATCAATAAAGCAGAAGTAAGCGAGCATGTAGAAGAATAGAGTTCGAAAACTCTTGATATCCATTAGTGTTTCTTTGACTTCACCTAAGGCCATCTTCGTTGAATCGACGACCCCCATTTTTTCCATTTCGTTTTCAATATGCGGTTCTGGAACCATAGCGAATGTCATTTGTGCAAAGCCCAGCCACCAAATTCCAGATGACGCCATAACGAATGGAATGACCCAAGGTAAAACTGACCCTGATTCGTCGACAATTAAGGTGATCATTGCGAGGTGAACCACCAAAAGCAACCCTCCACCGAGATAACCAGAGGCGAATGCCTTGTTTGAAATTGAATCCATTTCGGTTTCGTCCCCCATGTGAGGGAGCAAAGCATTGTAAAATACGCCAGCACCATTGAGGCCAACATTCGCCAACATGAACATAATCAATGCCCATACCCACGCCAATGATACTCCAAGATACGGGGCGGCTGCGAGTAGAATACAAGAGAGCGAACCGACAATTGTGAGAATTCTCAACCACCAAATTTTGATCATTCGTCGGTCAGCGATCACACCAAGAGAAGGGGCACAAACTGCAACGATAAGTGCTCCAAACATAACGGCTGCTGAAAACATGGCATCAGCGGTCCATTCAGAGCCAAGAATTTTCGTTGAAATTCCATTGGCCTCAGCAAATAGATAAGCAAACCAAGCGGGGAATACAGCAGTTGTCACTGATGTTTCAAAAGCACTTTTTCCCCAGTCATAGGCACAATAGCCTCGTACTCGGCCGTCTTTTTCTTCACTAACTTCTTCGCTGGACATGTTTGTTAAACATTCAAATTAGTATTTGAACTGATATCCTATCAATTGAAAAAAATCAGTGGTCTCGGATGATTTTGTATCTGCCAAGAGCTTCCATCCACATGATTTCTTTTCCTGCCTCGATGTTCATCTCTGCTTCCATTGGAAGAATCATCATAGAGTGGTCTCGCATATTCATCGCATGGACTTCACTGCCATCGATATGGGTGACCATGGCCGTACCCTTTTCTATCATTGGAACGTTGATGGAATCAGTTACTGTTCCTACATGGGAGATTTTTTTGTCTGTGAAAATTGAAACGAGTTCGAGTCGGGCTTTTGCAGAACCGTGTTTTCCTGGTTTTGATTTTGAAATACTCAATATTTTGTAAGCTTCGTCGTCAACGACGCAAAAACGTCCTTCCTTAAGTGTCCGAATTTCTACTCTGTCTGTTCCGGGCATAGTGTTCCCTCACCTGTCCCTCTTCGATGGGATTTATGACAATATCCCTTGGAACGAACCAACAATGTCAGTTCTCAACTTCGAAATCACGTATGTCATATCGTTGGCCTGATTGATCCATGCTATGTTCAAGAACGAGCGGAGTGAGCCTTACAGCGACATCTTTTGGATGCGATAACGAAGCATTGTCATAGTAATCCTGAAATGTTTGCCTCATTGGAAACTTTTCATCAGGTGTTGATCGTATCGTCAATTGCATCGATGTATCAACGATGCCAGGTGCGATAGAAATTGCACTGATACCATCCAATTGTCCCTCGACCGCTATAGATTTGGCGAGCATATCCAAACCAGCCTTTGATACACAATATGCACTCCAAGATTCTAATGCGCGAAGAGAGGCACCACTTGAGATAGTGGTGATTCTTGACCGCTCAGCACGACAGAGCAGAGGCCACAATTCCTTTGTCATGTGTTGGACTGAAAGCAAATTCATCTCAATATTTTTTGACCAATCGTCAACATTCACTCGATAGATGGCATCGATAGGTGAAATTTGACCGGCGTTGAATATAACGCCATTCAAAGGACGATTTAACTCAAGAATATTCTTGCACAATTCAGCAACTTCGCTTCTGTTTGCCAAATCTGCGGAAAAAACTGTGACATTTGTCAACTCATTGAGTTCTTCAAGTGAACTGCTCGGACGAGCAGTTGCTATCACATAAAAGCCCCTATTGACCAATTCTTCAACAAAAGAACGACCAATACCTTTTGATGCTCCCGTGATGAGCCAAGTCCCTGTCATCAAATGGCCTCAATCGTATGTGTAAAAACCACGACCTGTTTTCCGTCCTAACAGGCCAGCATCGACCATTCGCTTTAGAAGTGGGGCAGGCCGATATTTTGAATCACCAAAGCCTTCATACAACACATTCATGATATGCAAAACAGTGTCGAGACCTATATAATCTGCAAGTGTCAACGGACCCATAGGATGATTCATACCAAGTTTCATGATACCATCGATGGCTTCTTTGGTCGCGACACCCTCTTGAAGACAAAAAATAGCCTCATTGAGCATAGGGCACAAAATTCTGTTCGAAATAAAACCTGGGAAGTCCTCCGATGTGAGAGGAATTTTGCCCATTGTTTCAGCAGCTTCAATGATCATTGCGTTTGTCTCGACACTTGTTTCTTCTCCGTTGATAATTTCAACCAATTTCATGAGCGGGACTGGATTCATGAAATGCATGCCAATGACCTTGTCAGGGCGAGTGGTTGCACCTGCAATTTTTGTAATTGAAATGCTCGACGTATTTGATGCGAGAATGGTATGAGCAGGGCAAATGGAATCAAGATCTTTGAACAAATCTAATTTCCATTCAAGGACTTCAGGAATTGCTTCGACGACGAGGTCTGCAGTTTTACAAAGGGACCGATCTGTTCCTACGGAAATTCGGCCCAGAGCGGCATCTGCATCTTCTTGTGTCATCCTTTCCTTGCTCACAAGTTTTCCAAGTGAAAATTGAATTGTTCCCATAGCCTTGTTGAGTAATTCATCACTCATATCGACCAAGAGAACATCAAAGCCTGCACAGGATGCTACTTGTGCAATGCCATTTCCCATTTGTCCCGCACCAATTACGCCTACAGTCTTGATTGTCATGACTTCACCAATCCTTTGGTCTACACTCATGTTCAATAACTTGCGGTTGAGGAAATTTGCTATGAAAGCGGATGGTAGCCCGACTCGGATTCGAACCGAGGTCAGCGGGACCAAAACCCGCTATGATGGACCCCTACACTATCGGGCTGTGTAACCCTGCCGAATCACAACCTCTTTTTTGGTTTGTCGGCTTTGAGAATAGAAATCTTCGTTGTATTATTCTGATTCTTTTTCTTCTAACTTTTTCATCGGAGTCGGGTGATTGCTTGATGTGAATGCAGCAGGCAAGAACAATGAAGACCATGTTGGACGTTCAACATCTCCTTCCTCGTTGACTGCGGAGCGCAGTGCCATTGAAATGAAATCAATAACGACAACAACGATGAAGATGATGATGAGCAATGCTACGACCTTATCATATTGTGCAAGTTTGAGGTAAGTGTTCAAGTAAAGTCCAATGCCACCAGCCCCCACAAGTCCAACGACGCTACCATGACGAACATTGTACTCAAACATGAAAAGAGCATGGCTTAGCAGATTATTTGCTGATTCTGGAATGGCGACAAGCCACGCAGTTTCAAAGCGAGTCATTCCTGTAGCCTTCGCTGCTTCAAGTGGAGCATTTTTGATGCCCTCCATAGACTCAAATTGCAGTTTTCCGAGGTAACCAACCGTGTAAAATGTCATTGCAAAAATTCCTGCGAGAGCGCCAACATCAAAGATAATCATGAAAAGTACAGCCCAGATAATCGAAGGTAGACTTCTCATACCTGCCAAGATGACTCGTGCTGGAAGAGCAATGTAGGCTGGACTCAAATTACTTGCAGCCATAACGGAGAGCGGAAGTGAAATGAAACACCCAAAAATCGTTGCTATAAAAGCGATTTTTAGAGTTTCCACCATGCCTAACCAAGCGACTGAACAGAAAATTTCGAAACGAGCATCACAAACAGGATATGATTGTGCCTCGAGAACTGACCAATTTGGAGGCCAAAGACTCTCTTCAAAAAAGACCACTAAGTTGCCCCAACCACCACTTAGACGCCCCCAATCTCCAACAAGGTCGAAAAACAAAACGAGCGCAAAAATGAAAATTGATGAGGCAAAAAGCAAGAACCTCTTCTGCATTTCTACACCTCCTCAACAAGCCGGCCATCCGAAATTGTCCATATTCTGTTGGCAACTTGACGAGCTAACTCTTCGTGATGTTCAACCATGACGAGAGCAGAATTTTGCTTGTTGATGACTTGCTGTACAGCTTGCATAACAATTTCAACATTGTCATCATCCAATTCACCCAAGAATTCATCAGCAAGCAGAAGTTTTGGTGCTTGTGCAATCGTCCTTGCCGTCGCAACCCGTCGTTGTTGGCCACCCGAAAGGATACGAACTGGTTGGTCTGCTAGATGGTCAATGCCTAAGGCTTCGAGACATGTATTCACCTCTTCATCGAGTTCCTTTGGCAGAGGCAAAAATGGTGGGTGCCATTTTGACAAGCGAACACGAGCACCCATTTCCACGTTTGACCGGACTGAGAGGTTTCCCACCAAACCAAGACGTTGAGGAATATATCCTAAGCCACCTCTTGGGTTGACACCGAGTTCAACCTCTCCAGATAATGGACGGACGAGACCTGCAATGGTTCGAAGAAGGGTGGTTTTTCCGATACCTGATGGTCCTAAAATTGCAATAACATCACCGGCAACAATCTCAATAGTGATCTCATGAACAAGTGGCTCAACATATCCGATGCTCACATCGTGTAGGTGGGCAAGTTCTTCTTCCATGATCGCACCTCAAGAGGAGTACTTTGAGTCAAGATACACCGAAATTCCTGGAACATGCTCGATGAGGTTGGAATACGAGCCCAGATGTTCATCACTCGTGGTTTCAACGATGCCCGGTGTGTTGAGAATATCGGACAACATTGCACGGCCATCCTCTGAATTCTCCAAATCAAGCAAGGCGATGAGGAGGTTTTGTCGAAGGTCATCACCAACCGTCGTTGGATTGTACATCAACGGATGGCTCGGTGCCTTACCAAATGAAGGAAGAGCAACATACTCGTCCATTTCAAGACACCATCCTTCAGGTCCATTTGCATTTGAATCTCCGCAGTATGTGTTAACGGTTGAATCTTTGACAAATGCGACGTCGCCGACTTCTTCCGAGAGACAACGCAACGCCCCACCATAGTTGTAGTATGGTGTGCCTGAATCAGGAATCATTGCATCTTCTGAAAAATAACTGAAAATCGTGTTTCGTAATGATTCGATATCTTCTTCGTCACCGACCACCTTCGTGTAGTTTTGTCCGATAAAGTAACCCATTGGAATGAGCATACCTGCTGATTTCAACCAGCCTGTATGACATGAAGGCGAACCTTCTAACATCGCAAACGGATCTGTTTCAGGGTCATCATCAAGGTGTGCCTCTGCGGCAGGACTGCCGTTGAGGACAATAGCATGTGCATTGTAGAATGTTCGTCCATCTGCATTCATATCGGCTGCCATGACTTCTAAACCATATTTTTTCCACCCCATCCAACCTGAACCACCGTCTAGGAATGCAATGTCTGCACTACCAAATCTCAGTGCTTCAAGTGCAAGTGCATCTGATGTAATCGGGAAAATTTCAACCTTCATGCCTATTGATTCTGAAAGATAATCAGCCAATTTCTGAGGATTTTCATCAAAATTCGTGTAATCGTCTTTTACAGAAAAGGCAATTTTTATCGATGGTTCATCTTCCTTAGAAAGGCAGCCACTGAGCAAGGACACATACATCATGAAAACGATACATACAACCTGTACACTCCTCATCGGTCCACCACAGGTTTAGGTCGCCCTAAAAGATGAAGAATATAAGTTTTAGGCCACCCTAAAATTCATTGTATAGCCTTTCGTATATGGTGTCCTTAAGCACTTTTCCAGCACTTTCACGGAATCGTGACAAATCAACATTGTACTCCTTCTCATATTTTCTTGATTGTAATGCCATGTCAAGTTTATCCATGTGTTTCACAAATTGTGCCTCCCTCGTTACTCCTGCTTCATACTCTTCAAATAAGGATAAAAATTGAGGTGCTATATTCTTGAATGCTTGATGTTCAAGTTCCGCCTTATTGTTTACGTCATCGTCGGGTGTAAGATCGCCGACAACAACTTCAGCAAGGTCATGGACGATACACATTTTCAATATTTTCTCAATGTTAAGGTCCGATGGACAAAATGCCATGGCAAGTAAACTCATTGACCATGAATGACTGGCAACCGATTCGACATTTGGTATGCTCGCACGCACCCAACCTTCTCGATTGAGATGCTTTAATTCCAACCACTTCAACAATGCTTCATTCATGATTGAAGGTGAAACGAACCCTCAATAAAGACTACCTTTACGAATTATCATGGAGACAAGCACACCTAACTGGTGGGATGATGCTGTCAAGTTCCTTAGCGAAGATGAAATTTTATCGCCTGTAGTCAAGAGATTTGGCGAATATTCAATATCATCAAAAAACAATTTGTTTCAAACACTGATGAAGTCGATTGTAGGTCAACAAATCAGTGTAGCTGCCGCTGATTCAATATGGTTAAGACTTACAGATCACATCGGAGAAATGACCCCAGA
>Ga0255770_10004583_pt1 | contig 11573 bp, 8 predicted proteins | sample 071ome_22_FD_179968 | JGI IMG/M metagenome (GOLD analysis project Ga0255770, IMG submission 179968) | Coastal salt marsh microbial communities from the Groves Creek Marsh, Skidaway Island, Georgia - 071404AT metaG (version 2) | ecosystem: Environmental > Aquatic > Marine > Intertidal zone > Salt... | reverse complement strand
GAGGCGCGACGGGTTTACGCCGAGTTGGTGGCAGCCCGTGGCTGAACCGGTTCGAATAGTTATTCTCGGAGGTCTTGGCGAGATTGGACGCAACTGTCTTGCGATCGAACAGGGCGAAGGCCACGAGCGTTCAATCATCGTCATCGACTGCGGGATCATGTTCCCGTCGGCTGATTTGCACGGCATCGATCTCGTGCTTCCTGATTTCACCTACCTGCGCGAACATGCGGCTGCGATCAAAGGCCTCGTCGCAACTCACGGTCACGAAGATCATGTCGGTGGCATTCAGTTCCTTCTTCGAGATGAGCACGGCATTGGTGATCGCCGCGACACCCCGCTTCCAATTTATGGGTCACGGTTGACGCTCGGACTTGCGCGAAATCGGATTGAGGAGGCAGGTCTCCTCGGCAGGGTTGATTTTGTGCCGGCGAACGACGGTGACCGGGTTGCCATTGGGCCATTTGAAGTTGAGTTCGTTCCGGTCACCCACTCTGTTCCACATGCTCACGCAATCGTTGTCCGAACCGGGCAAGGCGTCATTTTGCATTCCGGTGATTACAAACTCGATCTCACCCCGGTTGATGGCCGTCGATGTGACCTTGCCCGCTTAGGCGAAATCGCTCGATCTGAGGGAATTCGACTATTGCTCGCTGATTCAACGAATGCTGAAGAGCCGGGATTTGCTCCGAGTGAAACGTCGGTTGGTGGAGTGCTGCGTCAAGTGTTTGCAGAACACCAGGGGCGACGGATTATCACCGCAAGCTTTGCAAGCCACCTCCATCGAATACAACAAATCGCTGATGCGGCGATAGCAGCTGGTCGCAAAGTGGCAACACTTGGCCTCAGCATGCGCAAGAACGTCCGACTCGGCCGCGATCTTGGGGTGATTTCAATTCCTGATGCTGCGCTGATTGACGTCGAAGATATTGATCAGTACCCGCCTGGTGAAATTTGTGTGATCTCAACTGGAAGCCAGGGGGAGCCGATGTCGGCTCTTGGTTTGCTGGCGCGGGGAGAAAACCGATTTGTGAAATTGGGTGACACCGACACCGTCGTGTTATCTAGTCACGCTATTCCGGGTAATGAACATAATGTCAACCGGGTGATCGACGGGTTGCTGCGCCGTGGCGCAAAGGTTGTTCATTCCGGTGTCGCCGATGTTCACGCAACCGGACACGCACAGGCTGACGACATCAAGACGTACCTTTCGATCGTTCAACCAGAGTGGTTTGTCCCGGTGCACGGCGAGTATCGGCATCTTGTCGCAAACGCTGCGCTTGGATGCCAGATGGGAATTGCCGACGATCGAGTGCTTCTTTGTGAGGACGGTGACGTGCTGCTCCTCGATGACGATGGTGCCGGGCATGCTGATCATGTTCCCGCCGGCTATGTCTATGTCGACGGGATTATTGGCGACGTCGGCACCGGCGTGATTCGAGATCGGCGGGTGCTGGCGGAAGAGGGCGTTGTCGTTGTTGTCGTCACGGTTGATGTCCAGACATCGACAGTGCTCACCGGGCCTGAAATCATCACCCGTGGATGGGTCTATGCCCCCGAAGCCGAAGATCTTCTCGACGAAGCATGTGACACGGTCGCAGCAGCCGTTGAGCGTGCCCTCGCCGATGGGACGAACGATGTTGAAGCGCTTGAACGCGAGGTGCGAAGGTCGGCTGGCCGGTTTGTGAACGAGCGGACGAAGCGTCGGCCGATGATCGTTCCTGTTGTGATGGAAGTCTGATGCGCTCGACGTTCGTCGCAGTGCTCTCCCTAGTCGGACTGCTGGGATGTGGGTCATCTCCTGAGGTAGCGAGACCCGTCGTGGGGGAAATCCCTGTGGCAATCGGGGCACTCGAAACTCGCCTCGGGGCCGGGCTGGAGTATTTCGAAGTTTCGGCTGACTTGCGAGGTGTCACGATGGTGTTGGCAGAAACCGAACAGGACAATTCGGGGGAAAGTCTCGGGATGTATGCCACAACATTCAGATGGGAAGAAGGGGAACTCACCTCAGACGGAGAAACGCTGTCTGCTGAGGGCGCAACCTTTCAAGCATCGGCAATCGAGATCAGCCCAGAGAGCCTTTTTGAGCAAATCGACGATGAGCTATCAACTCCTGTCATTGTCGATGTTGCGATCCAGGGCTCCGGAACGGGTTCGACAGTGATTGATGCAACTGTTGTCAACGAAAAGGGTGGAACACTCCTCGTGTTGCTCTCTGGCGATGGTCGAATTTTGGGTGTTCAGGCCTCATAGCTGGGTATGGCTGAATCGAGTGGTTCCGCGTTGGTACCGTTAGAGGCGCATGGCCAAAGGTGGAAACGCTCCAAAGTCGCGCCCCTCAACATCTAAGAAAGGGGCGACGAAGAAGGCTCCTGCTGGTCGAACCGCGGGCAAACAGTCGGCGGGCCGAAATTCGTCAGTGAGTGACGACGGCGGTTTGCTTGGTATCGCACTCATCGCCATCGGTGTTTTGCTCGTGTTGGCGGTGTGGTTCTCGCTTGCTGGGCCTGCTGGAGATGGTGCAGGAACCTTCCTCGGCTGGTTCTTAGGCGTTGGCCGGCACCTGCTCCCAATCGTTCTCATTGGTAGTGGGGTGGCGATCCTGCGAGATCATGAGCCTCAATCGCCGCTACGTGTCGGCATTGGCTGGGCGCTCGCAGTGCTTTCGTTTCTTGGATTTGTGCATGTTGTGCGGACACCGACATCGCTTACCGACCTCGACAGTCTTGGGTCGGCAGGTGGATTGCTGGGTGTCGCTGGGGGAGAACCACTCCAGCGTCTCGTGGCGCCGGCCGGTGCAATTGTGTTGCTCATAGCGCTGTTCCTTGGCTCACTTGCGCTCATCACCGGGGCATCCCTTCAACACATTGCAAAGACCGCTGGCACCGGTGCAGCGGCGGGCGCCCGCCCGATTGCACAACTTCTTAAGCGCTCACTGTCGAACCTTGCCACCCTGCAAAGTGAACGTGCCGAAGAGCGTCGCCGTGAGCGTGAAGAGTATGACAGCGATGTTGACGAGCCGAATGTCGCTCTTGACCCGCTTGCGGTTGCACCTGCTCTTTACGACGGGGCGGATGACGATGAGTTTGCCGAACCGAAGCCCAAGGCTCAACGCAAGAAGAGGGCGTCGCAGCCAGCAGCGACACAGCCAGAGTCAGTTCCTGCGCCCGCCGCACCTGTGCGACCTGGCGAATGGCGCCTGCCATCGATGGCGCTGTTGGAAAGAACTGGTGAGCAGTCAGTCGACATGAAGTCGGTAGAGGCTCGTGGTGACACGTTGCAGGAGTCTCTCGCTCAGCATGGGGTGGAAACCCAGCTTGCTGGTTTCACGGTTGGTCCGACGGTGACACGCTACGAACTAGAGCTTGGCCCGGGAGTCAAAGTCGCAAAAGTGACAAGTCTCCAGAAAGACATTGCCTATGCAATGGCTGCGACCGACGTGCGCATCCTTGCCCCTATTCCCGGTCGCTCGGCAATCGGCGTGGAAGTTCCGAATGCTCGAAGGCAGCTGGTGGCACTCGGCGATCTGCTTGTTTCGAATGAAGCTAAGAAGGCAACTCATCCGCTTGAGGTGGCAATCGGCAAAGACATTGCGGGGAAGGCAGTGTTTCTCAATCTGGCGACGACACCTCATATGTTGATCGCTGGGGCAACTGGCGCCGGCAAGTCGAGCGGAATCAACTGCATCATTACTTCGCTATTGATGCGGACCACCCCAGATCAGGTTCGTCTCATCCTCATCGACCCCAAGCAGGTTGAAATGGGGCAGTATCAGCGCTTGCCGCATCTGCTTACTCAGCCAGTTACCAATCCCAAGAAGGCTGCCAACGCTCTCGGTTGGGCGGTTAAAGAGATGGAGCGCCGATACGACGCTCTCTCGGAATGTGGGTACCGAGATATCACCGGGTACAACACGGCGGTCATCAAAGGCAACCTGCAGGTACCTGCAGGCCGAGATGGATCCGAGTACGAACACATGCCGTACATCGTCATCGTGGTCGACGAATTAAATGACTTGATGATGGTCGCTGCTCGCGACGTCGAAGAATCAATTACTCGGATAGCGCAAAAGGCGAGGGCCGTCGGAATCCACCTCATCGTCGCCACGCAGCGTCCTTCGGTGAACGTGATTACCGGAGTCATCAAGGCAAACGTGCCGGCTCGCATGGCATTTGCGGTCTCAAGTCTCACCGATTCGCGAGTAATTCTTGACCAGCCTGGTGCGGAGAAGCTTGTTGGTCAGGGCGACATGCTTCTGCTGCCGGGTAACTCATCGGTCGCGAACCGCATTCAGGGATCATGGGTCGGTGAGGAAGAGGTGCGCCAAGTTGTTGAGCATTGGCGGGCGCAGGCGCCCGAACCGATCTACTCAAGTGAAGTCGAAGGCGATGGGGCACCGAGCGCAAGTGGAGCCGTAGGAGGCGCGTCTGACTTCAACGACGTCACCTCTGATGCCCACGCCTTTTCCTCAGGGGATGACGATGAAGACGCAGTCATCATGCGCCAGGCAGTCGAACTCGTAGTTCGTAGCCAACTGGGTTCGACATCAATGCTGCAACGCAAACTCAAGGTTGGGTTCGCTCGGGCCGGTCGAATCATGGACCTGTTGGAACAGCGCGGTGTTGTCGGTCCAAGCGAAGGCTCGAAGGCTCGTTCGGTGCTCATGACGGTTGAAGAGTTTGAACTTTTGCGTCAGAACGGCCAGATCTAGCCGTCTGAGCCACTGTCCGGTCGAGGCGCTTTGCGAGTCCACCCACAGAAGTCCTGCGCCTGACGGATAGTGTCAGGAAGGTGACAGCACAGGGAAGCGGCCGTTTTTACGTCGAGACGCTTGGCTGTCCCAAGAATCAGGTCGATTCAGACAAGATTGTCGGAACTCTCCTTCACGATGGCCTGTCGCCCACTGACGATCCGTCAGCGGCTGATGTCGTCGTGGTGAATACATGTGCCTTCATCGAAGAGGCTCGAAAAGAGTCGATTGATGTCATCCTTCAACTCGATGAGGCCCGTCCAAGCGGATCTCGCCTTGTTGTGACGGGGTGCATGGCAGAGCGTTACGGAGATGAATTGGCTGCAGAACTGCCTGAAGTTGATGCGGTTGTCGGGTTTGGGGGCGCCATAACCGAACAGCAACAGCGACGCCTCATTCCGGTTTCTGAAGCGCCAATGCCAACCATGGACTTGCTGAATTTGCAGCGGCCCCCATCCCAACGCCCATGGGCGTACGTGAAGGTTGCAGAGGGCTGCAATCGGTCATGTGGTTTTTGTGCAATTCCATCGTTTAGAGGAAGCCAGCGAAGTCGGGACACTGATTCGATCTTGGCTGAAGTCCAATCACTTCAGGCGAAGGAAATTGTCCTTGTGGCGCAGGATCTCGCATCATACGGCGTCGATCGGCCAGACGAACTAGGTGCGGGTGCCATCGTTCCACTTGTTCGTGCTGTGGCGGAAGAGGTTGAACGTGTTCGATTGCTGTATCTCTACCCAAGCGATCTCACTGACGAGTTAGTTGAGGTCATTCTCGGAACTCAGGTGCCATATTTTGACCTGTCGTTGCAGCATGTCAGCAAACCGCTTCTTCGAAGAATGCGACGTTGGGGAGATGGCGACCGTTTCTTGAAGCGAATTTCTGAAATTCGTGCAGCCCAGCCAAATGCAACGATGCGGTCAAATTTCATTGTGGGTTACCCGGGCGAGACCGATGATGACCATGCGGCATTGGTCGAGTTCGTTGAGCAAGCCGATCTCGACTGGTGCGGGTTTTTCTCATTTAGTCGTGAGGTTGGCACGTACGCCTATGACCTCGACGGTCAGGTCGATCCCAGCCTGATGACCGAACGTCTGGCCGAACTCACCGAGATGCAAGACGCAATTACTGCTCGCCGCCGAGATGCTCTCATTGGGGATCATGTCACCGTGCTCGTCGATGAGATTGGTGTGGGTCGAAGCCATCGAGAGGCACCAGAAATTGACGGCGTGATCCACATCGATCCGTCACACCGTGTTGGCTCGTTCATTGAGGTCGAGATCGAAGAAGCGTGGGGTCCTGACCTCGTCGCAGTTGGAGGGTCAATTCCCGACGATGACGATGAGGGGTCGCTGTAGTGCCAGTGGATCCAAACGCGCTCGCAACTTGGGCTAACGCCATCACCGCTGGCCGCCTCGTACTGTCGCCGGTCATGTTTCTTGTCATTCCCGACCATCAACGGGGAGCGTGGGTTGCGTATCTGTTGTGGTTTGCTCTGAGCGTCAGCGATGGAATTGATGGTTGGGTGGCACGCAGGCATGGCACGACATCAACCGGCGCCTTTCTTGATCCTCTAGCCGACAAGGTTCTCGTGCTCGGAGCGATGTTCACCCTTGTCAGCCGTGATGTTTTCCCGCTGCTACCGGTGCTGTTGATAGCCGGACGAGAGTTAGTGATCAGCGTGTACCGGGTGCTGGTTGGGTCGAAGGGTGTGAGCGTTCCGGCATCGAAGCTCGCGAAGTACAAGACCGTGGTGCAACAGTTAGCGGTGGGCTTTGCGTTGTGGCCCTGGTTTGCAGCTGATTACACCTGGTTGTGGATGGGTCTGCTGTGGCTCGCAGTTGCTCTCGCACTCGTGAGTGGGGCGCAGTACCTCATCGCAAGCCAAATGACGAACAAGTGAACGGGGACAAAGATGCGTTGTGATGTGTTGGCCGTCGGCACCGAACTTCTGTTAGGTCAAATCGTCGATACCAATTCGTCATGGTTGGGTGAGAACCTAGCCATGCACGGATTTGACTCGTTGTCGCAAGTCAAGGTCGGCGACAACATTGGGCGCATCACCGGACATTTGCGACGCATGCTCGGCGAGGCTGATGCCGTAATCATGTGCGGGGGGCTTGGCCCCACACATGACGACCTCACACGTGAAGCAATTGCTGAGGTGATGGGAGTTGAGTTACATCTTGACGAAGATGTGGCCGACGTCATTCGCTACTTGTTCACATCGCGAAATCGAACGATGCCAGAAAATAATTTGCGGCAGGCGATGGTGCCCGAGGGGGCTTCCATCATTCCTCAGACGAGGGGTACCGCCCCGGGTTTGATCTGCCCTGTCACCATCGACACGCCTTCAGGACCAGTCAAACGTGTCGTCTATGCCGTGCCTGGAGTGCCGCACGAGATGCGAGAGATGTTTGAGCGAGCAATCTTGCCTGACCTTCAGCAGCGATCCGGAGAACGTTGGACAATTGCCAGCCGCACATTACGCACATGGGGTGAGAGTGAGAGTGGCTTGAATGAACGCCTCGACGACATCATCCACGATCTTGATGAAGTGGGTAATCCGACACTTGCGTTCCTGGCCAGCGGATGGGAAGGGCTCAAGGTTCGTCTCACCGGTCGTGCTCCAGATGCTGATGCTGCATCGGCGCTGCTCGCTCCTTGGGAGCAGCGAATTCGTGAAGTGCTAGGCAACCAGGTCTTCGGTGTCGATAGCGACACCATGGAGTCGGTGGTGCTCGGCCAATTGCGTGACCGCGGGTGGTCGCTAGGGCTGGCAGAATCGGTCACGGGTGGTTTGGTGGCTGGTCGCCTGACAGGAGTGCCTGGGGCGAGTGATGTCTTTCGGGGAGCGGTTGTCTCCTACGCCAGTGAGGTCAAGTTTGATCTGCTCGGAGTATCAGAGGGTCCGGTTGTCACAGAAGAGGCAGCAATTGAGATGGCGGAGGGTGCTCGTAAGGCGCTTCAATCCGATGTTGGTCTTGCCCTAACCGGTGTCGCCGGTCCATCTGAACAAGATGGAATGCGGCCTGGAACACTCTTTGCTGCAGTGGTGTTGCCCGAGGGCGAACCAGACCGCATTCGGAGTGTGCATGTCACAATGCCAGGTGATCGCGACATGATGCGGCAGCTATCGGTGATCTCAGCCCTTGATCTTCTCAGGAAACGCTTACTTGAGTCGTGATGATGAGGCGAGTTGTCGACGATATTCTCAAAGGGCAATTTGACAACTGCAGGCCCCTGTAGCTCAGTCAGGATAGAGCAACGGCTTTCTAATCCGTAGCGCGCAGGTTCGAATCCTGCCGGGGGCGCGATACCCTCAAAGAGCCGGAATACCGATTTGCGGTTCGAGCACCATCGAGAGGACAACGTGAAGTTCAAGAAGGGCGAGACGGTCATTTACCCACAGCATGGAGCTTGTGTGGTGAAGGGCACGAAGAAAATGGAAGCCTTCGGAGAGAAGCGGGAGTACCTCATTCTCGAGACGGTGATCAACGAGATGACGTTGAAGGTCCCTGTGGAGAAGGCCGACGAGGTTGGCGTTCGGCCTCCCGTTTCTCCAGATGAACTTGAGGATCTTGTGTCCGTGCTCGCAAAGCCGGACCCGCGTGTTCCATCGAACTGGAGCCGTCGTTTTAAGAACCATCAAGAAAAGCTCAAATCAGGTGACGTGTACCAGGTGGCCGAGGTCGTTCGAAACCTTGCTGCGCGTAATCGTGACGCCGCGCTGTCGGCTGCTGAGCGAACAATGTACGAGCGTGCTCGCGTCAATCTGATCAGCGAAATTGCACCCGCACTTAAGGTGTCCGCAGAGGCAGCCGAGGAGTATCTCGATGAGGCTCTGTCGAAGGGCGTGCTCAAGGCCGAGAAGAAGGCCAAGAAGGCAGCAGCGAAGAAGTAATTAGGGGTGCACGCTCGCTCCTGCTGAGCATGTCAAAATCGGGGGTATGACAACATCCCCCTCACCTGTCGCTTTTTGTGGTCTTGGCGTGATGGGCGCGCCAATGGCTCGTCACCTCGCGAAACAGGGCCATCCAGTTACGGTCTACAACAGAACCGCCCCGAAAGCCCTTGCGTGGGTTGCCTTGCATGGCAATCGTGCTGCTCCAACTCCGGCTGAAGCGGCCGAGGGCGCATCAATTGTGTTTATTTGCGTTGGTAATGACGACGATGTGCGTGAGGTCGTCCTCGGTGAATCTGGCTGTCTGTCGGCGATGGAACCAGGAAGCATCCTTGTAGATCACACGACCGCATCTGCCGGACTCGCCCGTGAACTTGCGGCGCAATGCGCTGAAGCCGGCATCGGCTTTGTCGACGCCCCGGTATCGGGCGGACAAGCCGGAGCCGAGAACGGAGCGCTGACGGTGATGTGCGGGGCCGATGATCCGGAGGTCTTTGAGCAGGCTGAGGCCGCAATGGCGGCGTACGCCAAGCGGTGCCGCCGAATGGGTCCTGTCGGATCTGGACAGCTCACGAAGATGGTCAACCAAATTTGTATCGCTGGGCTCCTGCAGGGCCTCGCCGAAGGGGTGTCGTTCGCTCAGCGGGCCGGCCTCGAGGTTGATGAAGTCGTTGATGTGATCGGCCAAGGTGCCGCTCAGAGTTGGCAAATGGATAATCGCGCTGCCACTATGGCTGAGGGCGAATTCGATTTTGGTTTTGCGGTCGAGTGGATGCTGAAGGATCTCTCGATCTGCCTTGACGAAGCCTCTCGAAATGGTGCCCGACTTCCTGTGGCCTCTCTTGTCGAGCAGTTCTACCGACAGGTCGACCAGCGTGGTGGAAGCCGCTGGGACACAAGTTCTCTCATTGACCTACTGCAACGCCCGTAATCGCTATCCAAATTCGATCTCGAGGTGGTTGACCCCACGGATGGTGTAACGGTCTCGCCAAGTTGGTTCTCCAATGAGAGAGATGTTGTCGAAGCGACGAATCAGGCGGGTGAGTGCAACGGTTGCCTCCATGCGAGCGAGTGATGCTCCGAGGCAGTAGTGAATGCCAGATGCGAAAGCGAGGTGCCGTTGTGCATTCGGGCGATCGAGACGGAGCTCATTGGGTGAATCAAACAGTGCGGGATCTCGATTCGCTGCTCCGAGACATGTCGTCACGATAGATCCCGGATCGACAACGATTGGCTCACCATCAATTCCGGCATATGTCACCGGTTGAAGCGGAACCCGAACCGTGTTCTGCACCGGACCGTTAAAGCGTAAAAGCTCATCGACGGCGGTTGCATCGAGGGTCGGATCGTTTCGCCAACGCTCAAGTTGATCGGGATGTTCTAAGAGGGCGAGCAGACCATTTCCGATGAGATTCACCGTTGTCTCGTGGCCGGCAACGTATAGCAGCACAACGAATGACATCAGTTCGGCCATGTCAAGCCGGTCTCCCTCGGTTTCGGCGTTGAGCAATGCTGACACGACATCGTCGCCGAGGTTCAGGCGCCGTTCTTCGATGATCTCAAACAGGTATGGGATGAGTTGGTTGACGGCCACGTCGGCTCGGTCAAGATCCTCCAAGGTGGTGGTGGGCTCAAGAGTTGCCGTGAGTATTTGGCTCCAGTCGCGAAGGTCGTCGGCTCGCTCTGTTGGCATGTCGAGCATGGCTGAAATGACCTGAAAGGGAACCGGGAACGCGAGCTCGTCAATAACTTCCATGCCGCCCTTCGACTCAGCTCGATCGAGAACATCGTCGACCATTTGCTCAGTCGTATGTCGGAGTCGATCGACGGCTTTTGGTGTGAAGGCTTGGGTGACAAGCTTTCGAAGACGGGTGTGATCGGGCGGGTCGAGGTTGAGAATTGACTTTGAGCGTTGCTCGCTGCGCTCTCTTCGACGTTGCATGACGGGATTATCGATCGGAGCTGCTGCGTGCTGTTCGATATCGCGGGCGAATTCACCTCCACGAAGTGTCCGCAACACGTCGTCGTGGCGGGTGAGTACCACGGTGTAGTCGTCTAAGCGATGCACAGGGTCGCTGGTACGAAGCGCTTCGTACCAGGGGTACGGGTCAGCCCGAAATTCTGGGTGGAGTGGATCCCAGACCGGCTGCGGGTTGCCCGCTGTCATTGGTCTCCCGCAATGTGAGGTGGGATGAGAGGCCGAATCTGGTTCCACTCATATTTCTCGTCCTCGTATCCACCCCAAACCACCCATTGGGCGCCATTCTCTCGCGCTTCAATTGCTCTCAGCATCGTTTCAGCAACTCGCTCTGCGGTGAGGAGCTCAACGCCGAGAGATTGCAGATTCGTCTTTGATTCATCGGTGAGAATCGCCGTATCAGCGAAACCAGGACACACCGCGCTGATGTGTACGTCAAGTGGTTCCAGATGCTGGTCGAGCGCAGCCGCTAGCGACCTCACAAATCCAACGACTGCGTGCTTGGTGAGCCCGTAGACCGGGTCAGGAGCGATTGGTACGAGGCCTGCAACAGAGGCCGTCACAATGATGTCCCCGAATCCTGTGGAGGTCATGTGTTCAAGAACCGCCTGTGTCCCGAAGACGACTCCATCAATATTTGCCGACATGACCGTTCGGTAACGCTCGGTGTCGAGGCCAAGCACTGGCAGAGCACCTTCTGGGCGGATGTGGTGGGTAGCGACCCCAGCGTTCAGCAGCGCAAGGTCGAACGGCCCAAGGTCGGCAACGAGTGAAGCCCATGCAGTGGCGTCACCCACGTCTAGGCGCTGAGTGCGCAACGCGTCTGATCCGATCTCACCGGCGAGTTGGGCAAGCCCCTCATCGTTGACATCAGTCGCAACGACGGTTGCACCGCGTTCGATCAGAGCGACAGTAATCGCCTTTCCGAAACCGCTCGCTGCACCGGT
>Ga0255770_10004579_pt1 | contig 11575 bp, 8 predicted proteins | sample 071ome_22_FD_179968 | JGI IMG/M metagenome (GOLD analysis project Ga0255770, IMG submission 179968) | Coastal salt marsh microbial communities from the Groves Creek Marsh, Skidaway Island, Georgia - 071404AT metaG (version 2) | ecosystem: Environmental > Aquatic > Marine > Intertidal zone > Salt... | reverse complement strand
GCCGTATTGAATGGCGAGTTTCTTGTGTAAAGGAGACATGGGTAGGGAGTCTTAGAAATTTGTTTGGACGAATTTACGGATTTGCACGTCGGCACCGTGAAGGCACTGCACAAAGCCCACCGCGGGCAATTCGCCGCGAAAATCCCAGGCACCGCTGACGGTCACGTACTCGGAGGCCCACACTCGGCCATCCAAACCGATGAGGCGCACTTGATCGCCTGCCTGAATGCCTTCGCAATGCAGTCCACTCCGGGTAGACCAGGCTTGGAAGCTAGCGGGTCCCGCCAACTCCTCCTCCCCTATGGTCGCCACGCTTGCGATGGGCACGGTAACACTTGGAAAGGAGGGGTGCGACGTTTGGAAGGTCAACGACTCGCCCACGTAGGCCTGGCCGCTGTTGTAGTCGACTTCAATCTCGATAAAACCCCCTGCAGGACAGGTGGTTGCACCGGACCAATTGGATTCGTCCGTGATGCTGCTCGTGGAAATCTGCACATTGGAAAAGACCAAGGGGATGTTGCCGTTGTTGACCACGATGAGGCGGCGGGTGCGCGTACCGGGATTGCTCAAATTGCTGTAGTGGCGCAGGTGCAACGTATCCTCCGTGAGGTAAAAGCTGGGCGCAGCTGTGGCGGCTGTAGGTCCTACGAGGGTGCTGATTCGGTCCAAAAACTGCGGGTAGTCCACGTAAGGGTTACGGTTGTTTTGGAGGGCGTAGATGCCGTCGTTGCGGTAGCGGTCCAAACTGTCCGGCTGAAAGGTCTTGTGCCACGTGTAGAGCGTAGGCTCCTGAGGCAGGTAGAAATTGCTGTAGTCGCCGTAGCGCGTCACAAAGTAGAGCATGGCGCGGGCGCAATCGCCTTTGTGGGCATCCCGGGGTTCAAAGACCCCGTTCAAACGCTTGCTGCCCCCTTGCGTCCAAGCAGGGGTGCCCGTGATCACGCCAAAGGGGTTGTTGCTGCGCTGGGTATTTGCTGTTGCATCACTTGGAAACAAATGATGGATATCACTTTGCATGGGAAGTGCACTGCTAAAAAAGCTTTGCGGAAAGGTGTGCTCGCAGTTAAAGTTGTTGGCGTTTGCCCCCGCGCGGGTGTTAAACGTTGCCGTGCGACCCGTGTACACGCACTCTACGATGCCGCCGTGGTTGTCCAAGGTGGCGTACATGTTGTCGCGCGCCACATTGTAGGAGAGGGAGCTCGTATTGCTTCCCAAGAGGCTGGTCAAGGCGGCACGCAATGGCCCCTCTGTCAGGTTTTGCGTGGTGGCGTAGTAGGTTTGGCTGTAGACGCCATCGGCCTCAAATTTCACGCCGAACGCGCCCAGTTCGTGGTCCGTTTGGAAGACCAGGGGCAGCAGGTGCTCCACGTTGTGCACGGGCGTAAAACGTACGGAAACCGCCATTGAATCGCCGGCTGCCACGGTGTTTTGCGGCAGGTAGATGTCCAACAGGGTATCTCCGTAGAATCCGGCCGTGCGGACCGCCTCAATCGTCAACGGACGCGTCGTAGGATTGTAGACCCAAACCACCGACGAATCGCGCTGCAACTCGGTTACCGCTCCGCGGCTCAGGGTGGTCGTGCTCAAAATTTGCGCAGAAAGCCCTGTGGCCCAGAGGGCTAGGACAGCGGCAAGAACGTGGGGCGTGTTTTTAAACATTTAATTCCGAATTGTTGCGTAAAGGTCGGCTATCTTTGCAGCCGGGCAAGGATCAAACAACCAGCTCCTAATGAATCCCCCAGGACGGAAACGTAGCAAGGGTAGTTGGTCGTAGCGGTGTGATTTGACTCCTTGCCTTTTTTCATTTCTCCTTGGGCCCTTATTCACCGAGGATTTTCACCACTTTATCGACGATATCCTCCACGCTGGGCTTGGAGAAATAGTCGCCGTCACTGCCGTAGGCGGGACGGTGCGCTTTCGCAGTCAAGGTGGCGGGTGCAGCGTCCAGGTAGGCATAGCCCCCCTGCCCTTCTAGGATTTCCTGAAGCAGGTACGCGGAGGCACCCCCGGGCACGTCTTCGTCTACCACGAGGAGTCGGTTGGTCTTCTTCAAAGATTCGAGGCACGTGGCGCCGCGGTCAAAAGGCAGGAGCGTCTGCGCATCGACAATCTCCACGTCGATGTCCCATTCGGCCAGTCGGGCTGCGGCCTCTTCCGCCATGCGGCACATGGATCCATAGGTCACAAGCGTAAGGTCACTGCCCGAACGCAGCACCTCCGCCTGCCCTAGGGGCACGGTGAATTCCGCCAAGTTGGTGGGCAGGGCCTCCTTCAAACGGTAGCCGTTCAAGCATTCGATCACCAGGCCAGGCTCATCCGCCTGCAGGAGTGTGTTGTACATGCCTGCTGCTTGGGTCATGTTGCGTGGCGTGCACACGTACATGCCGCGCAGAGCGCCTAGGATCAAGCCCATCGGCGAGCCGGAGTGCCAAATGCCCTCGAGGCGGTGTCCGCGCGTTCGGACAATTAGAGGCGCTTTCTGCCCGCCCGCCGAACGCCAGCGCACTGTAGCGCAGTCGTCGCTTAAAATTTCCAGGGCATAGAGCAAGTAATCCAGGTACTGAATCTCCGCAATGGGGCGCAAGCCGCGCATAGCCAAGCCAATGCCTTGACCCGCAATGGTCGCCTCGCGAATGCCCGTATCAAACACGCGGGTTTCGCCAAAAGCCTCTTGCATGCCCTCTAAGCCTTGGTTAACGTCCCCAATCGTGCCCACGTCCTCCCCAAAGACCAAGGTCTCGGGGTAGCGGGTGAAGAGGGCGTGAAAATTGTCGCGCAGTACCACCCGGCCGTCCACCTGCTGGGGGCTGTCGCCGTATACCGCGGGAACCACAGGAACTTCGAGCGCAGTTCCCGAATGCAAATGCGCCGAGTAGGCCTGGGCCCCTTTCTCCTGCTGGACCTCCAGCCAAGCGTTTACCGCCTGGGTATCTTTTCCGTGGACGCGCGCCTCCGTGGCTGCCTTTCGCACGGCAGAAAGAGAATCGCGCCACATGGCTGTCTTGTCGGCCCGCAGACGGCTTGCACCCGCAGAATCGCCCAAGAGGTCCAACCAGTCGGCGGCCTGATCGCGAATGCCCTGCAAGGGCTCCAAGTAAGACGCGTAGGCGGCTTTCATCTCGGCGCGCGCCTGCTCCTTGGCTTCGGCCTCTACAGCATCCAAGGTCTTAGCAGACAGCAATTTGTGCTCCTCGATAAATTTCCGAAACTGCACAATGCCGTCGTACTCCAGCTCCCAAGCCAAACGCTCCGGACTCTTGTAACGCTCGTGAGATCCCGAGGTAGAATGGCCTTGAGGCTGTGTGACTTCGGTGATGTGCAACAAAACGGGCACGTGCTCCTCGCGGGCTACATTTTCCGCTTTCTCAAAGGCTTGGACCAGCTCGGCGTAGTCCCAGCCTTTGGCCACAATCACTTCAAATCCAAGGTCTTCTTCGTTGCGTTGGAATCCTGCCAGCGCTTTAGAAATGCTTTGCTTCAGGGTTTGGTACTTGGCATGCACCGAAATACCGTACTCGTCGTCCCACACGCACATGACCAGTGGCAATTGCATGACACCGGCTGCGTTCATGGCCTCCCAAAAATGCCCTTCCGAGGTGGAGGCGTTTCCGATGGTGCCCCAGGCCACTTCTTGGCCCTTTCGGCTGAAGCCGTTTTCAATACCCAAAGCCTTGTAGACCTTGGAGGCCTGAGCGAGGCCTAACAAGCGAGGCATCTGCCCGCCCGTTGGCGAAATATCTGCGGAGGAATTCTTTTGATCCACTAAGGATTTCCACGCCCCATTTTCATCGAGAGAACGCGTGGCAAAATGGCCATTCATTTGACGGCCCGCACTGGAGGGTTCGCGCTCCACCGAGGTGTCCGCGTACAGCGACGCAAAAAATTGCGCGGGGGTCAGGGCCCCAATGGCCATCATAAACGTTTGGTCCCGGTAGTACCCGCTTCGGAAGTCCCCATCGCGAAAAACCTTGGCCCAAGCGATCTGCGCTAACTCTTTTCCATCCCCGAAAATGCCAAATTTGGCCTTGCCGGTCAGAACCTCTTTTCGGCCCAAAAGACTACACTCACGGCTCAAAACCGCAAGCCGGTAATCGTCTTGAATGGATTGAATGAAATCAGGATTGTGCATGTTTACAAAAATAGGGTGACCTTTGTTCCCGAATCCCACAAAAAACCACATTCTTCCGATGAAATTCTTTATCGACACCGCCAACCTCGCCGAAATTCAAGAAGCACAAGACATGGGCATCTTGGACGGCGTTACCACCAACCCTTCTTTGATGGCCAAAGAAGGCATCACGGGCCAAGAAAACGTGCTCAAGCACTACCAAGCCATCTGCGACATCGTCGACGGCGACGTCAGCGCTGAAGTCATCTCCACGGACTTCGAAGGCATGGTGCGCGAAGGCCTCGCCCTCGCCGCGTTGGACCCCAAAATTGTCGTTAAAGTTCCCATGATCAAGGAAGGCGTTAAGGCTATTCGCTACTTCAGCGACCAAGGCATCAAGACCAACTGCACGCTCGTATTCTCTGCGGGTCAAGCCCTGATTGCTGCCAAGGCCGGAGCCACCTACGTATCGCCCTTCATCGGCCGTTTGGACGACATCTCCACCGACGGTATGGACCTTATCGAGTCCATCCGTGTGATTTATGACAACTACGGTTTTGAGACCGAAATTCTTGCCGCTTCCGTTCGCCATCCGATGCACATCTTGCAGTGTGCCGAAATTGGCGCCGACGTGATGACCGGCCCCCTCAGCGCCATCAACGCTCTGCTCAAGCACCCCTTGACCGACATCGGTCTGGAGAAGTTCTTAGCGGACCATAAGAAGGCGAATAGCTAAGGCAGGCTCGGGCTACGCCCTCGCCTGGCTAGAGGGCTAGAGGGCTAGAGGGCTAGAGTGCTAGAGAGCTTGAGCGCTAGAGGGCTAGAGAGCTTGAGAGCTAGAGGGCTAGAGAGCCTTTTGGCAAAAGTGTTTAAGAGTTCAAGAGTTGAAGGGTGGATGCCCTTTGATTCTTGGGCTCTTTTTTTTGGCGAAAGGGTTGAAGGGTTGAAGGGTTAAAGGGTTGAAGAGTTGAAGGGTTGAAGGGCGCTTTGCGCCGCAGGTTGGTACGTTGGTTTGTTAGTTTGTTCGGGGTGTTTGGATAGCGTGAAGGTGCACGCCGAAGGCGCTCCCTAGCTCTCTAGCGCGCCGAAGGCGCTCCCTAGCTCCCTAGCTCCCTAGCCCCCTAACGCGCCAAAGGCGCTCCCTAGCCCCCTAACGCGCCTTCGGTGCGCCGCCTCCACTTCCCACTAGCCGTCAGCGGAAGCTCTCCCTCGAGGATGCGCTTGGGGCGCTGCCAGGATGCGAGCGTTTGAAAGGCTTGGAGCAAAAGGTTGCGTTCGGCATCTGAAAGGGGTATGGAATACCAAACGAGGGCTTCTCCCCATTCGGGATCGGGCACAGATCCTGCAAATCCGGTTGGGTGTTCGGGGTAGGCTGCGGCGATCGCTTGGTCGATGGATTCAGGGAGTATTTTCTTGCCCCCGGAGAGAATGGCGCCGTCCAGACGGCCCAGCCAGGTGAAGCTGCTTGGGCTATGAACGACGGCAGCATCGGTAGTTCGGAGCGTATGGACGCCGCGATGGGGTGCATCAATGACGAGGGCGCCTTGATCCAGCGTAACGGACACCCCAGGGAGGCAGGTGTAGTGTGGAGCTGTACCCAAGAGACGCAGGGCGATGTGGCTGAGGGTTTCGGTCATGCCAAATCCGTGGTACACCTTTGGAAAAATGCGAAGCAAAAGCCCTTCTTCGTGGGGGCTGACGGGGGCGCCTCCGAGGAGGAGGGTGCCCACTTGTGCGGCTTGTTCCGCAGAAAGGGATAGGGCTTGTTGGGGCACCAAGGCGAGAAAATCCAGGGGTCCCTCCCAGGTCAAGTGCCGGCCGACGGGCAGAACTTGGAGGTTCATGCCGAGTTCCAGGGCACGCCAAAGCATGAGGCGGCCGCCGGTACCGGCCACGTCCATGGCCAGGGCGCTCCGGGTGTTTGGGCCCAGGGCAAAGGCGTGTGCTGTGGCATGGATGCTTTCGAGCACGTGGCTGCGCTGGACGGTCCAAGTTTTGGGACTGCCCGTGCTTCCACTGGTAAAGAGGGTGAGCTCATCCGCGCCAGAAAGCCAGTCCTGGGCAGCGGCGAGGACGGAATCCTTGCGTTCGGCGGAGCAGGCCGGATCAAATAGGAGGCGGCTCAGCGCATCCATAGCTGGCCGGCTTTGACTTCCGTTCGGGCCGGAAGATTGTTGGTGTATAAACTGCCGGTGCCCAAGCCTTGGTACCCGTCCAAATGGGGCAAGCTCGACGCCCACTGCGCAATGGCTGAAAGCCCCACCGAGCCCTCCAACGCGGAGGTGATCCACCAGCCGATGCCGCGAGCCTCGGCACGTTGAATCCAATCTTCGGAGCTTCGGAAACCGCCAAGCAAGGAAGGCTTTAACACGATGTAGGCAGGACGAATTTGGTCGAGAAGGGCATCGCGTTCCGCGGGATCTGTCACTCCAATGAGGCTTTCGTCGAGCGCGGTCGGTATGGCCCCATGGGCGGCTACACGGGCCAGGCCATCCCAGTCGGACGCAGGGCAAGGTTGCTCCACGCTGTGCAGGTCATAGGCATGGAGCTCTTCCATGACGGCCAGCGCTTCGTCGGCGGAGAAGGCGCCGTTGGCATCGACGCGGAGTTGAAGTTCGGGGCGCAAATGGCGCAGATCCGTTAAGATGGCGCGCTCCTGGTCCAGGGCGAGGGCCCCGATTTTCATTTTGATGCAGTCAAAGCCTTCTTGGATGCGGACTTCCGATTGTTCGCTGAGGTAGCAGGGGTCGCCCATCCACAGCAGGCCGTTGATGGGGATTCCAGACTCCCCGCGTGCAAACGCCGTGTCAAACAAGCGCTTGCCATCGCCACCTGCCGCCGCATGGGACCAGGAGCGCAAGGCCTGCTCCCAAGCGAAGAGGATACTTGGCCAGGGGAGCCAGTGACGCCAGAGGTCATGGGGCAATCCGTCCGATGCCCATTCGCGCCATGCCGCGTCCCCGGAGGCATTCAGAAAGTCGCAAAGCGCTTGAAGCTGGTCCGCATACTCCGGGCGGTCGTCCACGGATAAGCCGGGCAACAGGCCGCATTCGCCTTGGCCCATGACCCCATCGACGGTGACCTCCAGAAAGTAGGCGGGTTTATCGTGCATGACCCCCCGCGAGGTGCCTGCAGGGCGCTTAAACTGGTAGGTGTAGGACCAAAAGCGCGCCGTCATCCTTAAAACAGCGGCTTACCGCATTGGTTAGCGTCAATAAGCAGGCCTACCCCGAGCAGGAGCGCAAAGAGCACGGTTTGCAGGGCGGTGGGCTTCAATAGAGCATCCAGCTGGGCGGGAGTTTTGGCTTTCCACGTTTTGTAGACCCCCTCCCCCAACAAGGGCAGCGTGGCGGCATAGAGGAAGCTCCGCGAGCAGGTCACCTCGGCTTGTAAGAAGATGAAAACGGTGGTGGCGGTGTAGGCTTCAACCACCAAAATCGTTTGGTAGAGTTTGGCAACGGGGAGCCCCATGCGCATCGCCAAGGTGCGTTTGCCTGCGGCGCGGTCGGTTTCGATGTCGCGCATGTTGTTGAGATTGAGCACCGCGGCAGCCAAGAATCCCACGGACAGGCCGGGTAGAATCATCAGCGCGTCCCATGTTTGGGTCTGCAGGAAGAAGCTCCCCGCCACCCCCACGGGTCCAAAAAACACGATAACAAACAGGTCGCCCAGGCCTTTGTAGCCATAGGCCCAGCCCATGGTATAGCCGCGAGCGGCCATGGTGGCAAGAGCGCCCAGGGCCAAGAAAGCCGCCGTGAAGGGCCATCCCAGCTGGCTCGTGCCCCACCAGGAGGTCAACGCGGTAAAGCCGAGGGCCAAAACGGTGAGGACATTGACGGCGCGTTGCATTTGGGCCTCTTGAATCAGACCACTCGCCACGGCGCGGGCTTCTACCCCTTCAGAAGCGGTTCGGTGCGCATCCGCCCCGGACCGGAAATCGCCTAAGTCGTTCGCTAAGTTGGAAAGCAATTGATAGGAGGCCGCCGTCAAGACCATCCAAAGGGTCAACCAGCCGTCAAAATAGCCACGGTCTGCCGCTAAAAGACTGCCCAAGGCGATGCACGCCAACGCCAGAGGAAGGGTGCGCGGACGCGCCGCAGATACCCAATGGTTCAGGCTCAAGGGAAGATGGGGAATTTGCCAAAGTCCGGATCGCGCTTTTCCAGGAAGGCGCGCTTGCCCTCTTGGGCTTCATCCATCAGGTAGTACATCAAGGTAGCGTCCCCTGCAAATTCCATCAAGCCGCGCTGGCCGTCGAGTTCAGCATTCAGACCACGCTTGATCATACGCAAAGCCATGGGCGAGCGCTTCATCATGATTTCGCACCATTCTACGGTTGTAGCTTCTAGGTCGGCCAAAGGCACGACTTTATTCACCATACCCATATCCTCGGCTTCTTGGGCCGTGTATTGCTGGCAGAGGAACCAAATTTCGCGGGCCTTCTTCTGGCCTACGTGGCGGGCCAAATAGTTGCTACCAAATCCCGCGTCAAAACTGCCCACCTTGGGTCCGGTCTGGCCAAAGCGTGCATTGTCCGAAGCAATCGTCAAGTCACAAACGACGTGCAGCACGTGTCCCCCACCGATGGCGTAACCGTTCACCATAGCCACGACGGGCTTGGGTATTTCACGGATGCGCTTGTGGAGATCCAGTACGTTCAAACGGGGCACCCCATCTTCACCGACATAGCCGCCAACGCCTTTCACATTTTGATCTCCGCCGCTGCAGAAGGCCTTCTCACCTGCGCCGGTTAAAACAACCACGCGAATGTCCGACCGCTCGCGGCAGATGTCGAACGCTTCAATCATCTGGATGTTGGTCTCCGGGCGGAAGGCGTTGTACACTTCCGGGCGGTTGATCGTGATTTTGGCAATGCCGTTGTAAAATTCAAATCGAATGTCGGAGTAGGCTTTGATCTCCGTCCAAGTAACATGACTCATGTGGGCAAAATTAAGGTTGAAAGCGTGCTTTCCATGCGTTTTCTGAGGTAGCCGAATCCGTCAACACCTCCAACAGGGCGGGGCCTTTTTGGGCCAAGAAGGCGGGCCAAACCTGACTCCACTCCTCTTGCGATGCCGCTCGGCTGTAGTTCAAACCCGCGTGCGCCGCGAGATGTTCACAGGTTCGCTGGTGCGCCCACGTAAAATGGCTATCCAAGAGTTCCGACTGCTTGGGGCCTTCAATCCAACGGAAGATGTTTCCCCCTCCATTGTTGAAGACAATGACCTTGAGCTGCTCCGGTAGCCGCGCCGTCAGCCAGGCATTGGCATCGTAGAAAAAGGCCAGTTCCCCCGTGAGCAACAGGGTGGGCTTTTGGGTCACCAAAGCGGCTCCCAGCGCCGTCGAGCTGCAGCCGTCAATACCGCTCGCGCCCCGGTTGCTGTAGTGGGAATAGCCCCCTTTCCAACCGCCGTGCGCCCAAGTATGTACACCGTAGCGCACGGAGGTGGAGTTGGCCCAATGGATCTGGGTACCCGAAGGGGTTTGCGAAGCCACCTGTTCGTGGACCCACAAATCGCTCCATCCTTCCGGACTGTAGGCAATCCGTTGGCGCCAAATGCGAGCCCAATCTGCCTCGTAGCTTGGCGAAATAGCGGCCAAAGCCTGCAAGCCCGCCATGGGAAGCATGTCCGTCGCTTCTTTTAAGCTGCCGAAAAGATCCGGATGCGGCGCACACGGACCGATGTGCCAATGGGGCGTACCCGCTAATTTCTTTTTCGATTGCTTGGCAATCCAGGCCCCTCCCAAGGTCACAACCACGTCGACCCGGGCCGCGGGCGCGTGCTCCCAGGCGTCTTCCAGGTGGATGGCACTGCCCGGCTCTAGTTGACTGAGCTGTTCCGCAGCCACCAACCAGCCTTTCTGCTTGAGCTGGTTCACAGCGCGTTGCGGCGAGCCCCAGGCGGGATTCCACTGCCCAAGGATGAGCAAGGGGCGGTGGGCCTCCTTGATCCATTCGGGCACGATCAGTTCAAGGGCCTCCGGCGCGCGCAGGGCCCACTCCGGCAGCTCCAAGCCTGCTGGCAAGCTGGGGCGTCCGTACAAGGGTTCGGCCAGGGGAACATTGACATGAACAGGCCCATATGTGAGTCCTTCTAAGGCCTGCGTGAGCACGGCCCATTGCGCCTCTAGGGGCTGCGAAGGGTCCAACAACGCTTGACCGCGCAAATGTCCCTCGTACATGGCCTGCTGCCGAATGCTCTGGCCGTGCCCATTGTCAATCAAATGCGCTGGGCGATCCGCCGTGATGACCAGCAGCGGGACGCGCTGGTAGAAGGCTTCTGCCACCGCCGGTGCGTAGTTCAAACCGGCCGTGCCAGAGGTGCAGACGGCCGCCGCCGGTTGGCCGCTGGCCACCGCGGCGCCCAACGCGATATGGGCCGCTGCCCGTTCGTCCAAGGCGGTGGTGCTCGGCTGCCCCAGCGCCGTCAAGGCCTCCATCAACGGAGCGTTGCGGGATCCGGGTGAATAAACGGTGAGTGCGGGCGACAGGCCGCGTAGGGCATGCGCGACGAGCGCAGCGAGGGGTTGAAATGCGTCTGCCATTACCCGAAAATAACGCGTTCCAGCGTCTTGAGTTTTTGTTCGGTCTCCAACCATTCTTGGTGTGGATCGCTTTTGGAGGTGATGCCACCGCCCGCATAGCAGAGCATGCCGTCTTGGCCCCATTCGAGGCAGCGAAGGTTGACATAGAAGGCCGAACGCTGGTCTTCCGACCACCCAAAGTAGCCCGAGTAAAAGCGTCTATCGTAGCCCTCCCGCTGACGAATGAAGGTGGCCGCCTGTGCGCGGGGCAATCCGCCCACGGCAGGGGTTGGATGCAGGGCCGCTGCGATTTCCTCCGGGGCAGATCCATTTCGCACTCCGTGAATCATTGAACAGAGGTGCTCCACAGGACCGGCGTTCAGGACCGTGGGACCTTCGATGGTCAAGTCCTTGCAGCCCAAGACCTGGAGCATGTGCGTAATGTCGCGCGTGACCAAATGCTGTTCCTCACGCTCCTTGGCGCCCCAGGCTCCGGAGCCGCCCGCCACGCGAGTGCCGGCTAAACTCATGGTTTTGACCGCCTGGCCTTCCATGGAGACCAGGCATTCGGGGGTAGCGCCCATCCAAAGGGTTTGGCCCTCGCGCTGAATGAGGTAGACAGTGGCACCGGGGTAATGCGCGCACAAGCGGTCAAAGGTCTCTAGGGGAACCAAACTCGTCGAGGTGTAGCTCTGACAGCGCGAAAGGACAACCTTCTCCAAGGCGCCTTCTTCACAGGCTCGGCGTGCTTTGTCTACGAGGGACTCATAGTGCGATTGGGTGTGGGAGGTGGTTTGGTCCAGCACAGGCAGAGCACCCAAATCCAGGTGCCGCGCCGCTTCGCCCCGTGCCTCAGCCCCGCTCCAGGACTGCAGAACCTCGAAGCGCTCTGGCGCCCCATGAAAAGGGGAAAAAAAGAAACTTCCTCGCTGGGCCGAGCGC
>Ga0255770_10004570_pt1 | contig 11591 bp, 10 predicted proteins | sample 071ome_22_FD_179968 | JGI IMG/M metagenome (GOLD analysis project Ga0255770, IMG submission 179968) | Coastal salt marsh microbial communities from the Groves Creek Marsh, Skidaway Island, Georgia - 071404AT metaG (version 2) | ecosystem: Environmental > Aquatic > Marine > Intertidal zone >... | reverse complement strand
AACAACTCAGACAAGATCGCGAGCTTTTGCCAAGTTAATTATGGTGTGACCTTCCCCATGTTCGAAAAGATCAAGGTCAAAGGTAAAGATGCGCATCCTTTTTATAAGCAGCTCGCTAAAGAGGCCAACAGCACGCCTAAGTGGAACTTCCATAAATACCTTATCGGTCGTGATGGCAAAGTCATCGACAGCTATCTCAGCTGGACATCGGGTGACAGCAACAAGTTACGCAAAGCCGTGGAGGCAGCGCTCTAATGAAAGCGGGTCACGCGTGGGTCTTTGGCGCCAGCCACGGCATTGGCCGCGCGCTCAGCGAGCAACTGCACAAAGCCGGTTGGTCACTCGCATTAAGTGCCCGTACGCCCAATACCCTACAGCCGCTTTGTGAAGCAGTTGAAGCTCAGTGCATTCCGTGTGATGCAACCGATCGTGATGCGGTAAATAACGCAACGCAATTTGTCTTCCAGCATCAGCGTCCTGATTTGATTATCTTTAATGTTGGTGATTACGAACAGATGCCGGCGTCTCGCTTTAATGCCGAGCTATGCGAGCGTTTAAACAAAACCAACTACCTCTCTGCATGCTACTTGCTCGAGAACGTCATCCCCTTGATGAAAGGCCATGGCGGCACCATTGCACTCAACGCCAGCGCTTCTAGCTACCGTGGCTTACCGAATGGCGGTGCTTATAGCGCACCTAAAGCTGCTTTGGTAAATCTCGCAGAGTCGTTAAGACCTGAACTCGCTGAGATGGGTATCGATATTCGTGTCGTTAACCCAGGTTTCGTTAAAACTCGTTTAACCGATCGTAACGATTTTGAAATGCCCTTCTTATTAGAACCAGAAGAGGCCGCCAAAGAGATTCTTGATGGCTTACTGAATAGCAAACGTTTCGACATCAACTTTCCCCGCGCACTCACTTGGCCGTTACGTTTGCTTCGCATGCTGCCTGACCAGCTCTTTTTTGGCGTAATCAAGCGCAAGGTGTTACGTCATGAGTGAAGCGCTTAACAAATACAAAACGTTTTGTGAAAACGTCACTCGTGAAGGTATCGAGCAGTTCGATCAAATGTTCGAGGCTAACGCACTGTTTCGCGACCCGTTCAATCATGTGCGCGGCGTTAACGCGATCAAACACATCTTTACTCACATGATGGATAACTTTCCTCGCACGAAATTCACCATCATTGATCATGCCCAAAGTGATCACTATCACTATTTACGTTGGGACTTCCAACCAGATACCAATAAAGCATTGGTAATTGATGGCATGACCCAAATTCACCTTGGCGATACTCAGTTGATTGATGAGCACATCGACTACTGGGATAGCGCAAGTCGCTTATTCGCTGAGGTGAAACCAACTAAAGCGCCAACTCGTTGGCTTTTAAACCGTTTGTGCGCCGACAAATCTGCACAAATCCACTCCGAGCAACTCTCTCAATAACGTTTAGGATCGAGGTACAAAACTATGACAAACTCTGTACTTATGGATAACGTCTACCGCATTGGCGCCGTTTCGCGCCTCACTGGCATCCCTGCAGACACATTGCGTATATGGGAGCGTCGCTATCATTTAGTTGACCCACAGCGCACCGAGAAAGGTGGTCGCTTGTACAGCCAAGCGGATGTCAATCGACTCACTATGATCAAAGCCCTTGTGGATCAAGGCCACGCCATTAGCACCGTGGCAAATCTCGATACTCGCGAACTTAACGATCGCTTATCACGTGCTCGTCCTCACAACCTGCCTGAGATTGGTAGTGGTCGCCATGATGTGTGTATTGTTGGTCAGGCCATTACTGTTCGTGCCAACAACACCGCTCAAATGCCAGACGGCTTGGAGCTTGCGGGAACCTACACTGATCTTGATTCATTCATGGAAGACGACACTTGCTGTCAAACGCTGGTGATTGAATTCCCATTCTTAGATCGCACCATCGTTAAGAAGCTGCAAGATGAAACACTGCAAAAACGTTACGACAACATCATCGTCATTTATGCGTTTGCACCATCAATCATCTTGCGCCAGATGAAGCGCTTACAGATCACCACTGAGCGTGCGCCCGTATCTATAGATCATATCTGGCAGATGTGTGCTGGCAACATGCCACATCAAGTCGACTGGTCACCTTCTGTGTTCCAACCGGATACGGTTCTAACCGAACCCGCGCCAAAGCGTCAGTTCAGCTCGCAACAGTTGGCTAAGTTGTCGCAGATGACTTCGGCATTGAAGTGTGAGTGCCCACACCACCTATCTTCCATCATTGAAACCTTGGTTGCTTTCGAGCAATACAGCACTGAATGTGAAAATGATTCGCCACAAGACGCGGCATTGCATAGCTATTTGCACATCATGACAGCGAAAGCCCGTTGGATAATGGAAGTGGCGTTAGAAAAGCTGGCTGAAGTCGAGAATATCGACACCAATAAGTTGGTTTAATCCCAATCCTCTTGCGCAATCCACTGCGCAGCCTTCTCGGCAATCATCAGTGTGGGACTATTCGTATTCCCGCTGGTGATTGTCGGCATCACACTCGCATCAACTAATCGAAGCCCTTTGATCACCCCACCCTGACCATCACGCACACGAAGACGTGGGTCAGTTACCGCTTGCGGGTCATCTACACGTCCCATCCTCGCTGTACCAACAGGATGGAAAATCGTAGTGCCGATATCACCTGCAACACGCGCAAGCTCCTCATCCGTTTGATATTGCATGCCCGGCTTCAACTCTTCCGGCTGATAGGGTGAAAGCGCCGATTGCTCAACAATCTTTCGAGTAACGCGCAAGGAATCCGCAGCGACCTTACGGTCTTCATCCGTACTAAGGTAATTGGTCACAATTTTGGGCGATTGGCGATGATCTGGCTGATCAATATGCACATGCCCACGACTACTTGGGTTGAGATTACATACGCTAGCCGTAATCGCTGGATAAGGATGCAAAGGCTCGCCAAAGGCATCTAAGCTTAGCGGCTGCACATGGTATTCAATATTTGGCCACTGATAATCATCGCTACTGCGAGTAAACGCACCTAGCTGCGAGGGCGCCATACTCATCGGCCCACTGCGCTTGAAGGCATACTCCATCGCAATGGAGATTTTTCCTAGCCAACTATTTGCAATCGTATTTAGTGTTTTGACGTTGTTCACTTTATACACAGATCGAATCTGTAAGTGATCTTGCAAGCCCTCACCCACACCCGGCAGATCAGTAACTACCGGTATATCGAGTGCACGTAATCGGTCCGCTTGGCCAAGACCGGATAACTCAAGGATTTGCGGAGAACCCACTGCGCCCGCACTGAGAATCACCGAATCATTGGCTGTGAGCTGAATCTCACCTTGCGTCGTTTCAACAAGCAATCCGGAACAACGCAAAGCCCCATCACTTTTTTGCGTGATGAGCTTTTTCACTTGCGTGTTTGTCATCACCGTGAGGTTTGGACGCTTACCTTGTATCTCACGTAAGAAGGCTTTACTGGTATTCCATCGCCACCCTTTACGTTGATTCACTTCAAAGAATGAAACACCTTCGTTATTACCTGTATTGAAATCATCTACCTTGGGGATGCCGATTTGATGTGCTGCTTCAGCAAAGGCATCCAAAATATCCCAACGTAATCGCTGGCGTTCCACTCGCCATTCACCACCCGCTTTATGTTGCTTAAACAACTGGGCATAGCGACTTGATTCATGATGAAGAAAATCCGTACCAGCCACTTTACTTGCATGATGCGCTTTAACACCTGAATGGTGATCTTCATGTGCGGTGAAATAACTCTCGACGTTTGTCCAACGCCATTGCTCATCGCCCGTTATGTCTGCCCAGTGCTCATAATCTCGAGATTGGCCACGCAGATACAACATCGCATTAATACTCGAACAACCGCCGAGCACCTTGCCACGGGGATAACGCAATTGCCGGCCATTCAAACCTGCATCAGGTTCGGTTTGGTACATCCAGTCAGTGCGTTGATTACCAATACAGTAGAGATAGCCGACCGGTATATGAATCCAGTGGTAGTTATCCTTACCACCCGCTTCAATCAATAACACCGACTTGTCTGGGTTCAGACTTAAGCGATTAGCGAGCAAACAACCAGCCGTACCTGCACCGACAATAATGTAATCAAAGGTCTTCTGACTCATCTTGTCTTTATAGGCGAATCGAGCAAATTTGTCTTTAGGATTTAAGCTGCTGCGCCCTTAATGGTTTCCCAGACGCTCAATGCACGCTCCCGCCCCGACTTCAAATCAACAATAGGCAAGGGATAGTCTTTACCCGTAACAAATTTCACTAGTCGACAGATCTCTTCTGGCGCAGCCCATGGCTGATGAATCCACTTATCAGGTAGCTCCGCCAACTCAGGCACCCAACGTCGCACATAGTCACCTTTGGGATCAAACTTCTCACCCTGTGTGACAGGATTAAAAATGCGGAAGTAAGGCGCTGCATCAACACCGCTACCCGCAGTCCATTGCCAACTTAAACTGTTCTGCGCGACATCAGCGTCAACCAAGGTATCCATGAACCACTTTGCACCTTCACGCCAATCAACCATCATGTGTTTTGTGAGTAATGAGGCAACAATCATCCGCACCCGGTTATGCATATAACCTGTCTGCCAGAGCTCGCGCATGCCGGCATCAACCATGGGTATACCCGTTAAACCCTTTTGCCATGCGTTGATTTGATCAGCATTATTTATCCAGGGAATCACATCGAATCGTGAGTCCATATTTTCTTCTTCGGTAGTTGGCCAGTGATACAGCACATAATGTGAAAACTCACGCCACACCAACTCACGAATAAACGAACCGGTTAAATGTTTCGCGCCGGCTCTTGCAACAATCTCACGCGGACTGACTTGTCCAAAATGCAGATAAGGCGATAGACGTGAACAACCATCAACGGCAGGTACATTACGTAACTCACCATAACCATCAATCGCTTGCGATAAAAAACCATCAATGCGTTGATCCATCGATTGGGTACTGATTGACCAATGCTCAGCCAACATCGACATCCATGGACGCTGCGCTTTAGCTTTGACCTGCTGTAACTCCGACTTCGCAACCATCAACTGACTTAACGATGCTGATTCAACATTGTCATACGGTTCGGCAAACCCTTGTTTAAGCGCCGCTTTATAGAAAGGCGTGAATACACGGTAAGGTGTTTCATCTCCTTTCAACACTTCCCATGGCTCGACTAATAAGTTACCCGGGAAACTTGCCACCGTAGTACCGCTATCTTTTAACTGTTGTTTGAGTTCGGCATCACGCGCCATGGCTTTTGGCTCGTAACAACGATTCCAATAAACAGCATCAGCCGATAGCTCATCCAGCAAAAGAGGCAGCAATTCTTTGGCGTTGCCGTACCGATAGATCAACTTTCCATCAAGCTGTTCAGCGAAGTCGGTCAGGGCTTCAAACCGCCACCAGACAGATGCGCTCGGTGACGAAAGATCTGCTTCATCAATGTAAACAACAGCGACCTCATCATGGTGACGTAAGGCATAGCTAAGCCCTGGGTTATCGCGTAAACGAAGATCGTTTCTGCACCAAAAAATTGCCTTACTCATCAGAGACGTTCCAATAAAAACCCGCGAAGCCTAAAGCATAGGCTACGCGGGTTGGTTTTTATTGCGACTGAAAAGTCTTGGTCAAACGTCAGCTTGCGTTAAGCATACGCGACGTCGCATTTTCATCATTAGTTGGACCATCATCGAGCAAATCGCGCGCAAAACCCTCTTCATCAAAGTTTGCTCCCAATAGCTTCACAACGGTGCGCAAATCGATTTCTGCATTTTCCAGACAGGTCGTCGCACCAGGCGATGGCGTCACGTTAAAGATCAAGCCCTCGCCGGTACTGATCTTTGATTCACCCATCAACAATTTACGGTTGTTCTTATCGATCAACTGCGGACGGACACCACCAACTTTGCTCGCAAACGTCAGATCTTTGTAGGCCATGTCCGGCACGATCTTGCGCGCATCTTTTAAGAACAAGCTCTTTCGTAAGAAAGGGATCTCAAACAGGAAGTTCTTCGCCATGTAGTTACGAATGTCAGTCACCTTGAGCAGGTCGTACAACACATTCCATACCTTGATATCGAACTTAAACACACGGAAAAAGTCTTTCATGGTCTGCCAGTTGTAACGCTCAAGTACAGGTAATACCAACGCCGTCGGTCCCCAACGGGTTTTACCAGGCACCATCACATCTGGGTCGCCGTGGATGGCGGCAAACGGCAGCTTATCGTTTTGAACGGTGTACACCTTGCCGTTGAGTACTTGTGGGGTGAAGTAATAACTTCCCGCGACGGGCAGCACCGAGAAATGACGTCCAAAACCCATTTGATGGGCCATGCGCAAGCTATGACCGCCAGCACACGCCACTAAGGTACGCGTCAGGTAGCTCGTATCTTCGGTTGTCACGCGATACATGCCATCATCTTGTTTTTTGATCTTTACCACTTGCTGGTTGAAGTGCACCTCAACCTCTTTACCTTCAGCTTTTTTCGCCTGACGGATGAAAGAACGGGATAACGCCTCAAAATTCACAGCGGTGTATTCGTCCTCTGAACCCAAGGCCACAACTTCATCCTGACGCAGAGTGCCTTTTGAATAGGCCACTGCTGGCTCAATGCGCGCAATATCTTTGAGCTCTAACAGACGCATATTGGGAAAATGCGGTGAAAACACCTCAAATCGCTCACGCAGGCGCTGGCATTCTGTCGCACCTACACCTAAAACCATCTTTGGATATTTGAAAATCAAATGATCGATATCGGGCTGCGCGGTGGCAAAACGCTCCACCATACGCGCCGCGCGCTTCACCTTTTGAGCCTTCTCGAGGGTGTAATTGGTCTCGATATCACCACAATGAAGGGTCTGTGAATTGTTGCTATGGAGTGAGTTCACACGCGCAGATGCGGCGTACTTCTCCAGCATGCCAATATGCTTGATATCACTGTATTTCGAGGCTAGATACAGCAATGCCGTGCCTGAAATACCGCCACCAACGATTAAAAGATCGAAAGGTTTACTCATCGATTTTTCTCCCTACTTCTTCAGCATTGGACACCGCAAAATTGGGGCTTTTGGCTCCACAATCCCGCGGCATCCTTTGGATTTAGGAACCTGTATACCTATATATGATGGGCATTGGGACTGAAAAAACGCCTGAATTGAAAAAAGTAAGAATAAAGTATTGACATATTAGAAAATACTTATATACTTATCCTCATTAGCTGATCAGTGGTTGGTCAGCGAAACACTTCTACACAATTTTTTGAGGATTTAACAATGAAAAAGATCATCGCAATCGCAGCTATCATCGCTTCAGCTCAAGCTTCAGCGTTCATGGATTCAGCTAACACTAACGCTAACGGCGCGAACAACGCTAAAGGCGACTTCATCGGTAACGGTACTGGCGAAGGTGAAGCTACTTTCTCTATGAACTTCTCTGGTAAAGGCCGCACTGCAGGCGACTTCAAAGGTAACGGTTCTACTGATACCAACGCGACTGCTTACGGTTACGAGCAGCCAGCTTACGCACCAGTTGCTAAGTAATTCAGTTCCCCACTGAATACGAAGAACCCCGCTCCGGCGGGGTTTTTTATGGCCAAAAAAAGACCTCGGTAAGCCGAGGTCAAAAATCACTCATTCTACGAGCCTGAGTTAGGGGGGAAGATCAGGCTCGAGTGACTGGAATCTCATAGGAGGAAGCCAAATTATCGGAAATCAGCCACAAATCTTCCCTGACACAGATCAACCAACCAGAAATACACCCTTATTGGGGCTCTTTTAGAAAAATTATCGATGACTGGTGAAAAATACATTGACATTTAAGAAAATACTAATATACTTATCTTCATCAGCTGATCATTAACTGAGCAGCAACACACTTTTAAACAAATTTTTAAGGATTTTTACAATGAAAAAGATCATCGCAATCGCAGCTATCGTTGCTTCAGCTCAAGCTTCTGCTTTCTTCGACAACGGTAACGGTTCAATGAACGGTGCTAACAACGCAAACGGCGACTTCGTTGGTAACGGTACTGGTGAAGGTGAAGCAACTTTCTCTATGAACTTCTCTGGTAAAGGCCGCACTGCAGGCGACGCTAAGGGTAACGCTTCTAACAACGGTAACTTCACTGGTTACGGTTACGAGTCTCCTTACTACGCGCCACAGGCTCCAGTAGCTAAGTAATTCAGTCTCGACTGAAACGAAAAAGCCCCGCACTGCGGGGCTTTTTTATGCCTGTTATTTACTTAACTCGCTTGCTGAATAACCGTTAAGTTAGTTTGTGCATCAACGATCTTTTTTTGCGGATCATGCAAAGACAGCAACGCTTGCGCTTCTTGACTAATCATCGCCAACTGCTCTGGGTCAAAAATCACCATCACTGCTTTCACTTGCTCAGTTGGCGAACTTAATAATGTTGGTACTAACTGATCAGGTGCGATCAAAGTCTCTGGATGAAGTAGATCAGCGACTAACGCATGTTGCAGTAACTCAAAATGCATCTGCCGTGCTTGCTGCTCCATCGCCATTTCCTGTTCCGCCAAACTATCGCCGGTGGTGTTTGAACGAATCGTATTCATCACTGCAGCAAGCAATTGACTCAACGCTTGTTGATTAGCCCCCTGCTCGTCCGCCAAGCCTGCTGAGGTTTCGTACAAACGCTCAAGATCTTCCTTAAGTTTAAGGATGACATCACTCTCTTCGTTCGACTTCAAATTAAGCGCACGTTCAACGGTTGCACGTAGCTCAGTGATAAACGCCAACAACTCCTCATGGTCAAGGCGCTGTGCGTTCAAAAGATCAGCATCATTCAATGTGGCAGGCTCACGGAATAATGGATTATCTAAACGGAGTTTGTAATGACGCTCGTGACGGCCTGGCAACTCGCTAAAAGGGATCGACATAATGTTCTCAAATAAAACGTAAGGTGCAGTGTAACTTAGGAGCTACAGCTGACTGAAATTTCATCTGCCCAGCTCGGTGGCTCAGCTGCCCATGCAGCAAACTCAGGATGCTCATCAAACGGCGACTGTAACACCGCCAATAAATCATTCACCATGCTGAAATCTTTCTGCTGCGCTTTCTCAATCGCCGTTTGCGCTAAATAGTTTCGCAACACATACTTTGGATTCACTGCATCCATCGCTTGTTTGCGTGCCGCATCATCACGAGACTCTAAGCTTAAGCGCTCACGGTACTTGTCTGTCCACACATCAAAAGCTTCGCGATCAACAAAACTATCACGTGCTTTACCACGATCCCCATTAAGGGTGATATCGCTGAGCTGACGGAAGGTATTGGTATAGTCCGCTTTGTTTTTTTCCATTAACTCAAGCAGCTCACTACTCAGTTGTTGATCAACGGACTCTTCTTTGACCAAACCCAACTTGGCGCGCATACCTAAAGCAAACGTCTTAACTAACATTGGCTCGTATAACTCCAGTAATTCACGCGCTTGTGCCGCAGCCGTTTCACCATCTTCATGAAGTAAAGGCAATAAGGCTTGCGCAAAACAGCTGCAGTTCCACAACCCAATACTTGGCTGCTGATCAAACGCATAACGACCATGATGATCAGAGTGATTACATATAAAACCCGGGTTGTACTGATCGAGAAACCCAAACGGACCATAGTCGAGTGTTAAGCCAAGCACTGACATGTTGTCGCTATTCAGCACACCATGTGCAAAACCCACCAGCTGCCATTGCGCTACTAAAGCTGCAGTACGCTCAACAACGGTTTTAAGTAAGGCGTGATAAGGCTGTGCGTTATCTTTGAGATCGGTGAAGTCATGATCAATCACATAATCTGCAAGCTGCTTGAGCTGCGCATGTTGATCGCGGTAATAAAAAATTTCGAAGTTACCAAAGCGCACAAAGCTTGGACTGACGCGCATCACGGTGGCACCGGTTTCAATCTGTTCGCGATAGACCTCTTCATCACTACCCACAAGCGCCAAGGCTCGTGTGGTCGGAATACCTAAGCCATGCATCGCTTCACTACACAGGTACTCGCGAATACTCGAACGAAGTACCGCGCGGCCATCTGCACCACGCGAATAAGGTGTGGGACCTGCACCTTTGAGTTGCAACTCCCAATGCTGACCATTAGGCCCCATCATCTCGCCAAGTAGCAGTGCACGTCCATCGCCAAGCTGCGGGTTGTAATGTCCAAACTGGTGACCTGAATACAAGGCAGAGACGGGCTGCGTTCCTTCTAATTCAAAATGCCCCATGCACCACTGCGCAAAACCAGGAGTATGTAACTCAGCAGGATCAAGCCCCAGTTCTTCGGCTAAAGCAGTACAAGCACTGATCAAATACGGCGAGCTCATTGGCGTTGCCTTGACGCGACTATGGAAGTCGCTAGGTAACTGCGCGAAGCGGTTATTCCAATTGAGCTGCTCGAGTTTTTTCATGCGCGCAGTGTCGGTGTTTGAGGCCTGTTCATCAACCTACTCGGACAACGGTATTCCGATCGTTGTTTTACTCTGTGATTCCGTATACTGCGTCCCTTATTACGGGAGTTCGCGTGAAGACGTTTTTCGCTACAACATTACTTATCCTCAGCTCTTTTAGCGTGTTTGCTGAAGAACAGCTCATTGAACTGAGCGATGGTACCGAATTGCCCGTTAAAACCTTCACAAGCGAAGGTGACGCATTATTTATATGGCTACCTTCTGAATTTGGTTTATCACCGCGCTTTCAACAGCTCGCACAACGTAATACCAAAGTAGGCATTGAAACGTGGATACCCGATTACCACTCAGCATGGTTTATCCCACCGGGTCGTTACAGCCTCAACGAACTCGATCCCCAGTTCGTGGTGGAAGTCATTGATAAAGCCCTAAGTGATACGACCAAAGATATCTACCTAGTGAACTCTGGACGTATGGCAGTAAAAGCACTGCAAGCCACACGTCGTCTTCAAGACGGTCAACGCGATCTAAAACGGTTACGTGGCATGATCAGCATCAGTCCAAGGCTTTACCAAAGCACACCACAAGGTGGCGAGACAGCTGTCTTTTTACCTATAGCAAGTGCAAGCAACTTACCTATCTATATTCTCCAACCCAAAGCAGCCGGCGGTTACTGGCGAGTTGGCTTGGTAGCTGAAGAGCTTGAGAAAGGCGGAAGTCCAGTGTTCTTACAAACACTCGAGGATGTGGGTGATGGCTTTTTCTCCCGCGAATTCTTCAGTGATCTTGAAGCAAAGATGACCCAGAGACTACCTAATATCCTCAAAGCGGCAACGCAACAACTGAAGTTACTTGATGGCACTCCCAACACGGCATCCCGTATGAGCGATGAAGAAGCTCAGCCTGAAAAACCCAGCGGCTCAGCTTTGCTCAAACCCTATAAAGGCGATGCCTACGCACTACCGCTCAAGCTCAACACGCTCGAGGGTAGGTCGATTGATCTTGCAGAACTTAAAGGCCAAGTCGTCTTAGTGAACTTTTGGGCGACATGGTGCCCTCCCTGCGTTGAAGAGATTCCCTCGTTAGAGCGCTTGTATCAAAAGACAAAGCCACGCGGCTTAGAAATTCTCGCGGT
>Ga0255770_10004564_pt1 | contig 11605 bp, 7 predicted proteins | sample 071ome_22_FD_179968 | JGI IMG/M metagenome (GOLD analysis project Ga0255770, IMG submission 179968) | Coastal salt marsh microbial communities from the Groves Creek Marsh, Skidaway Island, Georgia - 071404AT metaG (version 2) | ecosystem: Environmental > Aquatic > Marine > Intertidal zone > Salt... | reverse complement strand
CAAGTCATAATGAAGGAAAAATATCTGAATTCAGAGAGCTGTTAAATTTTAGTGACTTATGTATTATTTCATCTAAGGAACTTGGGTTAATTGAGCCAATAGAGGATGGAAATACCTTTGAGGCTAATGCATTAATTAAAGCCAAGTCTGGCTGTGAACTGTCTGGCTTAACAACACTATCAGATGACTCAGGTTTAGCGGTAGATGCTCTTGGCGGAGATCCAGGTATTTATTCCGCGAGATGGGCAGGACCAGATAAAGATTTTAATTATGCAATGAAAGAAGTTAATAGGCTACTTGAAGAAAAGAAGATTGCTGAAGAAAAAAGAACAGCGAGATTCATTTGTGCACTTTGTCTTTATAGGACAAATGGTGACTATTTGTTTTTTGTTGGAAAAGTTGAAGGTAAGATAGTATGGCCTCCAAGAGGTGATTATGGTTTTGGATATGATGCAATATTCAAACCAGATGATAGGTTTGAAACTTTTGGTGAGCTCACATCTACTGAAAAACATTCTTGGTCAAGAGAAAAAATAGGCTTATCGCACAGAGCCAGAGCATTTGATAAATTTGTCAAATTTTTGATTAATGCAGAAAATTAAAGATGCCAAATTTTGGAATATATGTACATTGGCCATTCTGCCTCTCAAAATGCCCTTATTGCGACTTCAATAGCCATGTCTCAAAACAGTCAATTGATCAGCTAAATTACCTCAGACTTCTAAAAAAAGAGCTCGACTCATACTCAGAAATTATTGGAAATAAAATAATAGGCTCAATATTTTTCGGAGGCGGAACGCCATCTCTCATGGAACCAAATATAGTTGGTAACTTATTAGATTATATAAGTAAACAATATAAAACCGAACAAGCTCTTGAAATTACACTTGAGGCTAATCCAACTAGTGTTGAACAAAATAAATTCATTGCATATTCATCAGCAGGAATAAACCGAGTTTCAGTTGGTGTTCAGTCTTTAAACGATGTTGACCTAAAAAGATTGGGCAGAAATCATACTGCGAATGAAGCTATTAAGGCTATCGATATTGCATCTAACAATTTTGACTCAGTATCTATAGATTTAATATACTGTAGACCTGATCAAAAAGAGACAGATTGGGAAAAAGAGCTTCACAAAGCGCTAAACTTATCTACTCAACACCTGTCACTTTACCAACTAACTATCGAACCAAAGACAGTGTATGAAAAGTTATTCAAAGCTGGAAAATTAAAATTACCAGACGAATATACCTCAGCCAAACTATATCAAATGACAGAAGATATATGTGAAGAATTTGATTTACATAAATACGAAATTTCAAATTTTGCAAAAAATGGTCATCAATGTCACCATAATCTGAATTATTGGCATAGCGGTGAGTGGGTTGGAATTGGTCCAGGTGCGCACTCCAGGATTTCAAAGAATATGAAAAGAACAGCAATAATTAATGAGTATGACCCACAAAAATGGTCAACTATGATAATTAAAAATGGAAATTCTGTGATTGAAGAAGAGATTTTAACAACCGAACAAAATTGTGATGAATACTTATTAATGTCCATGAGAACCACGGAAGGAATGAAAATAAAAAGATATAATTCCTTAGGTGGAAAGCTCAATAAAGTTAAAGTTGATGAGTTTATTAATGATGGTTTTCTTAAAAAAAGTAACAATGGTGACAGTATAAATATTACTCGTAAAGGATCAATGTTAAGTGATATGATAATTGCAAATATAGCATCATTATGACAAAAAAATGAAACACGAATATAAGAAAATGCAGGATAAAATCGAAGCAGGTTTATATTTGGTGGCAACCCCCATTGGAAATCTAGAAGATATTACTCTCAGGGCTTTACGTATTTTGAACTGTGTGGATAAAATTTATTGTGAAGATACACGGGTAACAAAAAAATTATTAAATTATTATCAAATAGAAAAAAAATTATACAAATATAATGATTATAGCAATGAAGATGATAGAGAAATAATACTACAAGACATCATAAATGGGCTGAGCGTTGCAATATTATCCGATGCTGGAACGCCCCTCATTTCTGATCCAGGATATAAACTTGTAAGGGTATTAAGGGATAGGAATATTAATATTACTTCAATACCTGGTCCCTCAGCTTTAACTTCATCAGCGGTCGTATCTGGACTTCCTACAGATAAAATATATTTCATAGGCTTTTTGCCAAATAATATGACTAAGAGGAAAATTGAACTTGAAAAAGTAAAAACGCTGAATACTACTGTTGTAATATTTGAGAGTTCAAAAAAATTATCAAAAACATTAGATGAAATTAAAAATATATATGGAAATATTGATATCACTATTGTGAGAGAATTAACAAAAATTTTCGAGGAAGTAATAAGCGCCAAAATTGAAGAAATAATCAAGATAAGTTCCGAAAATAAAATTAGAGGAGAGATTGTTGTTCTATTTAACACATCTCAATTTGATTATATTATTGATTATGATGTCGTTGAGGCTGATATCAGAAAATTAATAAATGATTTGCCACTAAAACAAATTACAAATATCATTCATACGAAACATAATCTACCTAAAAAAAAAATTTATGACCTTTGTCTTAAATTTAAAAAAACAATAAAAAATATTGGATAACATCAAACATTAAAATATTGGTTATTAACATGAAAATTATTGTCCAAATGGATCCCATTGAAAAACTTAACCTTGAGGGAGATAGTACTTTTGCCCTTCTATATGAAGCACAAACCAGAGGGTATGAAATAGATTTTTATACTCCTAACATGTTGACATTAGAAGATGGAATCTTATTAGCCGAAGCTCATCAAATAAGCTTAAAAAATAACCCAAGTGAAATAATTAAATCAAATGGGGCAAAAAGTGTTCAACTCGATAAATATGATGTTGTTTTAATGAGACAAGATCCTCCATTTGATATGAATTATATTACCGCAACACACTTATTGGAAACAGTTCAGGAAAGAGTACTTGTTCTAAATAACCCCTTCTACGTGAGAAATTGCCCTGAAAAAATTTTTGTGAATAAATATAAAAAATTTATGCCACCTACAATGATAACAAGAAATACTTCTGAAATTAATAGATTTAGAGATAGATATGATGAGATTATCATTAAACCTTTATATGGAAATGGTGGAGCGAGTGTTTTTTATTCCAATAAATCCGATAGAAATTTTAGTTCAATAATTGAAAATTTTATGAATATAAGTAATGAACCTTTCATTATTCAAAAATTCATACCAAATGTTAGTCATGGTGATAAAAGAATCATTTTAATAAATGGTCAAATTGCTGGTGCTATTAATAGATTACCCCAAAATGGAGAAATACGCTCTAATATGCATGTGGGCGGGCAGGCAGTTAAAACTGAGATAACCCCCAATGAGAGAGAAATTTGCGATGTGTTATCAAAGGACCTTATAAATTTTGGTCTCTTTTTTGTTGGTATTGATGTAATTGACAATTTTATTACTGAAATTAATGTTACATCTCCAACGGGGATAAGAGAAATTCATAAGCTTACCGGCCAAAATATCGCTGAAAATTTTTGGAATGAAGCAGAAAAGCTTTTATAAAAAAGTAATGATACTGGTATTTAATGTTTAATTTAAGTCAAAAGATTAAAAAATATATTTCTTTGAAATACAACAACGGGATTTTACGAATAAAACTAAAACTAAATAAAGAGCCCATAAATACACTCTTAGAGACACGGCTAGCAGAAACAAAGAATGAAATTAAGGCTGCTCAACAACTAAGATATAGAGTTTTCTATAAAGAGCTATCTGCTCATCCAAATATGATTACAAGATTTACCAGAAGAGACAAAGACGCCTATGATAAAATATGCCACCATATGCTTGTCATTGACAAAAGAAATAAAAAAAGAGGGGTCCCACTCATTGGAAAGCAGAGTGAAAAAGTGGTTGGAACATATAGACTGCTCCCCCAAAGAACTGCTCAAGAGAATAGAGGCTTCTATTCGCAAGATGAATTCGACTTATTACCTTTACTTGAAAAATATCCCGAAAAAAAATTTCTTGAACTAGGGCGATCTTGTGTTCTACAAATATACAGAAAAAAATCAACCATAGAATTATTATGGCAAGGAGTTTGGAAATATATTCAAGAAAATGATTTTGATGTAATGATTGGTTGCGCCAGCTTTCAGTGTAATGATCCCAGTGAAATAGCACTACCTCTAAGTTTCCTACATCATTATTGTATGGCACCCAATGAATGGATGGTTAGCGCATTACCTTCTAGATATACAAATATGAACTTAATTGAAAAAGAGAATATTAATACAAAAGATGCTTTAAAAATGCTTCCACCTCTCATAAAAGGTTATCTAAGATTGGGCGCGTACATTGGTGATGGCGCCGTGGTTGATAAACAATTTGGTACAATTGATGTATTCGTAATTTTGCCTAAAGATAAAATAGAAAAAAGATTTGTAGATAAATTTACTATATAATAAACATTATTAAATGATGTTTTAGACTTACTTTTATATGGCATTAGATAAAGAAAAAAAATCAGGAGAAAATCCCATACTTACGCCTATGATGGCACAATACTCAAATATAAAATCAATTTATCCAGATCACATACTTTTTTATCAAATGGGTGATTTTTATGAAATGTTCTTTGAGGATGCAATTGATGCTGCACCTGTTTTAGGAATTACATTAACAAAAAGAGGTTATCAAAATGGCGAAGAAATTCCAATGTGTGGCATCCCAATATCGGCAGTTAATCAGTACATTCCTAAATTAATTAATAACGGACAAAAAGTAGCAATCTGCGAGCAGTCAAAACAAAATATAACTCAAAATAGTAAGAAAATTGTAGAAAGAAAGATAACAAGAATCATTACATCAGGTACACTAACTGATGATAGTTTACTAAATTCCAAAAATAATAATTTTTTATTATCCATTTATGATAACAAACAAAATATTGGGTTATCTTGGTGTGATATTTCAACCGGGGAAATCTTCTTTTCAACAACAGAAAGAAATAAACTTAATAATGATATCTCTATAATTAATCCAAAAGAGATCTTGATCCAAAAAGATAATTCTAAGCTAATTGATAAGGACAGAAGTTATAAAATAACTGAAATTGACTCACGTAGTTTCCAGATAAATATATGCGAAAGACTTATCCGAGAGCAATATCAATTATCGCAACTAGATGGATTTGGTATTAATTCTCCAGAACAAACTTCTGCTATAGGAAGCCTCCTTGGCTATATAGAACTGACGCAAATTGATAAACGTCCCCTATTACAAAGACCGAAAGATAGAACGGATATTGATTATATGTTAATTGATGAAGCAACTCAAAATAGCTTAGAAATTCTCAGTAACACTAAGGGGGACAAAAAAGGATCGCTTCTTAGCTCACTGGATAAAACTATTACTTCTGCCGGAGGTAGAAAATTATATCAACGTGTTATAAGACCATCAACATCAGTTAATGAAATAAATCTTAGGCTTGCTGATATTGAATTTGCTATAAAAAATAAAACATTTTCAGAGAAAATAAGAAATTTGTTGAAGGAATTTCCTGATATCACAAGACCACTTTTGAGACTATCTCTTGGAAGATCCTCACCAAGAGATATGGGATCAATCAGATTAGGTCTAGGCATAGTAAAACTACTTAATGACCTAAATGATACAGATATGGAACAGAAAATTCCAATAAGAATAAAAAATCAACTAAAAATTATTCAGTCCGAGTCAGACAAAGATTTATTTACAATTCTAAACAATGCGCTAAATGACAATCTCCCAAATTCAATTACTGATGGAAATATCTTCAAAGATGGCTTTTCAGATGAATTGGACAATTTAAGATTACTTAAGAACAATACAACAAGGTTCATTGTTGAGTTGCAAGAAAAATATACCCTTGAAACAAATATCAAAGCACTAAAAATAAAATACAATAACTTTCTTGGTTATTTTATTGAATGCCCATCAAGTAATTCTCCTCTTATAGAAAAATTAGTTAGAGATAATTTATTCATTCACAGACAAACACTTAAAAACCAGATTAGATTCACTACAGCTGAATTAAATGAACTTCAAACAAAAATTATTGAGTCATCTCAAAAAATTTATGAACTAGAAGAGAATTATTTCAATGATTTATCCAAAATAATTATTGAAAATTCAGATTCAATAAATTTAATTAGTGATGCAATAGCTGAGATTGATATTACTATATCATTTGCAAAATTAGCTACTGAAAACGGTTATTGTAAACCTTTAGTAAATGAATCCAAAAAATTCATTGTAGAAAAAGGACGTCATATTATCGTTGAAGAGTCTCTTTTAAACGAGAAAAATCAAAAATTTATAGCAAATGATTGTATAATGGATAACAATCAAAATGTCCAGCTGATTACTGGACCTAATATGGCAGGTAAATCGACATATTTAAGGCAAAATGCTCTTATTGCAATAACTGCTCAGATTGGATCATATGTTCCGGCCAAATTTGCTGAAATTGGAATTATTGATAAAATTTTTTCACGTGTTGGAGCATCTGATGATCTTGCAGCAGGACGGTCAACTTTCATGGTGGAAATGGTTGAAACATCCATTATTCTGAATCAAGCTACATCAAAATCCTTTGTGATCATTGATGAGATTGGCAGGGGAACTGCTACTTTTGATGGGCTTGCAATTGCTTGGGCAACGCTAGAATTTCTTGCAAAGGAAAATAATTGCCGAACAATCTTTGCAACACATTTTCATGAGTTAACAAATTTATCTTCAGAATTAAAAAATATACAAAATATGGCAATGCAGATAAGCGAGCAAGAAGAAGAAATAATTTTCTTGCATGAAATTAAAAAAGGGATTGTAGATAAATCATACGGAATACAAGTAAGTAAGTTAGCAGGTTTGCCTACTTCTGTTACTCAGAAGGCTGAGATAATTCTTAAAGAACTTGAGTCAAAAAATCTTCTTTCTAAAAAAGAACAACTATCATTATTTACTGAAAAAAAATATAAAGAAACTCCTAGAAGAGACCAATTAAAGGATGAGATATTGAAGATTAATTTAGATGAAACAACTCCGATTCAAGCACTAAATATAATCCTTAAATTACAAGACATAGCAAATGATAAAAAATAATAAAAATTTGATTGAAAATATTGATGCTTTAATTGATTTAGAAAGTATACGCTCACTTATTCTGGAAAAACAAAATTCAATACAAAGCAAGAATAAAAAGAATAATATCCGAAATGAGATATTATTGATACTTAATGATGTAATTTATCGCGCAAGAATAAATGCTGAAAAATATCTAATTGAACATGGTAGTGGAATCCGAACTGCAAGAGGCTTATCAAGATTTCAAGACGATCTCATAAAAATAATATATGATTATGTGACAAACCATATCTGTGTATCAGAAAATCCAACAGAAAAAGATAGAATTTGCTTGGTTGCTGTTGGAGGATATGGAAGAGGAACTTTGGCACCATTTTCAGATATAGACCTGTTATTTTTATACCCAAATAAACTGACCTCATGGACAGAATCTGTAATTGAAAATATTCTATATTTATTATGGGATTTGGGATTTAAGGTTGGTCATGCAACAAGAAATTTAGAGCAATGCCTAAAATTATCTAAATCTGACTTTACAATTAGAACATCAATACTAGAAGCTAGATATATTTTTGGAGAAAAAAAACTACTAAATAATTTAATCAATAAATTTAATAAAGAAATAGTGGCTAAAACAGCAGACGAATTTATTGAAATGAAACTTGAAGAAAGAGATCAAAGACATCTGACATATGGTTCTTCTCGTTATCTTGTAGAACCCAACGTAAAAGAGAGTAAAGGCGGGTTGAGGGATCTGCATACATTATTTTGGATTGGAAAATACCTCTATAGGCCTGAAAAAATTGAGGATCTTGTAAAGAATTACCAATTTTTAACAAGGGCTGAATTTAATAGATTTGCAAAAGCAGAAGATTTCCTATGGGTTATTCGTTGTCATCTTCATTTTCTTTCTAATAGAGATAATGAAATCCTGACTTTTGATATGCAACTTGAACTTGCTTCAAGGCTCGGATATTCAACTAGAGATGGGCAAAAGGATGTTGAAAGATTTATGAAGCATTATTTCATGACAGCAAAAGAGGTGGGCAATCTAACGCGAATAGTTTGCTCATCATTAGAAGATCGATCAATAAAGAGTGAGCCTAGATTATATAAAGTAATTGATAATATTTTCACTTTTAAAAAGAAAAATGAAAACTTCTATACTAAAAAAGGTAGATTATATAAAAAAGATGAATTTGACTTTTCTAAAAATAGAATTGATTTAATAAAACTTTTTTTGATATCTGATCAAGACAATGTCTTGTTGAGCCCTCAGATAATCCAATCAATCACAAGATCACTTAGATATATTGATAATTCTATAAGAAATAGTAAATCAGCAAATAAAGTTTTACTTGATATTTTTTCTTATGCAACGGATCCAGAAATAACATTAAGAACAATGAATGACACAGGTGTCCTTGGAAAGTTTTTGCCTGAATTTGGTAAAGTAGAAGGAATGTCCTTGTTCAACCTTTACCACAATTTTACGGTAGATGAGCATCTACTTAAAACTGTTGGCTTTATGTATAAGATAATAAAGGGAGAATTAGAACAACCTCACCCCTTCAATAGAGACTTTTCCTCAAGATTAAAAAATAAAAGAGTTCTTTTAATTGCTGCTTTCTTGCATGATATCGGTAAGGGTCGTAAACAAGACCACAGTATTCTTGGTGCAAATATTGCTGAAAAAATCTGCTTAAGACTTGGGATGAAAAAAAATGAAATTGAACAGGTGTCCTGGTTGATAAAGCATCACCTCTACATGAGTGATGTAGCCCAGAAGAGAGACTTGTATGACATAAAAACAATAGTTGATTTTGCGTCTGTTTTAAAAAATCAAACAAACCTCGATAATCTACTAGCGTTGACAGTAGCTGATATTATGTCAGTAGGTCCTAACATATGGAATGCTTGGAAAAGTGGCTTATTAAAAACTCTATACCTACAAACAACCGATTATTTTAGTGGCGACAATAAAAGTGCCCAAAAAAGCAACACCACCAAGTCTGATGCAAAAGATAAATTTATAGAACATGCAAGTGATTGGCCAAAGAGTCTCATAAACTCCTATTTGGCACGATTTAGTGATACATACTGGATAACTACTTCACTTGAAGACCAAATAAGGCATGCCCAAATACTCAAAGATAAGGATTCTTCAGATATTACTCTCGAAATATTTGGTTCTAAGAATGAGGAAAACAACACAACATTAATCACACTTATTGGTCCAGATTATCCAAATCTTTTAGCTACATTAGCAGGAGCATGCTTACTTTTGGATGCCAATATAGTAGATGCCCAAATCGAAACCACAATAGATGGAATTGCAATTGATACAATATCAGTAAGCAGAGATTTCAATGACCAAGATGAGGACAGAAGAATAAATAAAATATCTCAAATTATAAAAGATAGCTTGGGAGGATTACTATCTTTAGACGTTGAATTATCAAAAAAGAGTAAGAATGTTCAGCATGAAAAAACATTCAAAGTTAGAAATAAGATTAATATTACTAATGAATTGTCACATAACTCAACCGTTGTAGAGGTTGAGGCAAGAGATAAGCCTGGTTTACTATATCAAATTACCAACATATTAAAGGAAACCAATATTAATATTAAGTCTGCACATATTGTGACATTTGGAGAGAGAGCTAATGATGTTTTTTACATAACAAATTTATTTGGGGAAAAAATTTTTAGCGAAGAAAAACTTAATCGCATTAGAGATTTAATACTGGGCTCTTTAAAAGAAAAATAAATGAACTCATGAAAATTATTAAGCCTTTAATAAAAACATCCGGTATGACACTTGTTAGTAGAGTGCTTGGTTTTTTTAGAGATATTCTCATCGCTGCATCTCTTGGGGCTGGAGGAATTGCAGACGTTTTCTTTGTTGCAATGAGATTCCCAAATATCTTCAGAAGAGTTCTTGCTGAAGGCACCCTCAATATATCTTTCATCCCTCTATTTTCAAAAAAAATAACAAATGATGATAAAAAAATATTTTTTAAAGAAATTTTTAATTTCATATTCTGGATATTGATAATAATCGTATGTATATTTGAATTATTCATGCCATTCTTTGTTTATTTTTTGGCACCTGGATTTATAGAAGATAAAGAAAAATTTGACTTAATTATTCAACTTGCCAGATTATCTTTCCCATACTTATTTTTTATATCTCTTGTTTCACTTCTGTGTGGTGTTTTGAACTCTAATGGAAAATTTACTCTTGCGGCTTCAATGCCAATTTTCCTTAATTTATCCATGATAGTCACACTTCTAATTTTAATTAACCTAGACGCTCCAAATTCAGAACAGTCTGTTTTTTATTTGACTTTAAGTTTTTCGTTATCAGGTTTGATACAATTATTATTATGTTTATACGGCTGTTACAAAAACGGATACATCCCTAATATCAGAATTCCAAATATATCCAAAAGTATAAAAGACTTTTTGCATTTATGCATCCCAGCAATTGTTGCAGGTGGAGTAATACAAATCAATATACTTATTGGAACTATAATAGCATCATTCCAAGATAGTGCAGTTTCGTATTTATATTACGCTGATAGAATTTATCAGCTTCCACTTGCACTTATTGGAATTTCAATCGGTATAGTACTTTTACCTCAATTATCAATTGCGATTAAAAATGAAACAAAAAATAATATTGTTACTCTCCAGGATAAATCTATAAATTTGTCATTGCTATTAGCAATACCGGCATCATTTGGTCTTATGTTTTTATCATATGATATAATTTCTGTTTTATTTGAGAGAGGTTTTTTCACCAGCGAAGACAGCTTGTCAACATCCAGAGCATTAATAATTTTTGCAGCTGGACTTCCTGCTTTTATATCTATAAAAATTTTTCAAACACTTTTTTTTGCTCGTGAAAACACAAAAAAACCCTTGGAGTATGCCATTTATAGTATGATTCTGAATGCGCTCATATCAATCATTTTATTTAGGGATATTGGCTATATGGGTATTGCTTTAGGAACCTCAATATCTGCTTGGATAAATTTAGCTTTACTAATCAATGAGTCAATTAAGCAAAAAATTTACTTTGTTAAAAAGTCTGCTCTAATCCAATTGCTCAAAATAGTAGCGGCTTCCTTTTTAATGATAATATTATTATATGGTCTCAAAAATTTTACTTTTTTATCAATAAATTCTATTTCAGAGATTGTTAATTTTTTAACACTTATAGTATATGTAATAATTGGAATAATATTTTATGGTATATTGTGTGTTCAACTCAAATTAATAGAGTTAAATAAAATACTCGAAGGATAGTTTTTAAATTATGAGAGTTTTTTCTGGTATACAGCCATCAGGTAATTTACATCTAGGTAATTATTTGGGTGCGATAGTAAATTTTGTAAAGCTACAAAGTAATGCTGAATGCGTATATTGTGTTGTTGATCT
>Ga0255770_10004547_pt1 | contig 11622 bp, 7 predicted proteins | sample 071ome_22_FD_179968 | JGI IMG/M metagenome (GOLD analysis project Ga0255770, IMG submission 179968) | Coastal salt marsh microbial communities from the Groves Creek Marsh, Skidaway Island, Georgia - 071404AT metaG (version 2) | ecosystem: Environmental > Aquatic > Marine > Intertidal zone > Salt... | reverse complement strand
CCACCGCCCTCGATAATGGTCTCGGTCTCTAACTCACCGTCATCATTCGTTGAGGTTTCCGTCACGGTACAATCATTAAACACCGAGAAGGCTTGCAATTTTGTGAACATCGCATCCGGGGTGTCGTTATACACACTAAATTTCTCAATGACGCGCTCGTTCCCATTCTTGATATCATCCTCAAAAATAGTTACTGTCGGCGTTTTAACATATTCAGCTTCTTCTGCCCGTTTGATCAAAGTTGTTCGGTAATAGCTTCCCAGTTCCCTTTGCTTCACCACATTCTCTCTAGTTTTTTCAACCAGGATGAGGCGATTTACAATTTTTCGACCGTAATTTGTTTTCACAAACTGGTCGACCTTTAAGACTTCCTCGATGGTCGCATCAGATCCCTCGAGCTGTTGAGCAACCTCCTCAATCAAGTCTAAATCCTTTTCCACCTCAAAAGGATTCAGGGCAATGGAATTAATGACCGGATTGAATTTTTTAGTCTCTGGGAATGCTGTTTTCAGATGCAAGGTTTTGTAATCCATGGAGAAATACATCACCAGATTATTGTCTTCTGCAATATTTCTGATGATTTCAAAACTGGTTCCCTTGTAGCGTCCTTCGATATCAATCTCGTCCACTTTCAATTTTAAGCCTGTATTTTTTAGTAGCTGTTTCACAATCGAACTTAACTGTGTTTCGGTGACGTTGACTGTTTTTTGTTTGGCTAATTTTTTATAGACTTGGGTAATCTTCTTAAAATTCTGAATCTCGCCGATTAGGTCGTTGGTGTCTTCGTTGAAATCAGTATTCTGATACTGGTTTTCACTCTCACGCAACTTCCCAATCAAATCATTTGGAAGGTTGGCGTTGGATTGCACCAAGTATTCAAGGAAATTATTATTCTCAAAACTGTTTGGACCGTATGAGAACTGCATTAACTCACGACGTTGTTTGAGGGGTTTTTTTTCTGTTTCGAACTCTTGATTGAATTTTTCTGCGCGCTCAATAAACTGGTCCATCGACTTTTGAGCTTCTTCTTTTTGGCGGTCAATATTGCTAGCGCATCCGGCTATCGATAAAAGTGCGGCGAGCAATACTGTTTTTTTCATTAATTCCCTAGAAATATGCACTATTGATATTAATCTCATAGTATCAAAATATAGATAAATCAACAAGAAAAAATACAATATTTAGTGATTTTTTAAAAAATAACAAATAATTGATTTAATTGAATAAAAATTGACGCGAGAATAATAAACGGGCCGTAAGCAATTTTTGTCGGGATTATTTTATTTTTTAGGAACAAAATTGCCATAAAAATGATGGCCAACCACGAGGACAACACCATGCTCTGTAAGACGAGTAACGGACCAAACCACGCTCCCATCATGGCCAAGAGATACTTATCCCCATCGCCTAAGCCTTGTTTTTTTCGAAAAAATTGAAAGAGCCAATTGGTTGTAAATAGTAAGATAAATCCTAATAAGGCGCCATAAAAGTGGAGCAGTAATTGGTCCTGGTAAAATCCATAACCCAAACCCGCCCCAATACCGACCAACATCATGGGAAGATAAAGCTGTTGAAACTCCATGTCGGTCAAAAAAAGATGCAGGGCCATGCTCAAGAATAATAAATAAAAAATAAATTCAGTATTATCAGAAAATATTTGCATATTTGTGAATAACACTAAAAAAACTATTCCAAACAACACCTCTGTTAAAAAATACCGGATCGCAATCTTTTGTTGTTTTTTGCATCCACAGCGACCCCGTTGCTTTAACCAAGAGATCACGGGGATTAATTGGTGAAATTTTAAAGGCTTATCACAAGCGCGGCATCGAGATGGGCTCATGATGGACTCGTCAATCCCTAGTCGCATCGCCCAGGCATTCACGAAACTGGCCATGGACGCACCTAGAAAAAATATGATTGTCTGATAAAATAATTCCACAATGTTTCCTTTTTACAAAAGTTATAGTACATCATCACGGTCTGATAAAACAATGCGATGTGGGTTCTCGCTCCCTGAGCTGGTGACTTATTCCGGACTGGCCGGTATTGTCGGATTGTTCATGTGGAGCATGATGAATAACTTCACCAAAAAACAAAATAATCTAGAAGAGCTCAACAAAATCCTGATTGAAAAAAACGTGACCGTTCAACAAATTTCAAGATTACTGGCAAAATCTGAGGCTAACCCCAGGGCTTATGACGGATCTAATACCGTCACTTTTACCATCGGAGATCTGAACTTTACCAACCAGGACGGCAAGTGCATGGGGTTTAACGATGTGGTCAACGAACAATTCATCCGCCAATCATTATGGCTCGGTTTTGATGATGCCAATGGTCCCCACGCGGTCTATCATGGTGTTGGTATTGGTTGTGAAGATGACATGCCGGATAGCGTCAGAAAAATCTCAGAACCGATTTATGTCAAAAAAGACACCTCGCGAGCTTGGTTTATTTCAGATAATCAAACCGTGCAATTTAATCTAAAACCTCAAGGAAAACTCATTGGTCAAAGTAATAATACCCTAGACCTCGATATCAACGCCTCACAAACCGTTATTAAGTACAACAAGATTCAGGACATTGGCTGCCGTATTGCAAGCCCAAACCAGAGTTGGTTCAATGGATTACCAGCGGACTACCGTTATGCCTTTGTCGCATTTACCAGTAACTACAATGATGACCAAGACCGATTGACGCTAACCGGTGTCAATTGTGCAGGTAATAATTCCACCACAATCGGCGGGGTCAGCGTAAACTGCCTTTTCTGTCATGCCGGATCCACGAGCGCCAAGTGTCCCCAAACTCAACACAATATCGATGCCGATCATCGAGCCCGCGGTTTCCTCCATCTGGACGCCGGAGCCGCGAGAACTTCGACCCAGTGGCAAGCCATCTTAAATGAGCTGGAGTACGTCCCCCGATGTGTCGAGGCAGATGGATGCACAGCGCCCATTGTCATTAATCCAGGTTCTGAAATTAGCTCAAAAAGGCTGATTACTATCTTACTGTCCAACAATCAAAGCATCTTAGAACACGATCAGAATTTAGGCACTGGCCAGGGAAGTTTTCTGTTAAATTTATATCGTCTATCGCAATCTTGTACCCATGAAAATTTTTAAAGTTAAATTAAAATCAGGCTACATGCTGCCAGCAGCCATGGCGATGGTGGCCGTGATGGTGATTATCACATCCAGTTTATTATCCAATTCTGACTTTGCTCTTCAAAGTGAATACAAAGAGAATAATCGTGTGAGGGCGAATGCATTAGCAAGAACAGGCTTAGAAAATATCACTTTTTTACTTAGAAATCTCGCCTCGCAATCGGAAAACATGGACACTCTTTGTGCCTACCTCCCCAGGGTGGCTGGGGTTGGTAACTGTGATAGTACGGCTAATACCATGCAGCCGGCGGTGGCTAGTTTTGCAACCGATCCATTTTCTGATTGGATTCAGTTAGATCAGAGCACTGATTTTGACAACCTCACGGATGATGAAAGTGATGCTAATACCTGTGGGATATCGGGAAGCTATACCGGTAAGGACTCTTGGCCCGCGGACCTCATTAGAAATTTAGCGACGACCTTTTTTATTCCTGGCAGTGATGACCCCGGTGGTGGTAATATTGCTCGATCTCAGGCCTTATTACAATCCATTAATCTCGGTTTTATTTCTGATGACCAGTTAGACCCTGGGAATGGAGGTTTCACCTTAGAAGCTTGGATCTACCTTACCGATGACAATTATCTAACTAATGCTCACTGGCCAAGGATATTTGACCTGGGTAATCCCACCCCAACCAACAACCAGGGTAACTCAAATATCTTATTAGCATGGCAAGGTTACAGTGGAAATTTGGTCAGCCATTATTTTCAACCCACTGGCAATGGTCTATGTAATTGTCCTAATGACAATAATAATAAAGCCAAGATTGATGGCTCGAACGGCATCCCTTTCCCAGCTAGAATCTGGGTGCATGCTTTCTTAACTGTTGAAAGAAATATGATGAGAATGGGCATGACTTGTAACAACGACTCCATGGCCCGTGGTGTCGATGACACTTGGCTTGCATCTGACGGCCCGATGACATCAGACAATGCCAGGACTGCTTTGCCATCCCAGTGTAATAATGGCAATACCATCGTGCGTGAATTCGCAAATCCAACGGATGCTGAGGGTAAAAGCATTGTCCCCACAGCGCTCGATTCGAACGGTTGGACCACGTGGGCCGAAAACCCAACCAGGCCAAATAATGCGGTGCCTTACACCTCAAATTTTCTTGGCAGAAGTAACTGGGAACAGGATTCATTTACCCAGGGTTACTTTCATAATGCCCGAATCTGGCAACGGGCTTTGACTGAAGATGAGATTCAAGAGAATATCGAAAATGATCTCGATGGAATCCCACTGACCACTGTCACACCAGGAGGGAGTTCAGCCATCCTAACCAATCAGTTTTTAAAACGCAGCACGCGAATGTCTCCACGTTATGATCATGGGTCACATTTTTTAAGGTACTTTACGGTCATGGATAATGATAATCCAAACAACATTGCCAACTCTTCTTTCCCATACACTTTCAGGGTCATGAGCTGTGCTTGGTCAAAATCAGATAAAACCAAATCCGTCGCCACTTTTTCATCGACTCTTCGCTATGGGGTCACAGATGATGGAAGAGGAATCATCACCAACGTCAAACGCTACTAAATTAGAAACTGGATGGTTGGCGCGTGGCCAAGGTGTCGCCGAAGCGGTCCATGGGGTCGGCAAAGCTCTCCATGACGGACTGCACAAATCGTAAGGTAAAATCAGAGGAATAAAACACTAACCGCGGGGGTAAAAAATATACCGTAGAGGCCGCTGTGGGGTCAGTCGAAGCTGAACTGGCAGGACAGCCAGAATTTTCTTCTAGGGTCAGTGTTTCAGTGGCAGAGTCGTAAGCCGTCACTCGGCAAATGGCCCCGTCTAACATTCCTATATCAAAAAATGGAACGTTGTCAGTGTTCATTAGATTATCAATATCTGTCTTCAGCCGATCATAGTCATCGTCCTCGAAACAATCAAAATTGTACTGGTAATTAGTACCTCCGGTAAATTTACAGGACTCCTGAGGAATCGCAAAGACTCGGTAATAGATGGCGGCGTTATCATCAATCGATAAATTTGTCAGCGGTAACGTAATCTGTGGCTCGTCCGTTGATGGAACATTACTCTCATCGATCAACTGATTTCGGAAGACACTCAACGTCCCGGCTGCTGTTGGCCAAGGATTACAATTTTGAAATTGTTGCGGGCCGTCATAAGTATCCGTTCCCCCTGGGACCTGTGTTAACCCCCCACAATCTCCACCATTGCCCCAGCTGCCTGCATTACCTCCAGCCCAAGTCGGCAATTCACCAGGCAGGCCTAATTGGCACTGCTCAGCTGTACAAGTGGCTTCAGAGTCAATGACCTTGCGGTTATCAATCCACAATCGAATCTTACCGGGTGACTGGCTTGCCGTGTCTCCGGTATCAATATCCCAGGTGATATCATGCTCCATGCCATCAAATTCAGGGATTGCATTCAGCTCGATACTCCGGATCGCACGGTCAGGGCCACTAAAATTATCATTCTCACTAACGGTGCCTCGACCTGCACGCATACGTAAATAAAAGTCACCATTGATGAATGATATGCCAATCCATGTCCCCCGTTCTCGACCACCCATATCAAATAACTTTAAGGTTTGTGAAATAGGATCATTGTTTGTATCAAACATTGTTCGATCTGGCAGCGTCACCCTACCAGAAGCAATATAATCCTGATGAATAAAATCATCTGGATCTGATAGATTTACTCCTTGGCCAAACCCTGCAGCAATATTACCATCTTCATACGTATAGTCAGCTGTTAAATTAGCAGTTAAGTCACCGGGGTTAGCATCTAAGCCTAAGTCGGTGCTATCCGGATCAAACAGCACCCGGATCCGATCACTGCGAAAACGATTTGAATTCGTGAAGGGATCAATGTTCGGAGTGAGGTCCAGCACCTCGATGGCGGTAGATAATTCTTGGCTGGAATTATACTGAGCAAAGAACTGATTAAAGGCTGCGATCGGTTTATCTACATTTTGGGTCGCCTGGATGGCTCTGTATTGGTTTTGTTCAATCGTATGAAACACTTGATAACCGGCTGCGGCTGTGAGTCCTAAAATACCGATCGCCATCAGGATTTCCATGATAGAAAATCCAGACAGCAATTTGAGTTTACTCGACTGCATACACCGGTATTTTTTCTTTTTTTCCACGAACCGCAATATCATCAATAAATTTTAACGCAATTCCCTGTGCTTTTAAATTTTTGATCATCTCATCCGAAAAGTTAAGTGACCCGGCGAGGATGGTCTTTTTCTTCTCTTTGGTCATCGCTTCTAATCTTGCTGCGACATTGACCATGTCCCCCATGACCGAATAATTAAAACGGAATTCCGAGCCCATGTTGCCGACTACCACCTGGCCTGTGCTCAATCCCATCCCAAAATTGACGTTAATTAATTTACTTTGTTCTTTGCTTAGCATGGCTTTCACTTCAGCATTAATTTTAGGAATTTCTTGCTTGATAGCTAAAGACGCTTGATAAGCTTTGGCTTGGTGATTCTCTACTTTTACAGGAGCATTCCAGAATGCCATGACGGCATCACCGATGTACTTATCGATGGTTGCTTCATATCGAATTAAGATATCAGTCACCCGATTCATAATGTGACCAATCACCTTCACCAAGAGATTTGGATCATCTTTTAGGGTTTCTGTAATGCTGGTGAATCCACGAATATCTAAAAAGAAAACAGTCGCCTCGATCTCCTCGCCACCTAAAGATGGCACATCAGATTCCTTGTTAATATTTTTAACAATGTCGGCTGGGACATATTGCAAGAAAGAACTTTGGATCTTTCTTTTTTCAATATTTTCAATGAACGTTTTGACGATGTAAGTCGCGATGCCTGAAAAAAATAAGATGGCTAGCGCCAAGGGAACATTCACTATCAGCCCAAAACCTAAAAACGCATACTTAGATAAAAAGTAGAGCGGAGCAAGAGAAATCGGCAGTGCAAAGGCGATCAGGTAGACGGAGTACTTGGTGATCAGCCAACATAAAGTCACACTAAACATGACGGTTAGTAAGTATATGATCTGGTCATACACCGGGTGAAAATTAATAAACCGCTGTCCTAATATCTGATCAATCACCTGCAAATGAAATAACGGTCCCGGAATGTCCTCTTGGTAGCTAGTAGAATGGTAGTCCCCAAGGCCGGCTGCCGATGAGCCAATAATCAAGATTTTCTCAGACAGATCCACCTTATTTTCTATGACGTCCAAGATGGAGGCTTTATTAAATCGGTTCATGTCGCCATAGTGGAAGTAGAACGTACCATCAAGATCGGTTTGCGTGATGACCTCACCAGACTTAATGAGTAATTTGTCCCCAACATCGTTAAATTTCATAACATGATTGGGGGTGCCTTGGGCAACCCTGACCATTTCTAAGTTTAAGGATGGATGGATCTCTTCTTTAATAGAAAAAAGCAAGGGAGTTTTACGAATCTTGCCCTCACGCTTGATGGTGTTTACAAAACCAAAGCCGGGCGTATTTTCAAACTCTTTTATCGGGGCTAACAACGTATCCGCTTGGTAAAGAAATTGATCGGCTTCATCAATCACCACAAAGCGTCCAGTCACATCGGTCTGATTTTCTTCTATTTCTTGATCATCATCGAGGGCTGCAATGGCAAGTACATAAGGAAATGCCTGCATCTTATCTGCTAGCAACTTGTCTCCATCCAGGACACCAAGCTGAGTAAATTCCTCCTCCTGTATCCCGAAAAAGCCTGCAATGTTTTCAGAGGCATAGCGATCTTTCTCGGCAAATAAAATATCTACCCCCACCACCGCTGGATTTTGCAGGTTAATGGTATTAAATATTTCTGATATTTTTTGTCTTGGCCATGGCCATTGACCAATTTTATTAAGTGCCTCGTCATCAATATCAACAAATAACATTCTTTCGGCATAGGATTCAAACACTTTCTCATAGGGAAAAGATTGGCTCAGGAGATCAAGGGTAAAGTGTCTACTCTTGTCAGCGATATTCAAGATATTTGCAGTCGCAACAAACCATAAGAATAAAGCGACCAATACTCCGGCTGGGAAGGGTAATAATAATTTTAAAATGAATTGTTTTAATGTCTTCATTATCAAATTAATTTATCTAATCGGATATCCAATCGTAAACTAGGAATCTTTTTTTTGTCCAGTCGATACAGGTTAAATTGCCCATAAATAAAACTAATTATACTATTCAATAGAGTATCCTCTGGATATCTGCTCGTTTTGGGTTCAAGCACGTAACCCCTAAGATACTCTTTAAAAATTCCCTCTAAATAACTATTAAATTCATCTAATGATGTTTTGTAATTCTTTTCTGAGTTATCTCTGGGTTCAAACATGATAAGGTACACAAAAGAATAATTTTTTTCCGCATAGCGGAAAATTTCTTTGATGAAATTTTTAATCTTTATCGATGACAAGCTCGAGTTTTTATCAATTTCGTCTTTGATTGCTGAAATTGATTCTTTGTGATGGTTTAGAAGACTCGTCATGAGCTCGTGCTTTGATCGAAAGTTTTGATATATCATTGCTTCACTGTAATTGGCCTGACGGGCGATATTCTTTGTAGAAATTGAGGGCATATCTGACGACTCAATCAGATCTTTCAAGGCCAAAATAATTTTTTCTTTTGCTCTCATGAAATAGTAAGTGGTTACTGATACTGTTATTGAAATAATATAACAATGATATAATATGTGTATGAAATTAATACAAATTTTACTTTTTTTACTTGTCTTCAGTCTAAATGCATCTGCTGATGTGGCTGGTGTGATCTCTCTTGCCACTAAGGATATCACCATTGTAGCGATGGATGGCAGCAAAAGGCAGGCTAAAACAGGTGATAACTTTAACCAGGGTGAGTCTATCATTACACCTGAGGGAGGCAAAACTCAGCTACTGTTTAAAGACCAGATGACTATCAACCTCAGTCAGAATAGTGAGCTAAAAGTAGATGAATTCGTTTTTTCTAATTTTGAGGCCACTGATAATAAGCTTACCACTTCTATTAAAAAGGGAACCTTTAAGTTTATCTCAGGGAAAATTTCTGACAAGAATAAAGAAGCCATGAAGGTTAAGACCCCCAAAACGCAAATTGCTATTCGTGGAACCAGCGTGATTGGCGACGTAAAAGCAGATAGTGAAAATATCATTTTACTAGATGGCAGTATTGAAGTGGCTGCTTTAGATGATCCAAATGTATCACAAGTAATTACCCAATCTGGCCTTGGGGTAAATGTTGATGTAGCAAGTGGCACGATCTCACCCCCTGCTCCAGTTGATGCTAAAAGTTTAGATACAATATTTCAAGAAGTGAGCTTAACGACCTCGGAAAGCCAGTCTTCATCAAGCGATTCAGCTGAGTCACAACAGCTTGTTTCAAGTATCTCTAAGAGCTTATTAGAGGAGGAGGACAGTGAACTTAACGCAGCGTTTGGTGAAAAAGCTGAAAGTGTCAAAACTGCTGTTGTTAAGGCAGCTGATACCATCATTGCAGCAAAAGAGGCTGCAAGTCCTTCTGCTGCAGGTCAAGAAGTATCATTAACTGTTTCCGAAATTTTTACAACCTTAGCCAGTCAAAACGCGGAGGTAGCTAAAGCCATCTTCACCGAGGAAGGTGAAAATTTAACTAATGTGAATAATGTTACCGTAAGTGCCTCTGTTGTTGCCGCTATTGTCCAAGGTTATTCTATGCCTACTGGAGCAACATTTGCAAATTTCACTTCAGGTCGATCTGGTAGCATTGTGCATACCTTCGATAATATAGATCTTACGGCCAGCCAAGGAACGGGATCTGCTTCAGGCACTGCTCAAGTTACAATCGATATCGATTATCAAACCTTTGAGGCTGAAAGTTCTGGTAGTGGTACGATCGGTTCCTATGGGGCGTTTACCTGGAATCAAATTGGTTATGGAACCACTTGGGGAGATGGTGATAATATCAAAGATGGTGGCCTCGCTTTTGACATTTTAACAGACACCATCTCTGATTTAGATTTCTTGTTTGCTGATTCAATTCCTTTGGGTGGAGCTACAGCAAGTTTACAAATCGATTATCAAGCGGATGATTATCCTACTGGGGATAAAGATTTTGCATATACGGCTTTATCGATCTACACTAAAGATGGTGATGGTGTTATTGATAATTTACTTGAAGGCACTCAACAAATTACTCCTAGTCGTTAATTAAAACGTCTGGGATAAGCTGATCATCCACTCTTTTTCATCTGGCCTTTTATAGTTCGCAATATTTGAAAAAGACGAACCTTGTCTTATGAGAACATTGATTGTTGGCTCGCCCTGTTCAGGAATATCCCATTTTTTTAGACCCATAGACCAATTAATTCCATAAGAATTAACAATATCTCGCCTTTCATGATTAGCAATCGTGGTATTGGCCTCTTCGTAATTATTCTTGATCACGGATTTAAAGAAAGTGGTTGAGCCTGGACCATAACTTGTCGTTAAACTCATATTAATTTGATCCCCTTTATATGAGTAGAAATCCTCTTTAGCAGAGGTCCGAGAAGAAATATAACCAATATTTCCTCTGAAATTTTTCCATGATTTGGTTAAACCCACATAGGCTTTGTGCACCCAACCACTTTTATCATTGTTATCAGCAATGCCATCATAATGTCGGAAATCGTTTTTAGTTGCATTGATGCCAAAATTTAGCAGAAGATTTGGCGCCAAGACTCTTCTGTGTTCAAGATCCATTCCATAAAAACCAATAAAGTTTTGCTTTGCCAGGTGCATCTCCCCGCCACTTGCCATGAGTTTAGTAAAACCTCCCAGCATCTCATAATCAAGGCCAAGGCCAAGGGAGTAACTCTGATTTCTTCCCTCCTTATAACTTGAGCCATAACTTCTGTCGTTAAGAATTAAATTAGATAAGAATCGATTATTATTTCCCATGTCTCTAATTAAATTAAGGCCCAATGTCCCCTGTCTGAAATATTCAGGCTCATCCACAATATCATTGGTATAAATTGAATCTAAATACAACACCTCATTGTTAACTGAAGCAGCCCTAGCATTATCTTTTTTGCCCCAACCGATACTTGCAAAACCACTGAAGGACCAAGCGCTTTGTTCTGCAATTTCTTGATCGGCCAGTCCTAATTCTCGTCGTGCCTGTAAAATATTTTCTTGTGGCGCATTAGCATTTGCAATAATCAATTCATAGAGTCTCTTCGCCTCTATTGGATTATTGAGTTGAATATTAACCCTTGCGAGCAGAAGTTGTGCAGTAGTTTCGTTTGGGATTCTAACTAGAATTCGTTCAAGAGAAGCGGCTGCTCCTTTAAAGTTACCATTTTTAAGTTGTAAGCGAGCTAGTTTAAAGTTGAGTTCAAGGCTTTGTGGATTATCAAAAACCTGTTCAAACAACTCCTCCTCTGTCACGGCAAAAACTAAGCTGGTGGCAAATAAGATTAGTATTAAGAAAAGCTTCTTCACGAATAAT
>Ga0255770_10004530_pt1 | contig 11647 bp, 10 predicted proteins | sample 071ome_22_FD_179968 | JGI IMG/M metagenome (GOLD analysis project Ga0255770, IMG submission 179968) | Coastal salt marsh microbial communities from the Groves Creek Marsh, Skidaway Island, Georgia - 071404AT metaG (version 2) | ecosystem: Environmental > Aquatic > Marine > Intertidal zone >... | reverse complement strand
GCATTCAAATAACTCTCAATTTGATTCAGTCCTTCTCTGCCCCTAATTATTAAAGCATTTTGAAAATCATAACTTCTAAGTAGTTCTATAACATTTTTAGAATTTGGTTTTTTGGGAGCGATAGCTTGATGATCTTTTTTATTAAGTTCTCTTATTGTTCCTGGCCCCATCCCAATAATTGGAAAGGGATATTCTTTTGGCAAATCTTTAAATGTAATCGCAGCAGAAGGGCTTTGAAAGATTAAAAGATCATAATCTAATGCATTAAAAGAATGTTTTATTTCTTTGATTTCATAAAGAGGTACGTTTTGAAATTTACTCCAGCTAGAGGTCAATGCAGGTCTTGTTTCAATGATCTTCATGCAATAATTTGTGAGCACCCATCTTAAGAAGCTTTTCTAAGGATAATTCAATAAACTTTTCCGCATTATTATTATCATTAACTTCATCAAGTTCTATGTAATGTTCTTTTGATAAGACTTGAACTTTGAGTCTTTGTTCGGTGGGTTGTTGGACATATTTAATACCAATTGCTGAGTTACAGTCTGCTTCAAGACCTATGATTATCCTTCTTTCCAATTCCAATGCTGTGATATCAGATTTATTTGCAATTTTTGAACATAAACCCTCAATCTTTTTATCTTCTCTTCGGCATTGGATTGCTATAACTCCCTGACCAGTTGCAGGCAGAAAGGTGCTCTCATCCAAAGCTATACCATTAACCTTTATATTTAGTCTATCTATCCCTGCTTGAGCAAGAATTATTGCCTGAAACTCTTTTTGTTCAAGCTTTTTAAGACGGGTATCAATGTTGCCATTGATATTGGCAAGGTTATTATGATTTAGAAAGTGAATGCACTGATATTTTCGCCTTAAGCTTGATGTGCCCACTAAAAAGTTAGGCTTCAATTCTTTGGTTTCTTTTTCAGGAAAGATTAGCAGATCATTAGTATGTTGATGTTTAATTAAGGCAATAATTTGAAGATCCTTATTCTGTTGAGCAGGCATATCTTTGAGTGAATGAATTGCTATGTCAGCTTTACCTAAAAGCAAACTTTCTTCGATATCTTCAACAAAATTTGCTTTATCAAATTGAACCTTATTTTCCATACTCCTGATATCTCCAGCTGTAGTTTGCTTAAAAATATCAAATTGAATGTCCCTATCAGAAGATAATTTATTAAGACATAAATTAGTCTGCGCCAGTGCAAGTTTAGAGGCGCGTGTTGCGACCTTAACTTTTACTGAGCTCATAAAGATGTCCTTTTGCTTTTCCAGAACTAGATGAATTTATTAAGCAAAGCTCTGAGTTTGTATGAACCGTCTCGTGTGCATCGGTCTCAATGTAGATTTTGACACCATTTCTAGAGAGTTTAGATAATAGTTTGGGAATCAAAAGTTTCACATAATCTTTTATATATGGGGGATCAAAAAAGATGAAATCAAACTTTTTTTCTTTTGTGCGTCTTATGAAATCTTCTGCACTTTGTCTCACCACGTTGATTGTTGATTCGGAATCTAGTAGTTCACAATTCTCTTTTAAGTTGCGATAAATATCTGGATTTTGCTCAACCATTACTACCGCTGATGCACCATTGGAAAGAGCTTCAAAACCTAGTGCACCTGATCCCGCAAAAAGATCCAAACACCTTGCCCCAGAAAGTTCAGGCCTAATCCATGAAAAAAGCTGCTCTCTCAATTTCTCCGGTGTTGGCTTAAGATTTTTATTTTTAATTGTTTTAATTCTTCTTCCGCCCAATGTACCAGAAATTATTCTCACACTAGACATTGCTTAAGCATTCCTTCTTTTCACAGTAATATTGATCAGATTTTTTAATAGCATCATTTTTATCAATAAATACGCCACATGAACAACACGATACCATTTCTTTTACTCCCGACTGGGCCCTAGCTTTATCTAAAAAAGACATAACAAGAGATTTAAAAAAAAGACGTAAAAGGAAATAGGCTAGCGGAGCAAGCACTCCAGCTATGATAAAATTCATATTAGTTTGCCTGTTTTAGTTCTTGAGCTTTTTGTGCGTATTCAGAATATCCAAGTTTTTCGTAAGCATCTTGCATTATGGAAAGAGCTCTATTTTTTTCAGTTGAATTGGGAATGTTTGTCAGTACGTAGTTAGCACGTTTAAGTGCAGCTACATATGCTCCACGTTTCATGTAATACTCGGCACCATCCAATTCACTACTTGCTATTAAATTTCTAAGAAATATTAACCTCTCTCTAGCTGAGTTAATGTATTCACTCTCAGGAAACCTAATCATGAACTCAGTTAAATCAGCGTAGGATTGTACTGCTCCTGAGACATCTCTTTTTGCAAGGTTGAGGCTGAATACATCTCCCAAAATTCCTTCATCTTGATAATAGCCAGTCATACCTCTCATGAAATAAGCGTAATCTACATTGGTATTTCTGGGATAAAGCCTTATAAATTTTTCAGACTGTGCATAGGCAGCATCGTAATCACCGGTCATGTAGTGAGCATAAATTAAGTCAGCCCTTGCTTGTTCTGCATAGACACCAAATGGATAAAATCTTTCTATTCTGGTGAGTGACTCAACCGCTCCAACAAAATTTCTTGCATTCATTCGATCCTGTGAAAGATTATAAAGGGTTACCTCTGCTGGTTCTCTTTCTTCATCATCATTCGAAGCGCAGCCCGTTACGACTAATAGCATTAGCAAGATGGATATAAGTTTATTTTTCATCAATTATTTATATTTGCATTAAACTAAAAAACAATGATATCAAAAACTTTCGAAATAAACGAAGACAATGTTAATAATCGTTTAGATATCTTTATAACCAATCAATTTGATAACCTTTCACGAGGAATAGTTCAAAAATTAATTGAATCTCACTCTGTTTCAGTATCAGGAAATTTTGTAGAAAAAGATTACAAACTTAGGTTGGGGGATATCATTGATGTAGAAATCAATCTTTCAAGCCAAACAGAGGATGAACCTCAAAATATTCCATTGGAGATTCTTTTTGATAATAAGGACTTTTTAATTATTAATAAGCAGGCAGGCTTGACCGTTCACCCAGGAGCAGGACAAAAAGATAATACACTCACAAATGGACTACTTTTTCATTTCCCTGATCTGAAAAGTATTCCGAGGACAGGGCTGATTCATAGGCTGGATAAGGATACTTCTGGATTAATGATGATTGCAAAAACGCTAAAGGCCCACACTGTCCTAACTGATATGATTCAAAAAAGATTGATATCCCGTAAGTACCTTGCGCTTGTTCATGGTAAGCCCATATCAGGGGATACAATTAATAAACCCATTGGCCGCCATCCTACGAATAGACTAATTTTTACTGTGAAAGAAAATGGAAGAGACTCAATTACCCATTATCTTGTGAAGGAACGTTATAAAAATTTTAGCCTACTAGAAGTATCTTTAGAGACCGGAAGAACTCATCAAATTCGGGTGCACCTTAAAAACGCTGGTTTTCCAATCGCTGGCGATAAAGCTTACTGCACTATCACAAAATGGAAAGACAGCAATGAAGAAGAAGTCCATGGCATTGAGAGTTTGAACAGGCAGGCTCTGCATGCATACAATCTTGCATTTACTTTGGATGGTAAAGAGTTCAATTTTCATTCAGAGGTTCCCGCAGATATAAAGCAATGCATTAATTCTCTACAAAAATGATGAAGGAGGTTAATGTTAATGGATATAAATTCCTGCAAATTAACAAAGAACCAAAAATTTTTGTTTCAATCAAAGGCAAGAATAATTTTTGCAGCTTAGATAGTTCGGGAAAAGCAAACTTTTTAAAAGATAACTTTCAAGTAAGCTCCTATCGCGATTTTAATCAAACCCATGGCGTGGATATTTATAACTATAACTACCAAGAATTAGAAGCCGATGGTTTTATTACTTCCAAGAGAAACACAGCTTATGGTATTAAGACGGCAGACTGTCTACCTATTATTTTCTGGAATGATAGCAATGAATTGTCAGGATTGCATTGTGGTTGGCGGGGGGTTGCATATGGCATTATTGATAAGTTGTTGATGTCGCAACACGGCGCGAAAATGCAGTATGCATTTTTTGGCCCTTCGATAAGTAAAAATTTTTTTGAAGTCAAAGAAGATCTTATAGAAGTATATCTTGAAAATTCCCTCGATATTATGCCTTTTATTGAAACGATAGATCACAAAAAATACTTTGATTTACGCGCTTTTTGTCGTGAACATATTTCAAACTATGGCTTAAAGATCTTGGAGCTGAAAAAACATTGCTCCTATCGAAATAAAGACCTATTTTTTTCTTGGCGCAGAGATAAAGAAAAGTCACTTAGAAACATTTGTTTGGCCTGGGTTTAAAAGCTTAAAAATAATCAAAAAAAGACTTCCCTTTTAGACTTAAAGCACTATACTTTGTTGTTCCCCCACTAGATGGGGTTGATCTGATTGAGAAATATTTAGACACTTAAATGGGTGCCCAAAAAAAATCGTCGCTATTTTTAGCGACAAAACAGTTTATTTGAAGAGTTTGATCATGGCTCAGATCGAACGCTGGCGGCAGGCCTAATACATGCAAGTCGAACGAGAAAGCATCTTCGGATGTGAGTACAGTGGCGGACGGGTGAGTAATACATAGGAATCTACCCAATGGTGGGGGATAGCTCGGGGAAACTCGAATTAATACCGCATAATCTCTACGGAGTAAAGGGGGCTTCGGCTCTCGCCATCGGATGAGCCTATGCAGGATTAGCTTGTTGGTAAGGTAATGGCTTACCAAGGCAACGATCCTTAGCTGGTTTGAGAGGATGACCAGCCACATCGGGACTGAGACACGGCCCGGACTTCTACGGAAGGCAGCAGTAGGGAATATTGGACAATGAGCGAAAGCTTGATCCAGCCATGCCGCGTGTGTGATGACGGCCTTCGGGTTGTAAAGCACTTTAGGTAATGAGGAAAAATTAGATGTTAATACCACCTAATCATGACGTTAATTACAGAATAAGCACCGGCTAAATCCGTGCCAGCAGCCGCGGTAATACGGATGGTGCAAGCGTTAATCGGAATTACTGGGCGTAAAGCGCGCGTAGGTGGCACACCAAGTTAGATGTGAAATCCCAGGGCTTAACCTTGGAACTGCATCTAAAACTGGTGAGCTAGAGTATTAGAGAGGAAAGTAGAATTCTTAGTGTAGCGGTGGAATGCGTAGATATTAAGAGGAATACCAATGGCGAAGGCAACTTTCTGGATAAATACTGACACTGAGGTGCGAAAGCGTGGGGAGCAAACAGGATTAGATACCCTGGTAGTCCACGCCGTAAACGATGATAACTAGCCGTTGGATTTATCCAGTGGCGCAGCTAACGCATTAAGTTATCCGCCTGGGGAGTACGGCCGCAAGGCTAAAACTCAAATGAATTGACGGGGACCCGCACAAGCGGTGGAGCATGTGGTTTAATTCGATGCAACGCGAAAAACCTTACCTACACTTGACATACTTCGAATTTTCTAGAGATAGATTAGTGCCTTAGGGAACGAAGATACAGGTGCTGCATGGCTGTCGTCAGCTCGTGTCGTGAGATGTTGGGTTAAGTCCTATAACGAGCGCAACCCTCACCCTTATTTGCCAGCGGTTAGGCCGGGAACTATAAGGGAACTGCCGGTAATAAGCCGGAGGAAGGTGGGGACGACGTCAAGTCATCATGGCCCTTACGTGTAGGGCTACACACGTGCTACAATGGGAGATACAAACGGTTGCCAAAGCGCGAGCTGGAGCCAATCCGATAAAGTCTCTCGTAGTCCGAATTGCAGTCTGGAACTCGACTGCATGAAGCCGGAATCGCTAGTAATCGCGGATCAGCATGCCGCGGTGAATACGTTCTCGGGTCTTGTACACACCGCCCGTCACACCATGGGAGTGCATTGCACCAGAAGTAGATAGCTTAACCTTCGGGGGAGCGTTTACCACGGTGTGGTCCATGACTGGGGTGAAGTCGTAACAAGGTAGCACTAGGGGAACCTGGGGCTGGATCACCTCCTTACGGATGGCACTCATTTAAGTGACTAAATTATCAGACGCTCTATTAAAGAACAATTTGCGAAACTGCAATAAATTATTTCAAAGAAACAAAGAGTTAACTTTGAGGTTACTTATTCAAGTAATTAAGTGCTAAAGGTGAATGCCTTGGCATCTAGAGGCGATGAAGGACGTTGTAACTTGCGATAAGCCCCGGTGAGCCAGTACACAGGCTATGACCCGAGGATTTCCGAATGGGGAAACCCGACATTTATGTCACCACTTTTGTGGAGCAAACCCGGAGAACTGAAACATCTTAGTACCCGGAGGAAAAGAAATCAATTGAGATTCCGTCAGTAGTGGCGAGCGAAAGCGGAACAGCCCTTAAGCTATATTTAGGCTAGTAGAATGTTATGGAAAGAACAGCCATAGTAGGTGATAGCCCTGTATACGAAAGACTTTATATAGTGAAATCGAGTAGGTCGGAACACGTGAAATTTTGACTGAATATGGGAGGACCATCTTCCAAGGCTAAATACTCCTAGATGACCGATAGTGAACTAGTACCGTGAGGGAAAGGTGAAAAGTCCCCCTGTTAGGGGAGTGAAATAGTACCTGAAACCTTTAGCATACAATCAGTCAGAGCCCTTCGGGGTGATGGCGTACCTTTTGTATAATGGGTCAGCGACTTAATTTCAGTAGCAAGCTTAACGCAAGGTAGGCGTAGGGAAACCGAGTCTTAAATGGGCGCTTTAGTTGCTGGAATTAGACCCGAAACCAAGCGATCTATCCATGGTCAGGTTGAAGTGTGAGTAACATCACATGGAGGACCGAACCCACTTATGTTGAAAAATGAGGGGATGAACTGTGGATAGGGGTGAAAGGCCAATCAAGCTTGGAGATAGCTGGTTCTCTCCGAAAACTATTTAGGTAGTGCCTCTTGTATTACCAATGGGGGTAGAGCACTGTTTCGGCTAGGGGGTCATCCCGACTTACCAAACCGATGCAAACTCCGAATACCATTGAGTATTAGCAAGGGAGACAGACTACGGGTGATAACGTCCGTGGTCGAAAGGGAAACAACCCAGACCAACAGCTAAGGTCCCAAATTATGATTAAGTGGAAAACGATGTGAATAGACTTATACAGCTAGGAGGTTGGCTTAGAAGCAGCCATCCTTTAAAGAAAGCGTAATAGCTCACTAGTCTAGTTTGTCTGCGCGGAAGATTTAACGGGGCTAAATCATAAACCGAAGCTTTGGATCATCCTCGGATGATGGTAGGAGAGCGTTCTGTAAGCCTGTGAAGGTAAACCGAGAGGTTTGCTGGAGGTATCAGAAGTGCGAATGCTGACATGAGTAACGAATAAAGAGGTGAAAAACCTCTTCGCCGATAGACTAAGGATTCCTGTCCAACGCTTTTCGTGGCAGGGTTAGTCGGCCCCTAAGGCATACCCGAAAGGGGAAGTCGATGGGAAACAGGTTAATATTCCTGTACCAGTTGGAAGTGACGGATCTAGTAAATTGTATGCGCTTAATGGATTGTGCATGCAGTGAATAGGTTCCAAGAAATAGCTCCAACATAGACCGTACCACAAACCGACACAGGTGGTCAGGTAGAGAATACCAAGGCGGATGAGATAACTCTGGTGAAGGAACTAGGCAAAATGTAACCGTAACTTCGGGAGAAGGTTAGCCAATCAGAAGGCAACTTTTGGTTGGTCGAAGATACCAGGTGGCTGCGACTGTTTACTAAAAACACAGCACTCTGCTAACACGAAAGTGGACGTATAGGGTGTGACGCCTGCCCGGTGCCGGAAGGTTAAATGATGGGGTTAGCTTCGGCGAAGCTCTTGATTGAAGCCCCGGTAAACGGCGGCCGTAACTATAACGGTCCTAAGGTAGCGAAATTCCTTGTCGGGTAAGTTCCGACCTGCACGAATGGCGTAACGATGGCCACACTGTCTCCACCAGAGGCTCAGTGAAATTGAAATAGCTGTTAAGATGCAGTTTACCCGCAGCTAGACGGAAAGACCCCGTGCACCTTTACTACAGGTTCACACTGAATTTTGGTTTTATTTGTGTAGGATAGGTGGGAGACTTTGAAGCTGTGACGCTAGTCGCAGTGGAGTCGTCCTTGAAATACCACCCTTGTAAGATTGAAGTTCTAACCTTGATTTAATTCAGGGACAGTGTGTGCTGGGTAGTTTGACTGGGGCGGTCTCCTCCTAAAGAGTAACGGAGGAGCACGAAGGTATCCTCAACACGGTCGGACATCGTGTGTAGAGTGTAAAAGCAAAAGGATGCTTGACTGCGAGATCGACAGATCGAGCAGGTAGGAAACTAGGTTTTAGTGATCCGGTGGTTCTGAATGGAAGGGCCATCGCTCAACGGATAAAAGGTACGCCGGGGATAACAGGCTGATAGCGCCCAAGAGTTCATATCGACGGCGCTGTTTGGCACCTCGATGTCGGCTCATCTCATCCTGGGGCTGGAGCAGGTCCCAAGGGTATGGCTGTTCGCCATTTAAAGAGGTACGCGAGCTGGGTTTAGAACGTCGTGAGACAGTTCGGTCCCTATCTGCTGTGGGCGTTGGAGATTTGAAGGAAGCTTCTTCTAGTACGAGAGGACCGAAGTGGACGAACCTCTGGTGGTCCGGTTGTTGCGCCAGCAGCATTGCCGGGTAGCTATGTTCGGAAGGGATAACCGCTGAAAGCATATAAGCGGGAAGCCCCTCCTAAGATGAGATCTCCCTTGAGAGCCGTTGAAGACGACAACGTTGATAGGCTAGATGTGTAAGTCCTGTAAGGGATTCAGCTTACTAGTACTAATTGCTCGATCGGCTTGAATAAACCTCAAAGTAAATTCTTTATTAAGTTTCGCAAACACAGTTGCCCGATAACAACAGTCCACTGGTACCACCTAATTCCATCTCGAACTTAGAAGTGAAACAGTGAGACGCCGATGGTAGTGCGTAAGTGCGAGAGTAGGTATTGTCGGGCTTTTTTTTGTTCAAAATTTGTTCTTTATATTTTTAATTCCAACCAATGTAGTTTCGTAAATGATTTATAATCTTAGTATGAGATTATTAAGTTCACTTTTACTCGTTTTTTTAATTAGTTCATGTGCTTCAGAGTCAGATTTTCAAAAGTACATTACCCACGTTGAAACACTTTCCTCAGATGAGTTTGAGGGCCGAGCTCCGGGCACTCCTGGCGGCATTAAAACAAAAAATTACATTGCCGATCATTATGCATCGCTAGGACTTAAGTCTTTTGGCGATTCTTATTTATTGCCTGTCAATCTCACAGGTGTGTCCTTGGATGTAAACAATTCAAGTCTTGATTTAAGTGTTAATGAAGAAGTTTTGGATTTGGATTACAGGGTTGATATGGTTTATGGCACCTCTAGGCAAGTAGAGAATGTTAGTTTCGCCGACAGTGATTTGGTATTTGTTGGTTATGGTGTCAATGCTCCTGAATACGGCTGGAATGACTATAAGGTTGATGTCACGGGAAAGACAGTGGTTATGCTTATTAATGACCCAGGTTTTGAATTGCAGGGCAAAGACTTTAATGGAAAAGCTATGACTTACTATGGTCGCTGGACTTATAAATATGAAGAAGCAGCAAGGCAAGGCGCCGCCGCTATTCTAATTATTCACGAAACAGCACCTGCAGCATATGGTTGGAATGTAGTTGAAAGTAGTTGGTCAGGAGAACAATTAAATCTCACTTTTGAAGATAAAAATATTGGTCGTTCAGCACTCGAAGGTTGGATTACTCTTGATGTGGCAGAACAACTTTTCACTAGCATGGGTACTTCCTATGATGAGATGAAACAACAAGCTTTATCCAAAGATTTTATGCCTGTTGAGATGAGTGGTATGACGCTTTCAGCAAATATTAATAATTCTTTAAAGTATTCAGAATCACACAATGTGGTTGGTTATGTTGAGGGTTCTGTCGCTCCAGAAGAGTATGTCATTGTTATGGGGCATTGGGATCATTTAGGCAAAAATGAGCAACTTGAAGGCGATCAAATTTTTAATGGCGCACTTGATAATGCTACAGGCACTGCTGGAGTGATGCACATGGCAGAAACTTTTTCTAAAGAACACCTAAAAGATCAGTAGTTTTTATCGGTTTAACAGCTGAAGAGTCTGGATTGCTAGGCTCAGCTTACATGGCGGAAAACCCTCCATTCGAACACTCACAAGTTATAGCAGGATTAAATATGGACGGCATGAGTTATGCTGGCAAATCAAAAGATATAATTATTATTGGTTATGGTGCCTCAGAGCTGGAACCCATCATAGCCAAACATGCATCAGCAGAGGGGAAATACTTAGCACCTGATAAGTTTCCAGAAAAAGGATATTTTTATCGTTCTGATCATATCAATTTTGCTAAAAAAGGCATTCCAGTAATATATGCTGACCCAGGAATTGACTTAGTTGATGGCGGGATAGTAAGAGGTATGGAAATTGCAGATTACTATACCCAATATGATTACCATCAAGTCTCAGATGAAATTACTGATAAATGGGATTTTTCAGGGATTGAGCAGGATTTAGCAATATTTACGAACTTTGTCGATGATTTAGCTAATTCAGGTGAATACCCTAATTGGTACAAGAGCAATGAATTTAGATCCATTCGTGACAAGACATTGAATGAATAAGTAAAATTTAAATCCATATTGGGAGAGGAGGCAACTATCAGCTTATTTGCTACAGCACAAAACGCACATTACAAATGGCGCAAATTACCAGCACCAGCGCGTGGAGAATTCATACGTAATTTTGGCAATGCCCTTAGAGCAAGAAAAGAAGAAGTTGCTCACCTGGTTACATTGGAAGCCAAGAAAATAATTTCTGAGGGCGAGGGCGAAGTTCAAGAAATTATAGATATGTGTGATTTTGCTACTGGCTTATCACGTCAGCTTTATGGACTTACCATGCCAAGCGAGCGACCAGATCATAGACTACAGGAATTGTGGCAACCATTAGGGGTAGTTGGTTGTGTTACAGCTTTTAATTTTCCAGTAGCTGTTTTTGGATGGAATTTTTGTCTGGCAGCAGTCTGTGGCAACAGTATAATTTGGAAACCAAGCCCTCATGCAGAAGGTTGTGCAGATCTAATTAAACAAATTTGGGATGAGGTAGCACCTGACCATAAAGATTTAGTTTTGATCAAAAAGGGCGGCAATGATGCGGCCATAGAATTGGCAGAAAATGAAAATGTTGCTTTATTTTCTGCTACCGGTAGCTGTGATATGGGTAAAGCACTTGCTCCAGTTGTCTCAGCAAGGCTTGGCAGAAACCTTTTAGAGCTCGGAGGCAATAATGCCGGTATTATCTGCCCTTCTGCTGATATTGATTTAGCAGTTAAGGGTGTTACTTTTTCAGCAGCTGGTACCACCGGCCAAAGATGCACCACATTAAGAAGACTTTTTGTTCATGAAAGTATTTATGAGAATTTCTTAACTAAGCTAAAAGGCTCTTTCAGCAAGTTGGTAATTGGTGATCCTTTTGACAGGAAAACTCAGGTTGGTCCATTGATTTCAGAAAATAGTTTTAATGCTATGCAAGCTAAACTTGCTTCATGTAAAGATAAATCTCTGAAAGTATTT
>Ga0255770_10004513_pt1 | contig 11674 bp, 10 predicted proteins | sample 071ome_22_FD_179968 | JGI IMG/M metagenome (GOLD analysis project Ga0255770, IMG submission 179968) | Coastal salt marsh microbial communities from the Groves Creek Marsh, Skidaway Island, Georgia - 071404AT metaG (version 2) | ecosystem: Environmental > Aquatic > Marine > Intertidal zone >... | reverse complement strand
CTGCGTCAAAGCCGCGCTCTGAGACTCGAGCTCGGACTGCAGCGTGCTCACCTGAGACTCCAACGCCTCCTTCGACGCGCGGAGCTCCTGCACCTCGGCGCTCGACGACGACTGCGATGCTTCAAGCGACTCGCGCAAATCATTCATTTGCGACACCAACTCGCTTTCGTGCTTTTGTAGTTGAGCCACATTCTGCTCTTCTCGTTCCAGCGCCGAAGTCGTCTCGTCAAGTTCATTCTTTGCGAGATCGAGAGTCGTCTCGAGATCTTTCACTCTGGCGGACGCTCCGGCCGCCTCCTCACGCAACGCCGCCAGTTCTTCGGCAGACGGACCAGACGCCTCTAAACGTTCCACGTCGCTCGTTTTCTGAGTGATTTCGAGCTTAAGTGACGATATGATAGCTTCCAACTCTTGCACCTTTTCAGCGGACTCTGCGTTTGAAGCGGTCTCCGTCTCGCCTTTCGCCATGAGAGCCTCAAGCTCCTCGATTCGAGCCTTGAGGCTCGTCTCCGTGGCGGCCGACTTTTCCCTCTCCTCTAATAAAACTTTTTCAATCGCTTTCAGGTGTTTTTCCAGATGCACCTTCTCTTTCTTCTGCTCTGCACTCTCCTCCGGGTCGGCCCCGACGCTCTCGCGCGCCTTGACGAGCTCTCCCTTCAAACCCTCTATCTCCGCGGTCATCTCCGTCCACGCCGCGGACGCTCGCTGACGAATTGTCTCCTTCTCTTCGCTCACCGTCTCCAACGCCACCTTCAAACGATCGTGTTCGACCGCCATGCGTCGCATCTCCCCGTTGAGCGCCGCTTGCGCCTTTTCCAACGCATTCGCGTGTTCCCGCGCCTCCCTCAGCGCTTCCGCGTCCCCATCGCTCGCTCCCGACGCACCGAGACCATCGTCTCCTCCAGAACTTCTCGTCCTCGCCCGATCTCTCGCGCTCGCCACGCGCTGCGTTTGATTTTGCACCGCCGTGCCGATTTTCGCCTTGGCGACATTGAACGCGTTCTTCATGCTCACCTCGCCTCGCGCGCGTCCCGTTCGACGCGTTCACGACCGCGACCGCGCGCCACAATCGGTGATCTCTCGTCCGATCCCCTCGAACCGCCGTGTCGCGCGCGCCGCGCGTCGCCGTCCGGCGTCGGGCGTCCCCCGGAGACTTGGGCTATCCACCTCCCATAAACAGTTGGGGGGGACTCCTGGCGAGTTGTGAATCGTCGTCGGGGCCCGTCCACGTTTCAAAATCCGAAAAACCGGGACGACCGGGGCGCGAGACGACGACGCGCGCGGGCGCGGCGACGACGTCGCGCGATGAACGCGAGCGGCGTGTTTCGCATGTCCAAGAAACCCGCCGAGGATGCCGCGCCCTCCGGCGAGGACGGCGAGGCGACGACGATGGGTGGTCCCGGCGAGACCACCGCGGCGTCGGGACCTGTCTCCGTCGAGGGAGGATCGCGCGCGAGGGAGACGGACGCGCGCGCGACGGATGAAGAGCGAGATCATAAGCGAACGAAGACGTCTGATGACGCGTCGGAGGACGGTGATTACGAGATGAGCTCGGATGACGGTGTGGATGAGGATGAGAGCGACGACGACGAAGATTTCAAAGAGGCGACGACCCGAGGACGAAGCGCGCCCGTCGGAAACGGGGCGAAGATCGTCGATGGGAAGGTGGTCGGGAGAGCGGGAGAAGAGGGTGCGGACGGTGGAGCGTCGGCAAAGGTGAAGGTGTCCGCGACGGGGTCGGTGAGAGCGGATAGGAAGAGCTCGGACGACCCGACGCCGGCGCTTCTCGAGGCGCTGAGAGAGTACGTGGCTAAATGTGGAGGGGCTCTCTCCGACGATTGGACGTGTACGGCCACCATGCGCACGCAAGGGGCGAGTGCGGGATCTTTCGACGCGCTGTATTGGTCGCCGGAGGGTGATAGGTACCGTTCGAGGTTGGAAGTCGTACGCGCGCTCGGTTTGGCGCCGCAAAAGATTTTGAAGTCAGCGTCTGTGAAGAAGAAACCCGCGCATGTGGAACCCATCTCCCACGAGGAAGCCGTCAAAAAGTCTAAAGAAGCGGAAAGGCCGACCGTTCCGATGGAACTAGGCGAAAATCTTGTCGTAGTCAATTTGGGTCAAATCCCTTCTCCAGCCGACGAGTTTCACGACGACGTGCACATTTGGCCGCTCGGGTACAAGACTGAATGGACGAACGATTCAGGTGTCAAATTTACGAGTGAAGTCACGAAGGCGTCCGATGGTGCGCCGGAATTCATCGTTAGCATGGAGAAAGAGGGTGACAAGGTGACCACGTGCGCTGCGTCACCGCTGGGCGCGTGGCTCGAAATGTGCGACGCCGTCGGTCCGACGATTTCCATCGGCATTGCGGATCACTTCGCCTTTGAAGACGTGCGCGTCGTTCGTGCGATTGAAACTTTACCTGGAGCTGATTCGTGTGCGAAGTATCAATACGTCGAGGAGCGCGGTGGGTGGGACGACGAGCGCGTTCGTAGAGCCAAGTCACGACTGTTCGAGTCAAAGGAAATTCTTTCTCAAATTCGTGCCGTGACAAAGAAGGACAAAAGTGAAAAGGTTGCACAAAACAGATTAGAGAAGTGCGTTACGAAGCTGATTGATCGACTCATATCTCGCGTCGACACCGCCGCGACGAGAGAAAAGCATAGAAAAGAGCGACTGGAGGCGAAGAAGGCACTCGCGGACCAGGCGAAGAAGCACCGCGATTCATTGAAAGAGGCGGCCAAGGCTGAAAAGGAAGCCGCGAGAGCGGCTGCAAAAATGCAAAAAGAAGCGCAGAAGGAAGCCGACAAGATCGCCAAAGAGGCGGCAAAGGCAAAGGCTGCGGTTGAACGCGAAGCGCAAAAGGAAATCAACAAGGCGAGGCGTGCCAAGGAGGCTGAGGAGAAAAAGAAGCGCGACGCTGAGCACGCGCAACGCATGGCTGAAATCGACAAGAAACAGAAAGTATGGCTGACCGGTATGGAAGAGCGTGAGTCTGATAGCGCAGATACGTCTTACTCTCCACCAGTCATGACGCCGAATCTCAAGATCGAGCCAGAGTTTACGGAGCATTCTGAGATGGCTGATCTGATGGAAATCTGGATGTTTCTCGATCGATTCAAGCGAGAGCTTTTCGGTGCTGAGGCTGACTTTAAGTCGCCACCGACCGTCCAGGCGTTGGCGAGAGCGTTGACCAATCCGAAGGAGTTTGAGGAAATCTTATCCGCTTTACACTTGGCTCTCATTTCTCCGTGCATCGCCGACGCGGCTGCGTCAACTGACAAATCAAGCTCGAGTGCGCTGAAGCTTTTACCCGATGAGAAATCACACAGTTCAGAGACTCGTGGAGTGTGGCAAGAAGTTGTGCGTCGATTTTTGTACGCCTCCTCCATCATCTATGACATGCCCACTTACGAACCGTTTTTGAAGGATGCTCCGCCAATTCTTCCTGAGGCTGCTGACGTCTTCACGCGACACATGTGCACCGGTAACGCGGGTTTCGATCCCATATCTTACGAAGAAGGTGCACCGTGGATGGGTCATGCAGTTGAGAAATACAGTGCTCGCGTGGCGCCAACTCTCTGCGCGTCCGTCGACGCCGAATCTTTGGCCGCCGCTGAAATCGAACTGTATACGTTTGGTTCTGGCGCCACCGATGATCTCACATCACGAGTTGTCGAGTCTCGTCGTCAAAAGGCGTGCGCTGCAGTGAAGGATACGCAGTCTTCTCAAACCATCACCGCGGTTCGAGGTGCTTTGAGAAACATGGCTTGCATGCACTCCATGAATCAAGTGTGTCGCAGAGGTGACGCGGCGGCGGTGAAGGGCCAGTGTCCCAGAGGTCTTGATCTCCGCTTATTCGACGCTCGTCTCGAAGCTGGCGTCTACGCGGCAGCCGCACACTCGACCAACGTCGACAATGAAATGCATGATCTCATCCGCGCCGACGCGGCGGAGGTCGCCGAGACGGTTTCCAGTCTCACGAATGGCAACGGACCAAAGGCGAAGAGAGAATTGATCGCAGCCATCGATGCGGCCCTCAAGCAAACCAAGGCGACCACTGATGATTTGCCGAAAACGCCGTGGGATGAAGGATGCGCAGTCTGCGGTTTGGATGTCGTCGCCGGCACGGTTCTGCTGTGCGACTCTTGCGACGCCGAGTATCACACGAAGTGCCTCGATCCGCCTCTGTCGGCAGAACCAGAGGGTGAATGGTTTTGTCCAAAGTGTGTGCGAAAGAGTGAAGACAAAAATCCGCCGAACGTGCACGCGTGCAAGTCTTTTCAAGGGACGAAGCTTGAAAAGGCGTCCACCGGAGAGACCATCGCCGTCAAAGACGCCATCGCGGAGGAGGTCGACGACGACGACGACGGAACGGTGTGCGCCGGTGGTTGCCGCGGATCCTTGGCGAGGCGATTGCGCTCATTATCTCGCGCCTTGCAGTCTATGGGATTCGAAGGCTTAACGACTCAGACGCGCGTCACATTGATGCGAACTCTGATGACTCTCGCCTTGGATTCCGTCGCCTTGCGCACGTCTCTCGATAACGGAGTCAACTTGGCGAACGAAGTCAAGAAGGACATCAGGAACCACATCAAGGCTTGGAGCGAGTACCGTTTGGATCGCGAAGACGGCAAAGGAGAGGCTCGCGATGCGGAGGAGGCGGAGGCTGCCGAACAGGCGAAGGCTGCCGAGCCGGCGAAGGACGAACCAGACCAAATGGACGTGGATGGGGCGAACGACGCCGACAAGGAGAAAAAAGTAGTCAAGTCTGAAGAGGAGAAGAAGGAGAAAAAGGCCAAGACGTCTCAAGCAAAGCAAAAGATCCCGACAGAAGAAGAAATCGCTCAAGCTCGCGTGAGATGGCAAAGCAAGTGGCACGAAGTTGAGAAACCTCTGCTGTGCACCGCACCGCGCCTGAGCGCGCTCGGAACGGACCGACACGAACAGAAGTACTGGGCCGTCGGCAATTGGGGTGAGGTCATCGTGCAAGCGGCCAAGGGCGATGATCATCGAGTCGAACCGAGCTACGGCATTTTGACGCTGGAGGATGCGAAGGCTTTGATTGGAAAAATCAATCCGAAAGGACGGCGCGAAGGTGATCTGTGGCGTTCCTTGCAACGCCGATTTGGCGCCGATCCCGAAGCCTTCAAGGAGGTCAATCCTGTTCCAGAACGTCCCGATGACTCTGAATGGGGAAAGAGCGAATCGAGCGGTGATGGTGAGGGTCTCGCCCGCGTTCGCGCAACCTTTTTGACTTTGGAGAATGAAATCCCGGACGTCGCGTTTAACAAAACGCTCGGAAGCGAGTCTCGGCGAACGATGTGGCGTAACCTCGCCGCTTCGGCGCAAACGCTCCCTTCTCTCGCTGCGGCCATCATCGTTTTCGAACGGGCCATTGAGAGCGATTGGTTACAACCCGGATGGTTGTCGTGGAGCTGGATTTCACCCCTGTTGCGATGCGCTCAAGGCAATCCTGCCGAAGAAACGAGTCATGCTCGCAGTTTGCGTTTGCATCTCATCGCACTTCGCCGCGCGTTTAAGTGGAACAAGGCGACGCGAGTTTCCGAAAGACTCATCAACGCGGAACCGGACGTTGAACTTCCGAGATCGGCCAGAACGAGGAGAAAGCCGGTCATCGAAAGTGAAAGTGGCTCCGACGACGAGTACGATTCCATTTTTTCAGACTCAGAGGAAGTCATCCCGAAGAATACGGCTCGGGATCGAAAGTTTCGTCTCTAAAGGTAGTCAAAAGAATCGTCGTGATTGGAGGAGATGAATGAAAAGTTGTTGCGCACTACAGTAGATTTTTAATGAAATGTCATGAATTCCAGCGAGCAAATGGCATCGCGGCGAAACCCGAAGAGCTTTCTACGCTCCGAACCCGAAAAGCGCGTGGCCAGAGAGCGTCTCAATAACAATGAGCGAAGCACAGCCTACCATCGCTGCTCTACCGTTCAGTTGTTCGACTTCCGGCGAGAAGACATCCTTCACTGCCAGCCACGGCGGGCAGCCGCGGAAGACGAATTCCCACTCCTTGCTCTCCGCCATCTTGAAAGGGTTCGCCTCGTAACCCTCGTTCGAGCTGAACGCCGGGAAGAGAGACGCCAAGCTCCACACGAAGATGGTGTGCGCGAGTTCTCCAAAGTTGCTCGCCGCCTGCGAGGTGAAGGATTCGCCCGTCGTGATTTCGCCGCCGAGGGCGAGAACGAAACCAATCATGGCGAGACGACCGTTGATGACTTCCGGCGCCCAACCCTCAAACGCGAGGATTTCTTGTGGCGTTTGGACCTTGGCGTTGATCGAGAACGCCGGGAACACGACCTCGTCGACGACGTGCACGACGACGTTGCCGCCGCACGCCGCCTTATCCGCCTCTATCACCTTGACGCCGTCCACCTTCACGTCACCACCGACCTCAACCTTCATCGAGCGTCCGTTCAGAGTCGCCACGCTCCCACTCTTCAAATCGCTCGACTTCACCGCGCCCGCCACGACGTGATACTTTAAAATCTCGCCCAAGTTTTCGCGCGTCGCCAATTCCTCGAACGCCACCGCCCGTTCCTTCGCCGCCGCGTCGAACGCCGCGTCCGTCGGCGCGAACACCGTCAACGGCGCGTCCGCGCTCGCGTTTGCGATCGCTTCCGTGAGCTCCGCCGCGTCGAGCGCCGCCCTGAGCTTGGAGAACCGCGCCTCACCGAGCGCGCCCAAATCACCGGCCGAGGTCGTCGACGTCGGCGCGTCCGCCTCGGCGACGGCGCCGACGAGTCCTCGTCGACGCGGCGTCGTCGACGCGCGCGCGCGGCGCGTCGACGCGCGCACGCTGAGAGCGACCGTCTTTCGCGTGATCGATCGCGCGGCGAGCATCGCGAGCGCGTGCGGAGATCTGTCGATGATGGCTAGCTGCGTCCCAGCCCTCGAGCCCGGAGGCGACGAGACGCGCGCGAGACGGCGCGCGAGCGGCGAGACCGGGTGCGAGAGGGACGCAACGAAAAACGACGTGAATGGGATGATGCAATATCTTTACACGGTGCGCGAGGATCAGCAGCAACCGCTGGACGATTGCGGCGCGCTGGTGTCGATGGAGACAGTGTCCGGAAGGTAGACGTCCTCCTCCTTTTCTTCGTTTTGTACGGCGAATCTCGCCACAGCCTCGAACGCGGCGCCGACGTTGATGTCTTCCTTGGCGCTGCACTCGAAGTGAAGTAAACCGCCCTTGGATGTGCACCACGACTTTGCCTTTTTCTCGCTGATCACCCTCTTTTGATTGCCTTCGTCGACGTCGATTTTGTTGCCGATGATGACGACGGGAAACGTATCGGGATCACTCGGCGACGCTTGCACGAGGAATTCATTGCGCCAGTTTTCCAACGATTCGAACGACTTCGCCGAATTCACGTCGTACACGCACATGACGCAATCCGCTCCGCGATAAAACGACACCCCGAGCGACTGGAAGCGCTCCTGGCCCGCCGTGTCCCAAATTTGCAGCGTCACCACCGTGTCGTCGATGACGATCTCCTTCGTCATGAAATCCGCCCCGATCGTCGCTTTGTACTGCTTGGAAAATTTGCTGTTCACGTATTGCGACATCAGGGACGTTTTACCAACCCTACGAGCGACGCCAATGCACCGTCAGTCTCTCGAATATGTATTCTCTCGCCGCGGCGCCGGCGCCAGAACAAACGCGCGAACGCGCGCGCGTACCCCGAGTCTCCTAAGATGATCACTTTGAGCAGCGTGCGCTGTGGTTGAGGAAAATCACGATTTCCGCGTCGTCGTCAGTCTCTCTCCGTCGCGCGCGCGTCCTCGCCTCGCCGCGACGCGAGTCGACATCGTTTTCTCGACAACACCAATTCCACGGCGATCCTTCATCCACCCGTCTCGCGCGACCGTCGTCCCGCGCGACGCGCCAATGCGTCCACGTGTCGTCGCGCGCACCTTTTTCGTCGACATGGTTCGCGCTCGCGTACACCTCGCGACGACGCTCCTCGATGTGCGGCGCGAAAAGATGAATGAACGGATGAACGATCAGACGACGACCGAGGCGGGCGACGCGGGCGTGGGAGAGCGCGACGCGCGATGACGCCGTCGCGCGCGTCGAGGCGGCCGGAAGCGTCGATGACGGAGACGCCGTCGTCACCGTCGATCGGGGAGACGGTGTCGGACGCGGTGCAGGAGGTGTACGCGGCGTGTGCGTCGCTGCGAGAGAATGTCTCGAGTCTGAGCTCGCGAGACCTTCGGTCGGCGCTGGCGGCGATAGAGGCGTCGTCGCGGGCGATTCGCGATGGGAAGGGGGCGAACGTCTCTCGAGACGCGCTCGAGCGTTTGCAGGGGGTGGTGAAGGGGACGATCGAGATCGGTGAGCGGGCGGTGTGGGAGAACACGGGAGCGAGCGCCAAGCACGACAAAGAGAGGGAGATGTTGGCACGAATGGACGCCTGGGCGGAGAAGACGGAGAGCGAGAGGGAAGAGAAACGAACGCGATCGACGTCCATCGGTCGCTCCTCTTGGTTGGAGATGGACGCGGAGAGGGCGCAAGAGGACGCGCGGCGGGCGTCGACGCTCGCGACGCTCGAACGACAGTTTCCCGAGCGCGGACGTCGCGGCGCGTCGGCGGATCGAGACGACGACGGTGATTCTCGAGAGATGGCGAGAAAGAAACGCGAGGATGTTTTGCTACAGATTGATTCAACGTTGGCCTCGATCGCCGATCCCACGGTGGTCGCCGCGAACGTGGGCGACGGCTCGGCGGCGGCGTGCCTGACGCCCGTCGTTCAATGGTTTCAAAGTCAATCCATCTTTTTACGCGTGAGCATCACCTTGGTCATCGCGTGCACGATCGTCGCCGTCATTCTGATAGAATATTTAGCCGAGGAGACGACATCGGGCGATGGATTTTTTCTCGCAGAGGCTGCGAAACCGATGCGTCTCGACGCCTCGCCGCCGGCGACGTTCGACGCGTAGACGGACGCCGAGCGCCACCACTGGGCGAGGGATAGAATTAGCGTAGCGCGTGTACTGTACATAGATGGATAGCGAAAACAAACGCGAGAAGAACACAATGACTCAACGTGTACGTGTCGTCGAGCGCGCGAGAGAGACGAACCGAACGCGTTTAAAGAAGCTTCATTTTTTGCAATCACAAATCGCTTACTCCTCTGACTAATAAAGAACAACGATTCGATCTCGTACGGCGAGTGGCTCTGTTGCTACGTGACACTTATCGCGGGGAGACGGTGATTTCGCTCTCCGGCGCCGTAAGAGTACCGTTCTTGAGCTCGAGGCCCGCGAGAAGCGGCCACGCGCCCGCTTGGAACATGACACCGAGCGCCTTCGGGACGTCGATGATGATTTCACCTTCCGTCGGCTTCTTGGTTTCCTTGTTCATTTGAACGTAGGAGCGGCCCGCATAGCCGATCCAGCCCGCCACGTAGAGGAAACCCAAGCCCGGCACGGCGAACTCGCCGAGGTGCTCGAGGTTACCGTCAACAATCAAGTGCGGGAGACCATCCTTGCCGCAGAGGAGACCGGCTTCGCCGTAGTTCGCAAAGCGCGTCTTCGTCTTTTCAATCGTCGCGTTGAGGGCGAGCGCCGGCGCGGATTCCGGGTCGTACTTCTTAAGACGCTTGTTGAGCGCCTTAATTTCCGCCTTTTCACGCTTCGCGAAAGCCTTGGAGGTCTTGCACGGCGTCAAACCGGCGTACGGTTGAACATCGCGCGCGAACGCCTCCTCGACGGCGACCAACGGGGACGCGGCGACGGCGGCGGCGACAGCCAAGGAGGCAGCCTTGCGCGTCGCGTCGGCGGCGGAGCAGTGCGCCGCCGTCTTCACCGTGCGCGTGTTCACGCGCGCGGTTTGCTTGAGACCAGAAACGGTCACCTTGCTGGAAAGCTGAGTCTACGTGCGCGCAAAAAATTCACCCCGCGTCAGTCCCTCGCCCTCGTCTCGCCCGCGCCTCGACCCTCCGCCGTACGGAGCGCGCGCGCGTCTCGCGACGCGCGCGCGTCTCGCGACGCCTCCGTCCCGCGCGCACCGCTCACACGCCCATCACCGACGGTCCATCACCCACACGCGCCGTCTCCCGCGCGCGTCGAGTTCGGATTCCTCGACACGCGCGCGTCCCCCTCCGCGTCCGTCGACCACCCTCGCGATCCGCCATATCATATCTCCGACCCCGCGCGCGCGCGTGACCGATGGATGACGATGCGCGCCCGACGACGCGATCGATCCCACGATCCCACCGTCACCGTGACGATGGACGCGATCGATCCGATCGACTCATCGATCGATCGATCGATCGTCCCGCGCGCACGACGCGATCCGATCACGATCCGATCCGAAGATCGATCGATCGCACGCCTCGACCCATCGTCGTCGATCGTCCACCTCGTCCTCGCGCGCGCGGTTTCACGACCGACGCGAGGACGACGCTCGACTACGACGATGGGTCACCACTCAGGTGACCGTCGCCGCGTCCACGTCGTCGTCATCACCCATCGGTCGTCGCGCGCGCGTCCTCGTCCTCCTCCTCGTCCGCGTCGCGTCGTCGTCGTCGCACCTGCGCGAGAGCGTTCATCGTCGTCGCGTCGCGATTTCACGCGCGCGGGCGAAGATTCGATTCGATCGCGTCGTCGAGGGTGGGTGATGGGATCGTATAGGGAATCGGACTTTTCATTCGTAGTGTGAGTGTTTTGTATGGTAGGGAGAGAGACAGGTGGTGGTGGAGTCGTACTCATGAGGGAGGTTCGTAGATTCGGTCGTAGATTCGGTATACTCCGCGCGCGCGTGGGCGATCGAACGAACGAAACGATGGATCGAATCTCGGGGGGGGGCGCGTCGATCGGACGCGCGGACGGACGGACGGCACGCGACGACCGCCTCGAGCGAGCGAGCGAGCGAGCGGGCGGGCGGGTGGATGGATGTCGACGCGATTGGAACGCGGGCGCGAGACGACGGCGACGGCGACGGCGATGGGTGGATTCGCGTCGGCGACGCTGGACCGGGCGAACGCGCGCGAATCGACGGGGACGATCGATAAGATGGTGGCGGTGGCGGCGAGCGCGCTCGAGGCGAGACGACTTGCGGGGGACGACGGTGTGCGCGCGCGCGGGAGGTACGAGTACGAGTATCGCGCGAGCGCGCGAGCGATGGAGGATGACGATCGGGAGTGGTGTTTCGACGTGACCAAGGGGAACATGATGGAGGTGTACGAACGGACGTGGGGATGGGACGCGAGGGAGAAGCGGAGAGAATTGAATAACGGCGCGGCGCGATTCGTATTGGCGAGAGACGCGGAGACTCGAGCGCCGGTGGCGTTCGTGCACTTTCGATTTGAAAAGGAGGATGAGGACGTCGACGCGCCGGTGGGGTACGTGTACGAGTTGCAGTGCGAACCGAGGCACCAGAGACGAGCGTTGGGGGAGACGCTCGTGAAGATTGTGGAGACGGTGTCAAAGAGACTCGGGATGGACGCGGTCGTGCTCACGGTGCTCAAGGCGAACGTGGGGGCGTATAAATTTTACGTCGAAAAGATGGGGTACGAGGTGGACGCGCTCAGTCCGGACGACGGACTCGAGGGGGGGAGTTCGCACTATTTGATTTTATCAAAGCGTTTCGATTGAAATAAAATTGCTATGTAGTATCTAGGAACCGATTCGCGAGCGCTTGGAC
>Ga0255770_10004498_pt1 | contig 11702 bp, 4 predicted proteins | sample 071ome_22_FD_179968 | JGI IMG/M metagenome (GOLD analysis project Ga0255770, IMG submission 179968) | Coastal salt marsh microbial communities from the Groves Creek Marsh, Skidaway Island, Georgia - 071404AT metaG (version 2) | ecosystem: Environmental > Aquatic > Marine > Intertidal zone > Salt... | reverse complement strand
TCAGTTTCTGGTGCCGGGGGTGCAACCAGTGCAGCCCAGACAACAGCTATGGCAAACGCATTTGGAATCAACAATAATGATTCTGTGCAAGGGTCAGGAGAAACAGACTTCAATCTCCACGTCACAGACAGAAGTTTGAAATTTCAAATCGGAGCCAACAAGAGTCAACAGCTTGACTTCTCTGTAATCAATACCAGTGCGCGATCGCTGGGACTGCAAGGACTGGATGTAACCAATGTCAAATCTGCAACCAGGGCACTGGGAGCTATCGACAGTGCTGTGAATATGATCAGTTCAGAGAGATCAAAATTAGGGTCATTACAGAACAGGTTAACTTCTACAGTGAATAACCTAACCGTAACTGCCACCAACCTGCAATCCACCGAGTCAAAAATACGTGATGTGGACATCGCAACGGAGACGGTTGCCTTTAGTCGGAATCAGATCCTGATTCAGGCTGGTACCGCTCAACTATCTCAAGCTAGAGGACTTCAGCAGGGAGCTCTACAGCTCCTCGGAGGTTAATCCCTGGCTTTCGAAGCTACCAGAGGAGGAGGAAGTGGTTTCCTCCTCCTTACTTCTTTGAATAAATAATACTAAGCACTGATAGAAAAAATGTCGATAGACCTAACAGGCTCAATTGCGTCAATAATTATAAAAACAGTCAGTTAAGAAGGATATGAAGGACTTGCTCTGTTTCAGCGCAAACCCAATTCCTTAAAAATTAGAATAATATCCAACATGCATGTAAAGGATGACATGATAGCTCAATCATGGAGGAATTATGGGTTTCCGGATCAACAACAATATCTCTGCGCTCATTGCTCAGGGAAACATGAACAAGACTCAGAGCAAGCTCACCATGTCAATAGAGCGACTCTCCTCTGGCTTACGTATCAACCGGGGAGCTGATGATGCCGCCGGGCTTACCATTTCAGAGAAGCTTCGGGGTCAAATCAGAGGTTTGAACCCAGCTGTATCCAATGCTCAAGACGGTATCAGTCTCATTCAAACTGCTGAAGGAGCTTTGAACGAAGATGCGTCAATCCTCAATCGGCTCAGAGAACTGGCAATTCAGTCCCAGGCAGACAGTCTCACTGCAAATGATCGCCTGGAAATCCAGAAGGAAGTCGATCAGTTAGTTGATGAAGTCGACAGAATCTCAAGTACCACATAATTCAATACCAAGAAACTACTCGATGGAACATCCAGCTCACTTGTCTCAGCTTATCACAAAGATCTTGAAATATTGCAAGTCGGAAAAAATGGACTCCTCAATAGCTGGGGACTACAGAGTCAGACTGAGCATGGAAGAATCGGGAGAGCGAGAGGTCCAAAAGTCGGCAATTCTCACCAATCGAGACAATGGAAATGTCGCTGGTTTGTCCACACAGCTCAAAGATATCACTTCCTTCTATGACAATAACTGCAATAACGTACTTGAATCTCCAAAAAACATAACCCTTAGAGGGAATGGTACCAAGTCTGATGTTACTGTCAGCTCAGACATGACACTTCAAGAGCTCACAAACGCAATAGAATCCAAAATCACTTCGTCTACAGAAAGTGGTGGACTTGGACTTACAGGTGCCACTTTCGCCTGTGATACTACCAAGAACCAGATAATTTTCACTATTCATGACACCAATGCTCAGCATAACAGTCAAAGCCCCGCCAACATAACCTCGGGTGTCACTCTGGCTTTGACTGCAAATCGAACTTTTACAGTAACTTCCATTGTAAATTACATCAATGCAGCCATAGCCGTTTCCAATGACGACAATCACGCCCTCACTCCCCCGGGGCATCCTACAAGCAGCAACTATCAGATTCCCGGTATCCGAGCCAGAGCTGATGGTTATAATATTGTGTTTGAATCAACTGCTACAGGTTCCTCCTCCAGTATTTCGATTCTGGCAGACCAGGCCAGTACAGACATACTTGGAATTCGGACCTCACGCATGTCGGGAACCGGTGGAGAATCTGCATCGATCTTAGGATCTACAGACATTTCAAATGGAGTCACTTTCGCTGGAACTGGCGTCATTGAAATCCAGATTGCAGACGGCGATCACAGAGTTCTCTTTGGACCTGCTGACAGTGAACCGGAAACAGCTGGACTCGTCACGTTCAATGCGGGTACCGCCATTTCTGCGACTTCGATTATCAGCACTTTTAATAATGCCTTTACTTCAAACAATCTTCAAATGCAGGCGAGTTTGACTTCAGATGACAGACTACAAATATCCACCACAGAAACCGGGACAGATGCCAGAGTCTCAATCAACGCTATTGCAGGCTCTATCGCAGCCCTCGGGATGCTAAGCGGCCAGGCTGACAGAGGTGAGGGCGGAACTGCTGCCGTATATAACGGAGCGACTGCTGCCTCGAACTCGACGATCGGGTTTCTATTTAACCGAATAACCGGCTTCAATGTCACTGATAAAGTAGGTGCCACTTCAGGTACAATTTACATCGGAAACAATGGATCTCTTGGGCCTGGCGGGGTCAGTCGATCTCATGCAGTTTCCAGAGAGCAAATTACGTCAGTTTTTAACGCAAGCAACATTGGGTCTACTGATGTGAACTATCGATTTGACGCTGGCAATCGGCTTGACTTGTTCAGTCGAAGCTCTGGTGAGGACTCCAGAATCGTTTTGAGTACAACCAATACAAACATGATTTCCTCCGCGGTCAACGGACTGGGAATTGATATCAGCAGTTCTACTCAAGGTGATGGCAAAACTGAGTTCAATATTCACATTGCGGATCGCAAACTTGCTTTTCAAATAGGTGCCAACAAAAGCCAACAACTGGACTTTGGAATCATTAACACCAGCGCAAAGGCTCTCAATATTCATGATCTGGATGTCACTAATATTCGATCCGCCACTACAGCGCTGGGAAAAATTGACAACGCGGTGAATGCGATCAGTTCAGAGAGATCAAAATTAGGGTCATTACAGAACAGGTTAACTTCTACAGTGAATAACCTAACCGTAACTGCCACCAACCTGCAATCCACCGAGTCAAAAATACGTGATGTGGACATTGCAGTGGAAACAGTGGCATTCACCAGAAATCAGATTCTGATTCAGGCTGGAACTGCTCAATTGTCTCAAGCCAGAGGACTCACTCAAGGGGCATTACAGCTTCTTGAATAAAATAATTAAAGAATTTTAAAAAAAAGCTAAAGTCAGTCTGTTGGACTGCCGATTATTAAGATAAGGCTAAGTTTTGCCAAAACAATAAAAATGAAACTCAGCTGCGCAAAACCAGAGGTTTTGCAAGAACTCAAGGATGAGGGATTCAAGGTTTCAGGGAAGAAACAAAAAGAATCTGAAACCACCCATAATCCTTTTATGTCAGTCAGTAATGCTGGAAATGGGTGTAACGATGCTACCAGTTAGCACACTATTAAAGAAAATCAGACTCCTCCTTCGAGGATTACCAAGTCCCTTTTCTTTCTTTGCATTCCACAACCACTTTGCTGACCCTCTCAGGAATTTCAATTTTTCCTACATATTCACAAAGTACTGGTTGATGCAAAGAAAGGAGGTTTGCTCAGTGTCCGGCCGAGGGACTCAACGGATTGAAAGTTCCCAAAGCCAACAACTCTAGGGTTTAGAGATCAAACATCACAGGATTTGATGTTTGGCTTTGAACTAAATATTGGTAATCAATTTCCGTCACGAATGACGGTTATCCCAGATCAAGGAGGATACAATGGGATTTCGAATTAACAACAACATTTCTGCTCTGATTGCTCAGGGCAACCTAAACAAAACACAAAACAACTTAACCAAGTCCATCGAAAGACTTTCTTCTGGACTAAGAATTAATCGTGGTGCAGATGATGCGGCCGGGTTAACCATTAGTGAGAAATTAAGAGGGCAGATTCGAGGATTAAATCGTGCGGTTGGTAATGCCCAGGATGGGATCAGTTTAATTCAGACAGCGGAGGGAGCACTCAATGAGGATGCCTCCATTCTGAATCGTCTGAGAGAATTGGCTATTCAGTCCCAGGCAGACAGCTTGACCGCTAATGACCGAGTGGAAATCCAGAAAGAAGTGGATCAGATGGTGGATGAAATTGACAGAATTTCACAAACCACTGAGTTCAACACTAAAAAGCTTCTTGATGGTTCCGCAAGTGCACTTGTCAGTGCTGACAACCAAGATCTGAAGGCTTTTCAGGTGGGTGATGCAGGACAATTGTCTGCTGGTGCCTACAGGATCAATGTAAATTTGCAGGATTCCGGGGAAAAGCAGGTACAAAAGTCAGCAATCCTGTCGGACAAGGATAGTCGCAACAAAGCGGGATTGGCAACCCAACTCAAGGACATCGCTTCCTTCTATGACAATAGTGGTAACAATGTACTCGAGACTCCTCAAACCATTACAGTTCGAGGAAATGGAAACAAGGCAGATGTCACCATATCGTCCGATATGACATTGTCTGAACTGGCTTCAGCTGTTGAGTCCAAGGTGACTTCCTTGAGCTCAGCAGGTGGACTTGGTCTAACCGGTTCTACTTTTGCCTATGACAGTACTGCGGGCCAGATCATCTTTGAATCAGGACGAGCTGGTGCAACAGGAGACTTAGCAATCTCAGCCGATGAAAGTATCATCAAGGCTTTGGGAATGCAAATCACTACAGAATCTGAATCAGCTGCCTATCAAGTCAAAGCAACGACCACAGGTGTAGCGACATCGACTACAACATCTGCAAACACAACCACGAACAGAGCTTCTGGTGTTTTGGAAGGTCTTGATTTTGAGTTTGAATTGGCAAGCGAAGCCAGATTCGATGGTGGAATAGCAGGGACTGAGTCCATTTTTGTGGGCACAGATAACATTGTTTTCACAATTCACGATACCAACGGCCTGGAAAATCAGCAAGGAGCGGCAAGTACAACTGCAGGTGTAACAATTACACTTACAGCCAACCGTACTTACACAACTGCTTCAGTCGCTACCATTGTAAACAACTCGATAGCTCTTTCTACTGATGACGATCATCCGCTTATAGATGGAAATCCTACTAGTAGCAATTTTGCAATTCCAGGTTTAACCGCCACCATGGATGGCTATAACCTGAAGATCACTTCCAGTGCCACAGGTACTTCTGGAGAAATCTCCATTCTCGCGAACACTGCAGCTACCAACATTTTGGGAATTCAAACCTCCAAAACTACAGGTAGTAGTGGTGAAGCCGCTGTGATTACTGGTTCGACAGACATTTCTGGTGGGATCACCTTCTCAGGAACTGGTGTTATCCAGATTCAAGTGGGAGACGGTGATTTCAAGACTTTGCAAGGTTCAGCCACCTCTGGAAATGCCGCGCCTGAAGTTGCTGGTTATGTGACTTTTAATGCGGGAACTGCGATCTCTGCAACTTCTATTGTTCAGACGTTCAACAATCAGTTTAATGAGAGCAATGTTGCTATGTCCGCTGCGATGACTTCTGATGGTCGTCTGGAAATCCGATCTACTGAGACCGGTACAGATTCCAGAGTATCCATTAGCGCAATCGCAGGTTCGATCGCTGCTTTGGGTATGATCAGTGGACAGGCTGACAGAGGTGAGGGCGGAACTGCTGCCGTATATAACGGAGCGACTGCTGCTTCCCAACAGACCGTCGGATTCACAGTTAGTCAACAAACAGGTTTCAACATCACAGATAAAGCCGGAGCAACGTCAGGCACAATTTATCTGGGAACTGCTGGACTTAATGACCAGGACAATGAATCCCATACTATCTCCAAAGAGCAGGTAACTTCATTGTTCAATGGTAGTAATATCAGCTCAACCGACGTTCAATTCAGTTTTGATGCCGGAAACAGGCTTGATATTACGAGCCGCAGTGCTGGTGATGCTTCCAGAATTGTACTTTCAGTTTCTGGTGCCGGGGGTGCAACCAGTGCAGCCCAGACAACAGCTATGTCAAATGCATTTGGAATCAACAATACTGCTTCTGTGCAAGGATCGGGAACTACAGAATTCAATGTCCACGTGGCAGATAGAAGTTTGAAGTTTCAGATTGGTGCGAACAAGAGTCAGCAACTTGACTTCTCTGTAATCAACACCAGCGCTCAATCTCTAGGGTTGAAGGGTTTGGACGTAACTAACGTCAAATCCGCCACTGCAGCATTGGGTGCTATTGACAACGCGGTAAATATGATTTCTTCTGAGAGATCCAAACTTGGTTCTCTTCAGAACAGAATGACATCTACCATCAACAACTTAACAGTAACAGCAACCAACTTGCAGTCCACAGAATCCAAGATTCGCGACGTAGATATTGCCGTGGAAACGGTAGCATTTACTCGAAATCAGATTCTGATTCAAGCTGGTACAGCTCAGTTATCACAGTCCAGAGGAATTCAGCAGGGAGCTCTCCAGCTACTCGGCTAATAAAACTGGACAGGAGTCTCGGCGGAGCTCCATGAGCTCCGCCAAGGCCCAAAATTAGGAGGACTCGCTCGGTGAGCTTCGAAGGAAGCTTAGGCAGAATTGGAGTTTTTGGGGGGCCTGTTTCCCCAAAACTCCCCTCCTAAATTTTTTTAAAATAATCTTATATGGCTAAAATTGATCGATATTGATTAATTTTAGCCATTTTTTATACTTATTTCACTTTAAACACTACTCATCGTCTTCAGAATCCGTTAAACCAAATCCGAAAACTCTTGGGAATCGATTCAAGGATTGAGTCATTCAAAACATAAGCAGATCAGGGAAGATCTGTTCATAGCCCGAAATCAAGGAGGATAAAATGGGTTTTCGTATTAACAATAATATTTCTGCTCTCGTTGCGCAGGGCAACCTCATGAAAACAGCCAGTGGAATTGGCAAGTCAATCGAAAGACTTTCTTCTGGTCTTCGAATTAATCGTGGTGCTGATGATGCCGCCGGATTGACAATCAGTGAAAAATTGAGAGGTCAGATTCGAGGGTTAAACCGAGCTGCTGCTAACGCTCAGGATGGAATCAGCTTGATCCAGACAGCAGAAGGCGCTTTAAATGAAGATGCATCCATCTTAAACCGACTTAGAGAACTGGCCATTCAATCCCAGGCTGACAGTTTAACAACAAACGACCGCCTCGAGATTCAAAAGGAAGTTGACCAATTGGTTGATGAAGTGGACAGAATCTCAAAAACCACTGAATTCAACACAAAGAAGCTTCTGGATGGTACTGCAAATGCATTGGTGAGTACTAATAATCCTGACCTGGTTCTTCATCAGGTCGGAGAGGCTGGGAAGCTGTCTGCTGGTGGCTATACCGTACGTGTCAATCTCGCAAGCGCTGGGGAAAAGCAGGTTCAAAAGTCTACGATCCTGACTGACAAGGATACAGGTACAAAAGCTGGCCTCTCTACAAAACTCAAGGACGTGGAGTCCTTCTACGACAACAGTGGCAACTTGATTCTGGAGCAACCGGAAACTATGACCATTCGTGGAAACGGAGCCAAAGTCGATGTCACTATATCTTCTGATATGACACTGGAACAATTGGCTTCCGCAGTTGAGAGTGAAATCACCAAATCCAAGCAGGACGGTGGATTGGGAATCACCGGGTCTACTTTTGCTTTCAACGCACAAACAGGTCAGGTGATCTTTGAATCTGGAAAAGACGGATTCCCCGGAGAAATCAGTCTTAGTTCCGATGAGTCGATCATTGTGGCATTGGGAATGCAAATTACGACCCTTTCCGAGTCCTCGGCTTTTGAAGTTACTGCAACTTCAACCGGAGTTGCCACACCGATCTCAAGGACTGTCAACACGACAACAGATCGCGCTTCTGGTGTAATTGCCGGTCTCGATCTACAGTTTCAGCTGCCAAGTGCTGCTCGCGCTGACGGGACTGTCGCCGGTTCTGACTCAATCTATGTAAATGTAACACAAGATGTTGTCTTTACAATTCATGACACCAATGCTCAATCTAATGGGCAGGCAAAGACTTCTGCCGGTGTTCGTATTACGCTGACAAGGGGTAGAACATACACCAATGCATCAATTGCCAACATTGTGAATGCTGGAATTGCCGCAGCCAACGATGACAATCATGCTCTCAATGGTGGTATGCCAACCTCTACCAACTACAACACTCCTGGAATCACTGCCAGTATGGATGGATACAATCTGGTTCTTACTTCAAGTGTTTCTGGCTCCTCAGGTGGCATCTCGATTCTGGCTAACAACGCAGCCACTGATGTGCTCGGTGTTCAAACAAGCAACGCCTCCGGTAGTGGGGGAGAAGCTGCGGTCTTAACAGGATCCACTAATATTTCAGGTGGAGTCAGCTTTACAGGAACTGGAGTCGTCGCCATTCAGGTGGCTGACGGAGACTTCAATATTCTTGGTGGTACAGCCAACCCAGGCTCTCCTGAAGTTGCTGGTTCGATCACCTTCAATGCCGGTCAAGAAATTTCGGCAACATCTATTGTAAACACCTTCAATACCTTCATGAATGCCAACAACGTGAAAGCTGCAGCTTCAATGACTTCCGATGGAAAACTGGAACTACGCTCTACGGAGACCGGGGATGATGCCAGAATTTCTATCGCTTCATTTAATGGTGGATCTCTCTCTGCACTTGGTGTAATCAGCGGTCAAGCAGACTCTGGTCGTGGTGGAAGCGCAGCCGTATTTTCGGGGCAGACGAATGAATCTTTTAAAACCATTGGTTTTACCATGAGTGGTCAAATGGGGGTAAACATTACCGACAAAGCCGGGGCCACCTCAGGTACAATCTTTCTTGGTACAGCAGATGTAAACAACGTAATGACTGCTGGTGAATCTCACACAGTAGCCAAAGAGCAACTCGTATCTCTATTTAATGGCAGTAATCTCAATTCTACGGATGTCACATACAATTTTGATGCCGGTAATCGCCTGGACTTTGTTTCCAGAAGCGCTGGAGAAACGTCGAGAATCGTTTTCCAAACCTCTGGTGGAAACGCAGACTTTGTAACTACTGGCCAATCTGCCTTTGGAATCAATTTTGCCTCTGCCACTCAAGGTAGTGGAAACAACGACTTCAATGTTCATGTTTCGGATCGCAGTCTGAAGTTTCAAATTGGTGCCAACAAGTCTCAACAACTGGACTTTTCCGTAATCAATACAAGCGCCCAGTCTTTAGGGCTGAATGGTCTGGACATCACTAATGTCAAAGCGGCTACCAAAGCCCTTGGTGATATCGACCGTGCTGTAAACATGATCAGTTCTGAGAGATCTAAACTAGGTTCTTTGCAGAATCGATTAACCAGCACGGTTAACAACTTGCAGGTAACCAGTACAAACCTCCAGTCTACCGAATCCAAGATTCGCGACGTGGACATTGCAACAGAAACTGTGAACTTCACCAGGTTCCAGATTTTACAGCAGGCTGGTACTTCTCAGTTGGCTCAGGCTCGACAGTTGAGTCAGGGAGCACTAGCACTCCTTCAAGGATAATCAACTAAACGCTCAGTCACCTCAGGGTGAAACAGGGTGACTGAGCATTCCCATAAAAACCAAGAAAAGCTCTTCTCAGTCAGTGAAGAGATTGGTGAAAGCCGAACGAAAGAGCATCTGATAATCTCAGATGCTCTTTTTAATTCCAAAAAAAAATCTATTTTTTCTTTCAAAACCCTAAAGTCCCCTCTTTTTTCTGTCGATACTGTAAGTGATTCTCCTAGGTTCTGCCGAGTTTCGACTGTGGGCCAGTTTGAAATCCAGAATCTTCCTGAAAAGGGGCTGTTTCGAAAGACTCAGCCCCGTTTTCTTTTTCGGGCCGCTTTAACATCGAATCGATCAGACTGAACTTCACCTGATTCTCATAAAACTCGATGACTCTCAATTCTAAAAAGTATTGTTTGGGAATCAAACTTCAATCTTCCCTGGAAGCTCTCCAGGCCAAGATTAAACAGGAATTAGAAAAGAAGAATTATTTGAAAAAACTTCTAAACTCGTATCTTCAAAATGCCGATAACCTACATAGGAGAACTTTTTTCTTACATAGTAACATTTGATCGAAAATCAGAGTTTTTAAGATATAAGTCCTATCAATCCCCTCTAATCCCCCCTCACCCCCTTCCATTAATTTCCAGTTTTTGACGATAGCTAACTAGGGAATCATTTCTTTTGAGGGCTTTTTGCTCTTGGGGATTCGATCCCCGGTATCTTAACAAATTAAAGGTAAAAAGCTGGCCCACAGTCTTTGAACCAATGTGTTCAACTCTCACAGACGAGACATGGATTGTCTATTGTCTTGGAATCAAGGAGGATTCAATGGGATTTCGTATCAACAACAACATCTCTGCGCTCGTTGCGCAGGGGAACCTTGGTAAAGCTCAGGGAGGGTTATCCAAGTCAATTGAGAGACTCTCTTCAGGACTTCGCATCAACAGAGGTGCTGACGACGCAGCAGGCCTCACAATCAGTGAAAAACTACGGGGACAAATCCGTGGCTTGAACCGCGCCGTAGCTAATGCGCAGGACGGTATCTCACTTATTCAAACAGCCGAAGGTGCCTTAAACGAAGATGCTTCTATCTTGAACAGACTTCGTGAGCTGGCGATTCAGGCCCAAGCTGACAGCTTGACTTCCAACGACCGCCTGGAGATTCAAAAAGAAGTCGATCAGTTGGTCGATGAAGTAGATCGAATTTCACAGACAACTGAATTCAACACCAAGAAACTTCTCGATGGTAGCGCAGCTGGAAAGGTCAGTACAGACAGTTCCCACCTGACCCTCTATCAAACAGGAAATCTACAGGCTGGAGACTACGATGTTAAGGTGAGACTCTCCAGTGCAGGAACTGCTGAAATTCAGAAGTCTGCAATTCAAACAGAAGGAACAAGTGGAAATGTTGCGGGTCTCTCAACAAAAATGGGGGATCTCTCATCCATGAGTGACGTCAATGGTAATAATCTGCTTTCTACACCCAAGACCCTCACCCTGAGAGGAAATGGTAACAAAGTAGATATCACTGTTTCCTCTGACCTGACTCTGCAGGAATTCGCGAGCGCTGTGGAAAATGCTATCACTGCCACCCCCACTAATTCGACGGAAGGACTTGATGTTCGAGGCTCGACCTTTGCCTACGATACAACTTCAGGTCAGTTCGTTTACGAAGCCGGTATCGCCGGTTCTACAGGTGAACTCTCGATTGCAGGAGACGAAAGAGTTTTACAGGGACTCGGGTTTCAAATCACCTCGGAGTCTTCTGAGGCTGCTTATCGAGTTACAGCAACCCAAAGTGGAGTTTCATCACCACAAACCTTTAGCGCAAACACAACCACTGACAGAGCCAGTGGAGTCATTGAAGGAGCTGACATCAAATTCAATCTTGCTGCTGAAGCGCGCTTTGATGGCTCTGTGGCAGGAAGTGAATCAATCTTCGTTGGAACAGACGACATAGTTTTCACAATTCACGATACAAACGGCCTGGAAAATCAGCAAGCAGCGGGAAGTACAACTGCAGGTGTACAAATTACACTTACAGCCAACCGTACTTACACAACTGCTTCAGTCGCTTCCATTGTAAACAACTCGATAGCTCTTGCTACTGATGACGATCATCCGTTTGTAAATGGAAATCCTACTAGTAGCAATTTTGCAATTCCAGGTTTAACCGCCACCATGGATGGCTATAACCTGAAGATCACTTCCAGTGCCACAGGTACTTCTGGAGAAATCTCCATTCTCGCGAACACTG